>Ga0208427_1000570_pt1 | contig 15809 bp, 10 predicted proteins | sample DEB08_DNA_FD_184532 | JGI IMG/M metagenome (GOLD analysis project Ga0208427, IMG submission 184532) | Aqueous microbial communities from the Delaware River and Bay under freshwater to marine salinity gradient to study organic matter... | ecosystem: Environmental > Aquatic > Marine > Coastal ...
TTTCACCAATGTCCAAGCGTTCGATCATGCGTTTAATAATCCAACCGATAACTCCAAGGGCAATAGCTAGAGCGGTATTCAAAAGTCCCGATAAAGATTCAATCATGGCATTAAGGTTCGTAGTAACCGTTAATGTGTACTTTTCTTGTCATGTTAACATCGTTTATACCACCGCTACTTGAGTATATATATAAAATTTGAAAAAACGAAAAAGTTAAAATTTCATTAGCTTGTATTCTATTGAATGCCGTAAGGTCTGATTCTCTATCAATTTGTTGTTGGCTTATTATATGATTACTAGCATCGTGACATATTTTTATAGCTTCCTCACCTAAACTAGAACCTCCACTAGAGAATCCTAATTGCATTTTAACACCTGTAGCTAAAGGACTTACTATACCTGAAAAGACTAGAGGAACACCAGGATGGGATGAAACTAACTGACCATCTATGGAATCCTGAGCATTCAGTCCTACCCACATTGTATTTGTAGTAGCTCCGTCGATAGCAATGCTGGTTATTTTTAACCAACGCTTAGTACTAATAGCTCCTGATGTTCCTGTTCCTAATGTTACTATTTCCGTATCTGGTCCGACTCCTTCTACAGTTCCTGATATTGTCACAGTCCTTGCTGATTCATTAGCTACTGTAGAGAAATGTATTAAATGACCTGCTTCTCCGTGCCACGTACCACCTGAAGTAGCAGCACCGTCTAATGTTAAATTACCTGGTAAAGTAGGAGTTTGGGCTGTGGCGATAGCGTCCATATCAAAACTGTGAGCTGTTTGTAATGATATGTTATCTTGACTCACAATACCGTTACCATCAGCAAAATTAAACATTTCAGCACGATCTATATAAAAGGAACCAAGATATACATAGTTGCTTTTAGATTTAGGGGCTGGAAGTATCCAATCGAATTGTCCTAAAGTCCCAGCAGAATTAAGAGTTACTGTGGAGTTAGTTGAGTCTGTTATAGTAGTCTTTCTACCTGACCAGCTATTAACTCTATCATCTATTTTTTCAGTAATAATTAAACATTCAGCACCGTTTAAAGCATCATCACTCCAGTTATAAGTAGCGGATGCTAACACTCTATGTCCTGTGGTATCTGGATCAACTCCTAATACTTCATTTAATGTTACTACATTACCAGAAACAGAGTTAACTTGGAGAAAAGGAACAATCTTAAATACAGCGTTAGCGTCTCCATCATCAGCCACTGCAAACACTGCATACCATTCTCTAGTTTTATTAGAACTTTCGTACTCCAAGTCAGTAGCTAAAGAAGCATACGGATAATCTCCGCTTATTGAAAATTTCTTACCTGCTTGTTTCTCGTACAGTCCTTGAAACCTAAAACCACACATAGATACTTCTTTAAGTCCTTTGAAATAAACAGATCGAAAGTCTCTATATTGCATGGTAGGACGAGACACCATAGCACTTATCAATGCGTTCGATGATATGTTCGATGCATTTGTTGCTATGTTACTAGCGTTGGTAGATATATTCGTAGTGTTGGTGGATATATTACTAGCGTTCGTTTCTGTGTCAGCAGCCCAAGCTCTTAGTTGTTTAAGAGTACCACCAGTAGAAGTAACATCGTACCCACCAAGTGATACAATAGCAGGACTACCTCCAAGAGCTATAGCGTTGTCTATTGTTTGATCGACATAACCTTTATCAGCAGCGTCAGTGGAAGCTGTAGGAGTACCAAGGTTTATTATCTTGTTATCTTCAGCGTCGTAGTCAACCCCTCCCTTTTTACTAAGGAGTTCACCACCGGAACCTTCAGCTGCTTCTTGAGATAAATAAAAACCGTGTAAGTAACTTCTATCAAGTTCGCTTTCTGTAAGTACTGAACCGTTTTGGAAATCAACAAGTGGATCAACAGTTGAACTATTTCTTGCTACCTTTACAGAATTACCTACTGATACATTACCTGCTGATATGACAACTTTCTGAGGAGATGTGGTTATTGTGTAGTTACTGGAAGATAATAAACTCCCTTGAACATAAACCTCTATTAACGCATTCCCCGCATTATCAGATAGATAGGGAAAAGAAAAAGAAAAGCCATTAGCAACTTGATCTGCTGTGGCGGTGTAATCTTGAAATGAGATTGCCATGATAATATATTATTAACTATTGAGTTAGGAGTTCAAGCACTTAGTCAAGAGCGGGTAACATTAGTTCCTTCATACCTTTAGTGCGTTCAGTTCTTCTTTTGCGTTTTTCTTCCACGCCTTCTATTCTTACAAATTTCTTCCAGGATACACCGTCCTCGTCGACATAGTTATTATATCTCCGATCTTCTTTCATCTGATTCCAAAAGTGATTTCTGTATTCACTTATTAACGATCCTAGTAAACCTATTTTAGTATATTCTCCATCAACAGATTGTCCGTAGTTAGCTGCTTGTTTATATTCTTTGGTACGCATTAACCTACTGACAGCTCTTCGTAAAGTTAATCCTTCATAGTATTCTCCGAATATTGTAGTATCTTTTCTTTTAGTACTCATTAAATCTGAGTAAGCTTGAAACAACGGATAATCAGTTGATGAGTTTCTGAATTTTCTTATATCAATATCACCCTTTAAACCTGCCTTCCTGTAAAAATCTTGCTTACCTACAGGTTCCCTAAAGTCTGCAATAGCATTTATAACTGCATCATTTTTCAATGTAGATGTGTAAATAGGATTTACTAGACCAAATAACCCTGGGTTTTGATACTTACGCTCTACCTTTTCACCAAATATATTTCTTTCATATCTTTGATTCGTCATCCCTACTCTTTGTCTTAACTTCTCCCACAGTCCTAAAGCGTACTCTTGAAACTCATCGTTAAGTGTGTTTAGCTCTCTTATAGGTCTAGGAAAGACAGTACTTATTTGACTCGCTATGTAACTTTCTACTTTTCCTTCTGAGGTGTTAGGATCCAGTACATCTAAAATATCACTAAAACCTCGTAAGAATGTTTTATTTTTAAAATTATGAATAAAAGAAAGTAGTAATGTATTAGCTAAAGAAGAATCGTCTTCTGTTGGTGTGTCGTTTGAAAACTGATAGTGATGAAAAACATCAACATAAGCTGACAGGATAGTTGATATAGGTTCTAATCTACTGTAATCAAAACTTCTATCTCCAATGTAAATATGATTAGGTTTCCAGTCCGCATTGTTTTTTAACAACCTTTTCTTTTGCTCTGGAGTTAGATGAGCACCGGAACCTGTTATTCTACCAGCAGCTGCTACATGGGTTATACCTACAACTAAGGCTGTCCCCAAAAAGAAATCACCTAAAGCTTCTGCTTTTATCTCAGCTTGTTTTAAAACTAAATCTCTCTTGGTTGCTACTAAATCTTCTCTTTGTTTTATAAAGTCTTCTTTTAAATCTTTAGTTATTGTTTTTGCATTTAAAGCTTTAGTTACCTCATCTATCCTACTCTGAACATCTTTAATTGCTCGTTGCGTTGGGGTTCCTACTCCTATTTTCCCGGTACCCATGTACAGTAAATGTCCAAACCTAGCTGCCGGAAACTTATCAACAGTCCACTGAGCTATTATTGTAGGAGTTTTTATAAAGGTTGCTACAAGCCATCTTGCTGCTACTTTTGTTGGGTTTATATATGGGTCATTGAATTTAGATAGTAAATCATCACCACCAGCCCCACCAGTCCTAGTCCACCTAGCAATGCCTTCGCCTATTTTAGATATGTATTTATCTGCATATTCTTGCCTAAAAACCGTAGCTAAAGCTAACTCCCTAACGTCGTTATTTTTTTCTATATCAGCCCACTTAAAAACATTTCCTTCCTTTACTATTGCTTCGTCTATATTTTCTTTAACGAACTTTTCAAGAGCTTCTCCTGTTAAATCTTTCTCAATACCTTCCTTTAGATATTGTGCTCTTAAATTACGCATTGCCGAAATATAAAGAATAGGTTGGTCTGCTACCCCCATAGCCCTGAAACTCGCTGTCAACATAGGGAATAAAGATTTACCAAATCCGGTCGTTGCTTCTTCTAAAACTGCATCCTCTAGGACCCGTCTTAAAAGACTGTCTGTCTCTGGTCTTTCTATTCCGTATTTTTTTACTAATCTCTCTAAAGACTTTTTATCTTTAAAGTTTATCTGAAATGGTCTGTTGTTTTTCAAGGAAGTCGATACACCACCTACAAGTTCATCGTGACTCTTTAAAGCTTGAGGCATGAACGCACCTTCCTCTGCTCCTAAAGTTTTTAATGATTGTTTTAAAACGCTGAAAGCATCTGCGAATGAAGTTAGGTAAACACTGGTAGCCCTAAGTTCAGCTAAAGCTAACTGATGTGCTTTTATTTCGTTACTTATCTCCCCTAACTTTTGTAAGTTTTTTGTTTTAAAATATGTTTTAAGAGCTAACTCTAGAGGTTGTGTTATTGATTGTAGTAAGCCTGAGAAAATACCGATCGTAACAGTTCTAAAACCCATCAATAAACCTGTGTTAATCCTGAAAGTTTCAGCAGCTCTTATGGCTAATTCGTAATTTGATTTACCGTAAACTCCGTATCTACCATTGGCTACAAGTTCTCTTAAAAACGATTCATTGAAAGCATTCTTAGCAGCTATCTCTTCATTCTTTAATCTATCTGTTAATACTTTTCTCGAAGATTTTGCTTCTTCTTTAAGTTGTTTTATACCATCTGGGTCTACCTCTACTTTTCTTGCATTAACTTTTAGATACTCTTTTATCTCAGCTAGACTTTTATCAGACATTTCGTCCAATTCTCTGATTTTATTCTTTAAAGTATACTGCTTGTACAATTCTTTAGATTTAAAGTTTCCTAGTACACTATCCCTAACGGAAGCTATGGTGTTAGATAACTCTACTCTAATAGTGTTAAGTAAAACAGATTTCTCTGCCGGGCTTAGTTCTTTAATTTTTCTCGATAAATCTCCCATAACACGAGTCACTAGTTCTCTTTCACTGCCTGTTTTTACAGCTTCTCGTATTTGTTTACCGATATTATCTATTTCTTCTCGAAGTATTTTTTGTACAATTTTATCCCTATTAGGCAAGCTGTCTATAAACCTTTGACTATTAACACCTTCCTTTAAGTCTTCTAAAATCCTTAATGATCTCTTTACATCTGCTGCTGGTATTTTTTCAGCTTTAGTTATGTCTGTTATTATTTGATCTATAGCTTCTCTATATTTAGCTGGATTTTTAATTACATCCTGAACATCGCTTAATGCCGTCTTTACTTTAGCTGCTATCTTCTTTTCTCCCTTTACTGCACCCTTAATAGTAGCTGACACTCTGTTTGAAAATAATTCTAAAGATGCTTTATTAGTAGGTTGTTTAGTTCTTAATTCTTTTAAAACTTGGTCGCTTATTCTTTTCTTATATCTGCCCCATATAGTATTAACACTACTTTCAGCGGTTAAGTTAAACTGTTTGTCTAAGGCTTTAGAAAAATTGCCTGTTTCAATAACATCTTCAATAAGATTCAGCTCAGTTCTAATATTCCTTACAATGTTTTCTCCTGGGTTTTTACCAGCTTTAACACTGCCTATCAAATCTAGGATTCTATCTATGTTATCTAACTCAGCTCTAACTTGTGGATTGTATTTAAAAACACCAGTTAAATCTATTTTCTTGTTCCTCCTAAAAGCATTCAACGATTGACCTGAAAAATGAGCAGCTCTAGCTCGTATGTCTACTAGTTTGCGGTATCTTAGAAACTCATCCTCTAAAGTTAATACTTGTTTTTTAACTTTCTCAAAACCTTTACCAATATTTGTTTTAGACTCTTGTTTTAAAACTGCATCAAGTTGATTGATTTCGTTAATTGCAGCACTAATTTTGGGTGTCAATCGATTACTTAACTGAGCAGTTTCTTTAGTCAGAGCTTGCACTTGTTGGGGCCAATTTTCTTTACCTTGTATAACAGCTAGTACTTCATCCTCTGGGTCTAACTTAGGCTTTGGTTCTTCAACAACAGGAGCTTCTACTTCCGGTTTAACTGGTTCTTCTACTTTAGGTACTTTTGGCTCCTCAGGTTTAATATTAAAATCATTTTTAGTCGGATTAACTTGTTCCCTCAAATCGGATTTAATAGCGTTCTCTTCTTCGACTGCGTCTTTTAAATCTTTCAACGCTTGCTCTGGGTCGGCTTTTCCTTCAGATGCTTTACGAACTTCCCGTAGTGCATCTATCTTTTTCATCTGATTATTAACAATCCGACTAACCCCCTTAACCGTAAAACCAAGCCCCGCTAATCCAAAATTAACACCTGTGCCTATAGCTCCTCCGATGTAAACTTCTTTAATTCTTTTTTCTACGGCTTCTCTTTTGTCTAAGTCATCAACATCTGTTCTTATATAATCAGCTACTACACCTCGTGCGAAACCTTGTGCTCCAATTTGAAAAACTTTAGAAAGCTTTTGACCTAAGTTTGTGCCTTCTAATGTCTCCTTAATCGCAGTTAATCCTTTTTTTATCTTCGGTAGTTGAGCAGGGAGTGTGGCAGTCTTTGTTAATACAGTACCAGGACCAAAGAAAGAAGCAGTCCAAGAAGCTATATCTGTAGTAATATCAACAACAGCACTCTTGGGATCACCAAGCCATTCATCTTCCCACTGTGCTTCTTCCCCTAATGGGATGTATTCGTTTATTGCGTTGTATAAGTCATCAGCTGTCCTTAAACCAGTTCTTTGAATTATTTCAGCAGCTGGTTTATGTTTGGTGAGATATGTAGCTGTAGCTTGTCTAACCCAAGGATGCCAAAACGGTTCATCTTCCCGTGGTTCTATTTCTTCCTCAGCGACTGCATCGTCCTCAGTAAAAGACGGAACTTCCGAATATCTAGGTAATAGTGTTTTTCTATCATCTTGGACGGGGGCGGTATCAACAGTGCCTTTCTCCTGCTCTTCACTGAAAGATGAAACCTCCGGATACCTAGGCAACAACCTATTTTCTATTTCGTCAGCCACTTAAATCTTAATTGTTTGATTGTTTCTTTAATACCTGGTACTGAGCATCAGCCACAGCTTTTATATCCTCAACACTAAAAACACCAAACGCTTCATTCCATTTACTGAAAACAGGATAATCATCTAAGTTCCTTTCGGCTTTTGGTGTGCTTGTCCATTTCTGGATTTCTACCTCTAAAGCATCTAGCTCATTATTTAAAGTGGATATATCAGAATAAAAAGGAGTCTCCCTAAAATCTAAATCATATACACGATCTTTTTCGATTATGTATTTACTAGGATTAGGATACCCCCATTTTCTTCTCATCAATATTAGCGGATTCTCCAACGCAGCATTGTCTGTCCTACTTGCAACATCAAATACAATTTCAGCTTTACTCCATACTTTTTTCCTATCAGATAGTCTATTTAAACCTAGCTCTTCTAAGTCTACTTCCCTAATTATATCTAACTCTTTTTCAGCTTTTATTTCTTCTTCTGTATAAGGTCTAAAGTCAACCAAACCTTCAAGAAAACCTCTTTCCAATTCTTCTAATACTGGGGTTATAATTTTTTCTATTGTATCTTCAGCTGTCTCTTCTGTTATTTGATCTATTGAGCCAAGTAATGATTCACCTGGTTTTAGTTTTCTAGTCTTTTCTAGTAATCCTCTTTCGTAGTTTTCCTTAAATTCAATGTTATCCCGCCAGTTATTTAGTACGCCTGACTTGATGGTTTCAAATTCTTTTTTAATTAAGTCCAATCTATTAGGCTCTGCTTTTAATTTTATTTGTTCCTCTTTTATCAATCTATTAAATTCATCTTTAAAAGTAGGGCTATATTCCTCCATAATGCCTTTATAAAAATCTGACGGTTTACCTTTGTATACTTCCTTTATCTGTTCTTCTAAACCCCGCTCAAAGCTACCGAAATAATTTTTATAGCTTTCATCTCTTTCAAACCAAGTGTTTTCTTCTTCCTCAAGATCTATTCTAGCAGCAAGAGCCTTAGCAGCGGGATCAGTTATAGGTCCGCTCGGATCATAAGAGTCTAATATATCTTTAGTCTCAAGCCCTCGCCCCACTCCTTCTCTTAAAGCATCTCCTAAATCTTCTAACTCAACCCTGGATAATGAAGCTCTTTTCCTATCTTGCCTCTGTACAATCGCACGGTCCATTCTAGGTAACGCCAAACCATAAGCTTCTCTCTTAGCGTCATTATTAAAATACAATCTAGTATAAGAAAGTAATCTAGTTGGTGATCCTGATTTCAGTAACTCGTTTGCTTCTTTTTCTATATCACCCTCAAAACCTACATCTCTCAGAAATGCTTGAACTGCTAATAAACTAGCATTGTCTACACTTTCCATTCCAGATGGACCGTCAGCTACTGGTTGTAAAGCTGCATTAAATACAGTCATTATATCATCTGAATCAAACTCAACATCCTTTTTAATAGCCTCTTTTACTTGTTGGATTTGAGATTTAAAAGTTAAAGTTTCTTTTCTAATATAAGCGTTAGGTCTATTTATATTTCCTAACTTACCGCCTTCGCCTGTTAAATCTACATTTGTTATAGCATTTAAAATCTTTTCAGCTTTGTCCGGTTGTTTTTGAAATAACAGATCGCTTACAGCTGTCTTCGCCATTCCGTTCCAAATTAACTCAACCATCCTAGACCTTGGTATACGATCCTCTTTAGCTCGTGCTTCCATCCAAGTTTTTAAGCTATTCTCAAAGTCTGTATAGTCGTCCTCTACACTAGCCTCTAGTATCTGATTAGGAAATATATCATTAGCATCCTCAATAACTAAGCTTTCGTTGTACTCTTGAGTAGCTTTATCTCTCCGCTTAACAGCGTTGTTATAAAAACTATTCTCGATAGATTCAGAGTAATCAGCAAAACCCTGCATAGCGAATTGAGAACCACCTAACTGCTCTGTTATCTTCTGTCTTTCTTCAGCTAATATATTCTCTATGATGTCTGCATCACTGTCTAGGTTCTGAGTTACCTCTTCCATCCTAGAGTTCAGTGCATTCATGTATGTAGTCCTAGCTTGTCTCTGACCAATGCGTCTACGAAATGCTCGTTGATAACCAACAAGTTGTGATCTAGGTAACAACCCTTGCTCTACTAACTTCTCTCCTGTTGCATCTAACCCTTCAATCGATTGCTCAAGATCAGCAGTAGCTGCTTCCATTTCACCACGCTCTAATCCTTTTTCGTACTGGAACTTCTGAACTTGACCGTATGCTTGCAGTGCTGGATTAACTTGACCTAAAGCATCCGCTAAATCCATCAACTTGTTACGACCAGCTCGTTGCACCTGAATGCCGTACTGACCTGCTCGTTGAATGGTAGGCTGAATACCAGGAGCAACATCCCCTAGTCCTTGTACTTGTACTCGTTCCTTAGCCATTAGCTTTGCATTCTTTTAATTTCTAAACCTGTACGATAACCACTAAGACCTCCTTGAAGAGCACCTAATCCAGCAGTAAGAATGTTTGGTCTATCTATTGGTTGTGACAATCCGATCTGACGCTGCTGTGTAGCAAACCCTGCTTGTTCAAGTTGCATACCAGTACCTATAGCTCCCAACTCTTGTTGTCTAGCTAACGCACTACGATACCCAGCTTCCTGTCTCATATAGTCATCCATCAACGCTTGAACAGATGCACCTGCTACACCAGCTTCTCCAGCTGATACTCTAGCTCTAGCAAGTGCTGCTTGTGATTTACGACTGACTTGTTCAAGTTCTCGTCCAACAGCTTCCTGCTCCTGTGCTTGACGCATACGAAGAGAGGTTTGTTCTTGTAGGAATCTCTGACGCTCCGCAGCTGCTGCTTGTGCTTGGTATCTTGCTTGTGCTCTAGCTTGCTTCCGCTGCCCTGCATATTGAGCAACTGAAGAACCGACGGCTATTGCTATTGATACTGGATCACACATGTGTTACTTCCTCTCTAATATAAATGACAGATAGTTCTCGTACTGACAATCGTTAAACTCAGCACCTAACCACTCCAACCACCTAATGCTCAGTGTGTTACTACGCATGACAAAGTTAGTTAAGTAATCAAATCCATTCAGTAGTTCCTGCATCCGCTCCTTAGAGTGTTGCAAAAAGAACTTCTTAATCTTTGGTAATCTTCTAGTACCTAATAACCAAGCACTTCCGATATTAGTACCGTTGATAGGACACACTCCAAACGAGCAATACAGATTGTTCCATTCATCCCGTACACTGTAGCACTTGCTGGATGTAGCGTAAGACATATACACAGCATCTCTAGGGTGGTGCATAAGCCCAAGAATCTCTAACATGTCTTCCTCCCGCAGGTCTTCGTACAGATCAACTGCGTCCATGTCTCCTTGTGCTTCATCTATCCTAAGCTCCATATCTTCTGCTTCTCGGTATCATCCTGGATTCAAACTCTGCTGCTAATAACTTAACTGGCAAGGCTGAACTACTTTTCACTTCGATTGTTACATCGTTTGGTTGTCCCTGTACGGGGAATCTGAAGTGTCCGTCTTGTGGTGTGAAACTATTAAGTGTTAAGTCTGCACCAGTTATAGCAGGATTAAATGCGTAGGTGTAGGTGTCTCTAAACTTAGGAGTTACTTCCACAACAAAATGTCCGGTCTCTGCATAGTTCAAGCTACCGCTACGAATCGTTTGGAAGGTGTAATCAGATGCACTACGACCTCCTCTTTCTGTCGGCTGCTTCAGTGTCTGATCGGAGAACTTGTACAACATATTGTACGGGATACCTGCAAAGAATGGAACAGATGTTATATCTCCACTGACTGTACCTGCTGTAGCTGATGTTCTAGTGAACGCATACTCGTGTCCAGTTTTACTGTATATCTCAACATCTATTGGATCGTAAGGAAACCCGCTGATCGTAGTAACACCCCCGCTAAAGCTAGTAGTCAAAGCACTACCATCTATCCTACTGTCTAAACAGATAGTATAAGTAAGTCCTGTGTCCTGTAGATCGTTCTCTAGTGGTAGTACTTCTAAGTAGGTGGATGTAGTATCGTTCGTTACCAAGTGTAAGTTAGACTCGATGAACTCTAATCCGATAACATCTCTACTAAGTGTGAACTTCTGCCAAGCTGATTGTATCTTCTCTTTACCTTGCCAAAAGAACTTGTACACAAATATCTCTTTTCTGTTCTGATTGTTAACCAGTGCTATGACATTCTCAACAGAAGTACCCGCCATAGCAATAACATCTGATTGTATGTAAGTAGGTACTTGAGCTGTTACTTCTGCTGCATCAAAGATGTTAGTATCGTTATCTACAAAGTACTCAGTAACCCCTGCATATCCGTTCCGTTTGAATGGGAAGTATACATAGTTATTCAGTACGATTGGACGAATCTCTGGTGTGGAATTGTATTCAGTAGCGGGTGTTATGCTTACCGTCTTAGGTGTTAACAAGTCACTACCTCTAAGTACGAACTGTGTATTCTCAGAGAACAACAATAACTTCTCTTGGAATGGTACAGCGTGTTTAAGAATAGCTACTCTTGTGTGACTTACTCCTACATCTATCCGAGAACTGTCCAACAGCTGTAGTACAGTAGCCCTCCAAAAGTTAAAGAACTCATCTGCTTCACTGAATACAATACTATCATTAGTAAGTACACCCAGACGATTCTTAAAGAAGAACATATCGTTTATCTTACTACCTACAAATGTAGGAGCTGGATTTGTTTCGTCGTCTCCTACTAACCTATCTGTCCAATCAGCAACATCTAATGTCCAGTTGGTAAATGTAGCATCCGGTACTAGCTGTAGGGGCATAGTGTTAGCGTTGATCTCAGTCTTTACACCGTATCCTATATCCTCTACCCAAGTACCTTCTCCGAAGTCATTACCGTCTTTTGTTTGGAAAATAACATAGTAATCATCTTGGACTAGCTCTGTATCTCCTTTTACTTTTACTCGGAAGTTATTGAATGCTTTAGCTGGTAGGTCTGTAATATTAGATACTTCTTTATATACTAATCCTAATCCTTGATCTGCTATTCCATCATTGGTGTGTATCCTAAAGTCTTCAGTAGCTGTAAGTTTTATAATAGCATCTTCTCTTACTACTGTACCGTTGAACGCAGCAACTGTTCCTAATGCAGCGAATGCTGTTGCTCTATTGCCTCCTGACGGTGGTAACTGTATTGTAATAGTAGGTGCAGATGAATAGTTACTTCCACCGTTGGTTATAATAATACCAGTAACAAAACCTCCTGAATTTACTGTAGCTATACCAGTAGCACCACTACCACCCCCTCCGCTAAAAGTAACAGAAGGTGGAATGAGTGGATCATAATTAGCACCAGCGTGTGTAATAGTAGCAGAAGCTACAAAATCCGAATTACCACCGTTGTTTAATACATTGTATAGTTGTGTAGCTATAGTAATCGTATCAGCATCACTACCTCCACCCGCTACTCCATCCCCACTAAGAATATCAAAACTCTGTTCTACATCATCGCTTGTATCAAACTCACCGTCTGGTCCTGCGAAGATAGTGTGTACAGCATATTGCTTATCGTAGTCTCCCAGCTTAACAAATACTAAAGCTTCGTAAGGAAGTGTGGAACTAAGAGAAGCACCTAATGATACTGTCTGTTCTTTGTTAGCTAAGAATGTATAGTCAGCAACAGTTAACGCTTTAACATCAGTACGGGGAGTAGTAACATTATTGAGGTAGGTTTGAGCGTTAGCTGTAATAGTAACTGTCTTCTCCGATCCGTCACTCAGATCAAATAAAGATAGATCATTGTTATCTATAACAGCAGCAAATTGATTATCATCGTCTCTATCTATAAAGTGTACAAACGCATCGTTGCTTACTTTACTTGTGAACAGTTTGCTTGTGTGTCTTGTATTAGGACGCTTTACCAATCCCTCAACAACAGTAGCCCAAGCATTAATCTGCTCATCACACTGTCCAGGATAACGAAGATTGTCAGGCTGCTGCGATACGCCCTGTGCTAGGTTAGGTACACTGTTTACTAACAGAGGCATCGCTTATCTATCTAATACTCTTAGTACGCTGTAGTGGTCAAAGATAGTTCTGTCTGCATTCTCAGAGTCACTATCGATAGCACGGGCTTTAGCTTCTATCTCGTCTCTCAAAGCAAATCCTTCAATCTCTCTACTGCCTAAGAATCTGTTAGCAAAGATACGAGCTGCTTTAACTGTGATGTAGTGTCTGAACTGCTCAGGCATATCTGTGAATGCTAACTCAAAAGTGATGGAGGCTTTAACCTCCTTGGTCCATACATCCGTGTGATTCTTTCTATCGTATAGAGTAAGTCCACGCTGTACTGGATCGCTGTCTGTATAAAGTTGTGGGTCTAAGTCTACCTTCAGTGTGTTACTTGGTAATGTAATCTTAGATGTGGAAGCGTCAGGAGTCAGGGTGTATTCATGTTCTGTATTGAAGTGCCAACCCTCTGACTGTACGGCTTTACTGGTTTCGTCCAGCACTGCTTCCGCTTGTATGACTGTTACGGGAACTGCTGTTCCTCCTAATGTATTTACTGGTGCTTCTCCAATAACGGAGATCATCGTGTTTACTGCATTCAGTTTAGTCGTAAGTGCCATAGCTATATAAATAAGTAATCCCGATGGAGGGAGCGGAACGAATCACAGACCTCCCAACACCGAGAGAAAACAGGTTATGCGATCAATTCGATAGCACACTCTGGACGGAGAACTCCGTGACCCATAGCGTACTTCGCAACAAAAAGCGTACCTTGACGCTCGATCTGATACTCAGATTCGGTAGCAAGATCAAGCAACTTAACAGTTCCTACAGCAGCAGAGTGAGAAACGATACCTTTAGTATTGGTGAAGTTTCCGTTGTATCCGATACCGTTACCACCAAACACATCGTTGTTAGCCTCACCGTCACCGCCAGAAGTGGAGCTGAGGTCAGTTGATGGAATGTGGTTGGACTTGAAGATGCTGATACCAGCGATCTGTGGAATGTTACCAGCAGCAAGACTTCCGGCTCCTCCAATATCTTTATTGATAGCGGAGGTAAGAGAGAAGCTGTTGGAATCGTCAGCACCAGTGATAAGCCTGTAGTACTCTTGAGGACGCAATACACAGAAACGACCGTCGCTAGGAACATCGTGTTCATCCATGCGTTGAGCAGCACTAAACAAAGCAGCTACCAAATCAGCACCCGTAGGATCAGTAACATCTGTGTTAGCGTCTCCGAAGTTTACGAATGCGTTTTGACTGATGTCAAGGATGCTTCCACCTTTACCAACTTGATTCAAGTTAGCAGCTGAACGAGCAGCAGCGATGAACACTTTAGCAAGAGCAGTGTCAAAACGAACTGCAAGTGCTTTACCCAACTCGTTAGCGTATACTGAACGAATGTCGTAATGGTTCTTTACATCGTCGATGTTAGCCAAGAAGGTAGAAGCAACAAGCATCTTATCGATGGTGATTACTCTTTCAGTCTTAGCAATATCACTGAGGTAGCTGTTGCCAGCGTCTGCGATGTTTTGACCAGGAGTGTGGTACGAAGCGGTAGCGATTCCAGTTACTGGGAACTGTGCAGACTTTCCGTTTTCGATTGTTCTAATTGTGTGTAGAGGTTTGAAGATGTTGGACTCCTCAAAGCTTTGCAGAATCTCTCCGCTGAACTTTTTAAGGAACAACTCATCATTGTCAGTACCAGCGGATAAACCTTTACCAGCACTTCTAATACCTACACGACTTGGATCTGTATTTCCGTTAGCCATAATATATGTCTCCTATGTTATAAGTTATTGAATGTGTGATGATTACCAGTGACTTTCACATCTTTCGTCTTCACAGGATTGTCCTCCGCAGAGGGTCGAGGGACTAGTTGTTGCTAGTTGTCGATTAAATTTAAGTATAAGTAAAATGTAAAAAGGCTTGACTGTCAACCTCTACGACCACTTGGACCAAAGTAGAAACCAAGGATACAAGGCAGAATTACTGTGCATCCCATAAGGCTGATGTGTCCAGAAGATATAGTGAGTGGCTCTTGGTTGGCTTGGAAGCTGATGAGTCCGAATAAGAACTCGTTGACTCCCTCTCCATCTGCGTTTGTGAGTGTGACGATTTCTGCGGTGGGGAAGAGGGTGCACAGGACGATACACGCACAGAGCGTAGACACCCCGATAACAGCAAGAATACGACGAGTAAAAGAAACAAACTCCCCAGAACCTTCTTTATGGAGGTTAGCTTGTAGTCTAAGGAAATTATCGTTGTTACGAGCCTCTCTCGCCATTTCAAGATCGTGCTTCTGTTGACGGGCTTCAAACACATAACCAAAAACCCCTTTAAGAATCGCACCCATAGCAGTACTACCACCGCCCGTAATAAATAACATAAGTAATTCACCCATCTTTTCACCACGCTCCTACTCTCATTTGATCTACTTTCATTCGTAGAATATCTAACTCTTTCTCAAGATACTTCAATCGTTCAAACTGTTGATGGTCTGATGTTATCGGTGCATCTTGCATTTCCAACAGATGATCCAGGTCTGCTTTGGATTGTTCTGCAAACTTCTCGATGTGCATCATCCGTGCTGACAAATCCCCAAGCATAGTACCTTCATGTTGTACTCGACCAAGTCCGTTATCCAACTCATTGATCTTGTTCCATATAACACTGTATCCCCAAACCACGCTACCTACCACAGCTATTACTTTAGCCATGAATGCAAGGTTAGCTTTTACTTGTACATTCTCGCCTATCTCTGTTGCCATAGACTTTATCATAAACAGAAACCCCTAGCTAGGGAAACAAATAAAGAGCGAAACAAAAACCTAGCTAGGGGCCTATGAATAAT
>Ga0208427_1000577_pt1 | contig 15724 bp, 25 predicted proteins | sample DEB08_DNA_FD_184532 | JGI IMG/M metagenome (GOLD analysis project Ga0208427, IMG submission 184532) | Aqueous microbial communities from the Delaware River and Bay under freshwater to marine salinity gradient to study organic matter... | ecosystem: Environmental > Aquatic > Marine > Coastal ...
GCAAGAAGCTTCCCCCTCTGAGTTCTTTCTCCAGCAAACTGTCTAGTTTCAAACTTGTTGCAAGTAACTCGCCGTAAAGCGCAACGATTTGTGATTTGTTAGTCATGATTGACTCTCCTTCAGGTTGTGGTTGAAGCGTTTGCGACACCATGTCGCAAACACGTTGTTGGCTAGGCGTTCTCCCAACCAACACTTACATTATAACATAATAGGTATTTAGCCTCTGAGCCTGCCGATTGGTTTGGCGGTTTTGCAGACCCCACCACCCCCCACCCCCCAAGAATATTGCGGCGATGCAGGCGGAGGCAATAACAGTGTTTCGCAGTTACAAACCACAGTTGTCAAATTTCTAGTAAAAAATTCAAATCACCTTTGTCAAATTTGATAACATAACTGCGGGGGCCGGGTCGGCGCGGCGACCTTAAACAGCCCGTACCTGAAGAGCATGGCTGACAGTGACAAGCTCAAAGGAAACGCCAGAACTTCTCCCTTTCTGGTATCGGCCCCCACCCTTCTCGCACGCATAAATAAACAAGAGGAGGGAACGCTATGCTAAAAATATTTGTAAAAATCAAAATAGTTATTGTCAAATCTTAGACACAGTTAGATAAAAAGAACCCCCGCAGTTGGCGGGGGCGGGGAAAGGGCCTGTGGCCCTACGAGGAGAATCAAACATCACTGCTCTTGCGAGCAGGCAGAAGCAAGTATACACTCGTGCCTACAGAGCACAAGCTTTGCTTACGGGAGGAATGACCCGCGTGTTAGAACATTTGGTACAAGGTAACTATGATCCGGCGATATACAACTCGCCGATGGACGGCTTTTTGCCTTTGGAAAAGGCAGATGCTAATGAGCTACTTGAAGCGCAGATCAATACAACCGACTGGTTGACTGAACTTGGCGCCAAACCAGATGACGATGTTGTGGCTGATGCACAAGACACACAAGCACGAAATGCTTTCCATGCGTTGACCGCAGACCCCGAAACGGCAAAGCAGGCACTGACGCAAATTACCCTACCCCCCGCCATTCAAAGATTAGTCAGCATGCTGACTGTTTACGACTGGTCGTTTGTTGAGCACGCCAAGCAGTTGCGGGGTATGGCGGTGGCTAAGATTCTTGAAGAGACAGACCACCCTGACGCACGGATACGCCTAAAAGCTCTTGAGATGCTAGGTAAAGTCACAGAGGTGGGGCTGTTCACAGACCGTATCGAGATCAAAAAGACTGAGCTAAGTGACCACGAGCTTGACGAGAAGATTAAGCAAAAGCTAGCGGCTATACAAAACACGGTTGAGGTTGACGCAACTGAGGTCGAAACAATCGACGATGAACAGGATTAGTGACGCTGAACTCCAGGCGCTGCTCAAAAGCATGACGCCGCAGCAAAAAGCTGAGTTTTTGGAAGAGCTTGAAGAACAAGAACGTCGCCTGCGGCTGCGTAACGCCAGGGGCGACATGATTTCCTTTGCAAAAGAGGTTTACCCAGGGTTCAAAGAAGGCGCACACCACAGGAAACTGTCAAAAATATTTGCCGACGTAGCCTCTGGCAAGCGAAAAAGGGTGATTATCAACATCGCCCCACGTATGGGTAAGTCGGAGTTCTCCTCTTACCTGTTTCCAGCCTGGTTTTTAGGGCAGTACCCCGAGCAGAAGATCATTATGGCGACCCACACGGCTGGATTGTCTGAGGATTTTGGACGCCGAGTACGTAATTTGATCGAAGGAGAGGATTATGCGCAGGTATTCCCCGGCACAAAGGTGGCTGATGACCAGAAAGCAGCAGGTAAGTGGTCAACCAACGAAGGGGGCCAGTACTATGCCGTGGGTGTGGGTGGTGCACTTGCAGGACGGGGTGCTGATTTGTTTGTTATTGACGACCCACATTCTGAACAAGACATAAAAGCCAACTCCAGGGCCACATTTGACAACGCCTGGTCGTGGTTCCAGACCGGTCCGTTGCAGCGGTTGATGCCAGGGGGCCGAATTATCGTAGTAATGACACGATGGAGCCTGGTGGACTTGACTGGGCGGCTTCTTAGCTTTCAAGCACGCAACCCTGACGCAGAACCTTGGGAGATTGTCGAGCTGCCTGCCATTCTTTTTGAAGATACGGAAAGAGAAAAGAGCCTGTGGCCTGAGCAATGGCCCCTTGAGCAGTTAAAGCAGAAGAAGATGGCGATGGACCCCAGGTACTGGAACGCCCAGTACATGCAGCAGCCCACGCTTGACTCGGCAGCATTTATTAAGCGTAGTCATTGGAAGATTTGGGAGCCAGAAGACCCACCCAACTGCGATTTTATTATCCAGTCCTGGGATACGGCGCATGAAGCCAAGACCACAGCCGACTACACAGCATGTACAACTTGGGGAATCTGGTATAACGAAGAAGAAAACAACCGACCCAGTATTATTTTGCTGGATGCCTTCAAAGACCGGATGGAGTTTCCAGAGCTAAAAGAGGTTGCGTTCAAGCAGTGGAAAGAATGGAACCCAGATGCGTTCTTAGTGGAGAAAAAGGCGGCAGGTGCTCCCTTGATTCAAGAGCTTCGACGCATGGGCATACCGGTTGATGAGTTTACCCCCAGCCGTGGAAACGATAAGATTGCGCGAGTCAACGCAGTATCTGATTTATTTGCCAGTGGGTGCGTTTGGGCGCCTGACACACGGTGGGCCAGAGATGTGATTGAAGAGATTGTGGCGTTTCCGGTGGGTGAGCACGACGACTACGTGGACACTATGACCCAGGCGCTGTTACGCTTTAGAAACGGGGGGTTCATTACGCTGCCAAGCGACGAACCGGACGAACCACTGTATTTTAGAAGCCGCAAGGCGGCGTACTACTAGGAGCCGAAATGGCTATTGATAAAGCACTATACCAAGCCCCCATGGGAATCGAAGAAGAAGCACAAGATTTAATGGGCGAACCTGACATTGAGATTGAAATTGAAGACCCTGAGTCAGTAAAGATTGAAGCGGGTGGGCTTGAGATTTTGATTGACCCCGACGCTGAAGGCCCGGACTTTTACACAAACTTAGCTGAGGAAATTGAAGATCCTGCTTTGCAGAGCCTTGGTGACGAGCTGCTTCAGAACATCAAAGACGACCTGGACTCCCGAAAAGACTGGGAAAAGACCTACAAAGAAGGGCTTGTGCTGCTCGGCCTGAAGTACGAAGAGCGCACAGAACCTTGGGATGGCGCCTGTGGTGTGTTCCACCCCATGATTACAGAGGCCGTGGTGCGGTTCCAGAGTGAAACCATCATGGAGACATTCCCTGCCCAGGGGCCGGTGAAGACCAAAATCATTGGTAAAGACACGCGGGAGAAAGAAGAAGCTGCCCAGCGTGTTAAAGATGACATGAACTACGAGCTTACTGAGCGTATGCCAGAGTTTCGTATGGAGCATGAGCGGATGTTGTGGAACCTGCCAGCTACTGGTTCTGCGTTCAAAAAGGTTTACTACGACCCCAGCCTCCAGCGCCAGACATCAGTGTTCGTTCCAGCAGAAGACATTATTGTGGCCTATGGCACGGTAGGAATGGAGAGTGCCGAGCGTGTAACACACCGGATGTACAAAACTAGCAACGAGATTCGCAAGTTGCAGGTGGCAGGCTTCTACCGCGACATTGAGCTTGGCGATCCGCCCAAGCTTAAGAATGAGCTACAGGAGAAAAAAGACAAAGAAAGCGGTATGTCGCCCATTAACGACGACCGTTACATCCTGTACGAAGTGCATGTCAACCTGGACCTGCCAGGTTACGAAGACATGGAAGACGATGAGCCTACAGGCATAGCCATACCTTACGTGGTAACGGTGGTTGAAGGCACTGGCGACATTCTGGCGATTCGCCGTAACTACTACGAAAACGATGACACCAAGAAGCGCCGCGACCACTTCGTGCATTACACGTACATCCCAGGCTTTGGCTTCTATGGGTTCGGGCTGTTCCACCTGATCGGTGGGTTTGCGAAGTCGGCGACCTCGATCATGAGGCAGCTTGTGGATGCGGGTACGTTGTCAAACCTGCCAGGGGGCCTGAAGTCCAGAGGCTTGCGTATTAAAGGTGATGACACGCCGATTGCTCCAGGTGAGTTCCGAGATGTTGATATTGGTTCTGGTGCACTGCGGGATAACATTCTGCCGCTGCCATACAAAGAGCCAAGCGCAACGCTCTACCAGTTGATGAACACGATTGTCGAAGAAGGGCGTCGGTTCGCTGCAACTGCGGATATGAAGATTTCTGACATGAGCGCTCAGGCGCCTGTCGGCACAACACTCGCTCTTTTGGAGCGGATGCTCAAGGTAATGTCAGCAGTTCAGGCGCGGGTCCACTACGCCTTCAAGCAAGAGCTTCAGCTTTTAGCTGCGATCATTAGGGATTACACCGACGACGACTATGACTACGATCCGTTGAGCGGAGAGCGTCATGCGAAGCAGGCTGACTATGACATGGTGGAGATTATCCCTGTGTCTGACCCCAATGCGGCAACTATGTCTCAAAGGGTGGTGCAGTACCAAGCGGTTCTTCAGCTTTCACAGATGGCTCCGCAGATTTACGACATGCCAGCTCTGCACCGGCAGATGCTAGAAGTGTTGGGAATACGCAACGCTGCCAAGCTTGTGCCGACGGAAGATGACCAAACGCCGAAAGATCCTATTACCGAAAACATGAATGCGCTTAAGCTCAAGCCTTTGAAGGCATTTATGTATCAAGACCATACGGCGCATATTCAGACACACATGAACATGATGAACGACCCAGCAGTAGCTGCGTTGATTGGGCAAAACCCTCAGGCCAGCTTAATTGTTGGCGCTCTCCAAGCGCATATTGCTGAACATTTGGGCTACCAGTACCGTCGTCAGGTTCAAGATGCCGTCGGCACACCGCTGCCAGGGCCAGAGGAGAAGATCCCCGAAGCCATGGAGGTTCAGATTTCCAAGATGGTGGCTGAAGGTTCGCAGATCGTTCTTGCTCAAAGCCTACAGGCGAAAGCCCAGCAACAGGCGCTTCAGAACGCTCAAGATCCAATCATGATGGCTGAAATGCAGAAGCTTCAAATCCAACAGGCTGAAGTCCAACGGAAAGCCCAGAAAGACCAAGCAGATACACAAATTAAGATGCTGCAATTGCAGCTCGACGAACTTAAAGCCCAGCAACAAACTGAGCTTGAGGGGGCACGTTTAGGCATCGACATCCAGAAGTCTGAGGAAGAAATGGAGCTTAAACGCCAAATTGAAGCCACGAAGCAGGAGATGGAAGGTATGCGGATGGGCATTGACCTGGGTAAAACCATGGCGGAACCGGAAAGGACACCACCTGAATGATGAATAAATTCGTAGAAGTTCTACGCGGGAAGATTAGAGAAGATTTAAACAACTACGCCGACGACATTGCAGGCGGCGCTTGTCGAAGTTTTGACGAGTATCAAAAACTCTGCGGAGTCATCCAGGGTCTGGCTATGGCGGAGTCTTATTTACTTGACCTTGCAAAGAAAGTAGAGGAAGCAGATGACTGACGAAAATCAGCAGGCAACCCAGTTGCCAAACCCCACAGGCTGGAAACTGTTGTGCGCCATACCTGAGGTTGAAGATAAGTTTTCGGGCACCGATCTTTTAAAGCCTGAATCCGTATCCAAAGTCGAAGAGCACAGTACGACTGTTTTGTTTGTTATTAAGGTCGGCCCTGATGCCTACAAAGACGAGATGAAGTTTCCACAAGGCCCTTGGTGTAAAGAAGGTGACTTTGTGTTAGTACGTGCTTACTCAGGAACTCGTTTTAAAATTCACGGCAGAGAGTTCCGCTTGATTAATGACGATCAAGTTGAAGCCGTTGTCGAAGATCCACGTGGATATACCCGCGCTTAATAGGAGCTAAACATGCCAGAACAATACAAATTCCCCGACGAGAAAGAAGTCGAAGAAAAGGATATTGAGATTGAAACTGAAGAGGGCGATATTGAGCTAGAAATAGTTGACGATACCCCTGAAGAAGACCGTGGGCGTAAGCCTCTTGACCGTGAAGTTATTGATCCAACGGATGAAGAGGTCGCTGAGTACAGCGAAAAAGTCCAGAAGCGAATGAAGGAGCTTACGCACGCGCGTCATGATGAGCGTCGGGCTAAGGAAGCGGCTTTGCGTGAACGGGAAGAAGCAGTCCGTATTGCGCAGAAATTAATTGACGAAAACAAATCGCTTCGCCAAAACGTCAGCACAAATCAGAATATGGCTGTAGAAAGTATGAAGGCCCAAGCTGAATCTGCGCTGGTTATGGCTCGTAAGAAACTCAAAGAAGCCCAAGAGAATTACGACACCGACGCTATTATTTCTGCCCAAGAAGAGTTGGCTGAAGCGAAATTTAGTATTGAGCGGTTAAAAAGTTATCGCCCAGCCCCTTTACAAGAAGAAAAAGAAGAGGTATATAATCAACCTCATACGCCGCAGGTGCCTCAACCTGACCAAAAAGCGATGAGCTGGCAACAGCAAAATCAGTGGTTTGGACAGGATGATGAGATGACCAGTCTTGCATTAGCGGTGCACAAAAAATTGGTCGAGTCTGGGGTTGACCCCAGAAGTGATGAATATTACGAGCGAGTAGACGCTCGCATGCGCGAAGTGTTTCCGAGCTTTTTCGGAGAGACAAAGAAGGAACAACCGAGTAAACGTCCGGCTAACGTAGTAGCCGCTGTATCACGAGCTGCCAACGGTAAGACAAAAGTTAAATTGACTAAGACCCAGGAAGCCCTGGCAAGGAAATTTAATTTAACCAATGAGCAGTACGCTAAAGAAGTACTTAAACTTACATCGGAGTCCTAAAATGTCTGAACGAATGAGCCGTGACGGTGCGCAAGAGCGCACACCTAGAAACCTTCAAACACGTGAGAGTTCTGCTCGTAGCATGGAATACGTTCCACCGAGCACTCTTCCTGACCCCACCCCTCAACCGGGTTGGAAATTTCGGTGGATTGCTACCTCCCTTCTGGGCGCAGCACTTCCGCAGAATGTTTCCAAAAAGACCCGTGAAGGTTGGGAACCGGTCAAAGCAGATGACCATCCCGAGCTTATGCTCGCAGGTGACAAAAATGGGAACGTTGAGCTGGGTGGTTTGATGTTGTGCAAGATGCCAGCCGAGTTGGTTGATTCGCGCAATACCTACTACCGTAAGCAGAACACGGCCCAAATGGAGTCTGTGGATAACAACTTCATGCGACAAAGTGATCCCCGTATGCCGCTGTTTAGTGAGAAGAAAACTTCTACTACCAGAGGTGTCGGATTTGGTTCTGGTTCTAAATAAATTTTAGGAGTTTAAAATGGCTTATCCTACTGTTAGCAAGCCTTATGGCTTCCGACCGGTCAATTTGATCGGTGGACAGGTATTTGCCGGTGCTACACGTAAGATGCGGATTGCCAGTGCATACGCCACTTCAATTGGCTATGGCGATCTGCTTATTCGTGCTAGTGACGGTACTGTCGAGCGTTCAGGTGCAACTACATCAAAGCCCACCGGCGGTTTCGCTGGCGTGTTTCTTGGTTGCGAGTTCATTAATTCCAGCACAGGTCAACTTCAGTTCCAACAGAACTTTGTTGGCGGCACGACAGTGACTTCTGGAAACATTACGGCTTATGTCTGTGATGATCCCGATGCCCTGTTCCAAGTGGCTGTGGTTTCTGGCACTACGGTTGTGTCCGGTGTTCAATATACGTCTGTTGGCAACAACGCCACCATCGTAAACAACACGGCTATTACCAATGCTGGTAACTCGCAAGTTGCTATTTCTGATTCAACTGCTACAACTGATACGTTGACAATTCGCATCGTTGACGTTGTGCCGGATACCGCTTACGAGTCAAGCGGCAACATCCTGTATCCCGAAGTGATTGTGAAGTTCAACTTCGGTATGCACGCTTATGACACCGCCGTTGGCGTATAAGGAGCGATTTAAATGGCTATTTCACGCGCACAACTACTTAAAGAACTCCTTCCTGGCCTAAACGCCCTGTTTGGTCTTGAGTACTCCCGCTACGGCGAAGAGCACAAGGAGATTTACGAAACCGAAACTTCCGAGCGTTCGTTCGAAGAAGAAACCAAGCTGTCCGGTTTCTCCGCTGCCCCCGTTAAAAACGAAGGTGCTGCGATTGCTTATGACAACGCACAAGAAGCTTTCACTGCTCGCTATACACACGAGACAATCGCTCTTGGTTTCTCCGTGACTGAAGAGGCAATTGAGGACAACCTCTATGACTCCCTCTCGGCCCGTTATACCAAGGCTCTTGCTCGCGCTATGGCGTACACAAAGCAAGTTAAGGCTGCTGCTGTTCTTAACAATGGCTTCGACACGAACTACCCCGGTGGTGACGGCGTGCCCTTGTTCTCTGCTTCGCACCCCTTGGTGTCTGGCGGCGTTAACAGCAACATCCCCACCACGCCTGCTGACCTGAATGAGACTTCTCTTGAGAACGCCGTTATTCAGATCGCTGCTTGGACGGATGAGCGTGGCCTGTTGATTGCAGCTCGCCCCCGCAAGCTGGTTATTCCTCCCGCATTGCAGTTTATTGCGACTCGTCTTCTTGAGACTGAGCTTCGCGTGGCTACTGCCGATAACGACATCAATGCGCTCAAGAATAACGGCTCGATTCCCGAGGGTTATGCAATTAACCACTTCTTGACCGACGCAGATGCTTGGTTCCTTACGACTGACGTTCCCAACGGTATGAAGCACTTTGTTCGTACCCCCATGCAGAACAGCATGGACGGCGACTTTGATACCGGCAACGTCCGTTACAAGGCCCGTGAGCGTTATTCGTTTGGTTGGTCCGATCCTCTGGGCATGTACGGCTCAGCAGGCGCGGCATAATGGAAGGGGGCCTTGTGCCCCCTTTCTGTTTCACTGTATTATTTAGGCACTAGGATTTTTACTCATACCGACTGACCTAGCAGACTTAGTAGAGACGGTGTGAGGATGTGCTACTACACGAAAGGAGCCTTAAATGGCTAATACGACTTTTACCGGGCCAGTTCGCTCACAGAACGGCTTTCAAACTGTAACCATTAATTCTTCCACCGGCGCAGAAACTGTTGCTGCCGTGTCCCTTGGCGTCAATGGCGTTGTTGCTACACCTGTAGCTCTTGCTGATGGTAATGCTACTTTAACTGCGGCTGCTAACGGCGGTGGTGTTATTAACCTCGTACCCAACGGCACCCAAGACAACACATACACTCTTCCTGCTCCTGTTGCTGGACAGTCCTTTACCTTTGTTTATGCTGGCGGTGCTGCTGATGCAACCGACTTTATTATCAACACAGGTTCGGACACCAACTACTTTATTGGCGGCGTAGTATTTCACGACACCGATGACGGTGCAGTTTCGGTTGTGTTTTCTAACGGCAGTTCCAACAGTAAGCTGCAAGTCAACGTACCTGCTGCCGCAAACATTACTGTGATCGCTAAAGACGCTACGAACTGGCAAATCTTTGGTACCGCTGTTGGTGCTACTGCTCCTGCATTTGCTGACCAATAATAGGAGGCTACTATGGCTTCCCAACAGTATGATATTTGGTCGGTAACACCGGAGGCCGATGTCGATTTTTACAGGGCTGCTGCCACAATTGGAGCGGCAGGGCCTTTGACATTAGCTGCAAACGTGCCGGGCCGTAACGGTTATGGGTATAAAGTATCCGTGACTTCAAGCGGTGACGACGCAACGACGGTGTTTACGATTACAGGAACAATCGTTGGAAAGACTACGGATGGCGGTATCGGCACTGACACCATTACAGGCGTTGATACAGACACCGTTTCTTCAACTAAGTACTTTTCCTCCGTAACAAGCGTTGTTGCAAGCGCAACATCAGTTAACAACGTAAGTGTTGGGTATACAGCCGATTTGGCTCTCCCACGTACTCGGATTAAGGGTTTGTACTATGTTGGTGGTGGGTCGGCAGGAAGCATCGTTATTACCTCCCCCAACCTGTCTGTACCTCACTACAAAATCGTGACCCCAACTTCAGCGGCTAGCTTTGCTGACAGCTTGTTTATGCCTGCTGAAGGTATTCTGGTGGGTAATGAAGCACGCGATGACTACGCAACTGTGACGGTTACAAACGTAACCACACTCACTCTTCTGTGTGGCTAAGTCATGGCTAAAGCTAAAGGCATGGGAATAAAGACTTCTGTGAAGTCTGGTAATTTTTTGCCTACGAAAAAGGGTGCTGGCATGACGGAGAAAGGCGTAAAAGCCTACCGTCGTGCTAATCCTGGCTCTAAGCTCCAGACCGCCGTTACAGAGGATAAACCCACCGGAAAGCGTGCAGCCCGTCGTAAGTCGTTCTGTGCTCGAATGGAGGGTATGAAGAAATTGGCTAAGCCTGAAACGCGTAAAGATCCCAACAGTCGTATTAACCAATCTTTAAGACGATGGAAGTGCGGCTAAATGGAAATGATGCTATGGAACATGGCACTAACCTTGATAGTGGCAGTGATGGGTTACGTGCTTAAAGAAAAGTTTGGCGAAATCAACCGGCTTGGCATTTTGCTGAACCGTACGCGTGAAGAGGTTGCTCGGGACCACATCACAAGGTCTGAACTCAATACCGAGATGCAGAAGCTGATCGACCGTTTCGACCGGCTGGAATACAAACTTGATCGAATGATGGAGCAGCGAAATGGCTAAGAAAAGTGGATTTGGAGCAGCTTTTGCCGCCGCCCGTAAACGCGGCGATAAAACATTTGAGTTTGGTGGCAAGAAGTACACCACGCAAACCAAAGAAGAGAAAGATCGGGAAGTAACGCCCGAGGCTAAAAAAGTTATGGACACAATGCGCATGGATCGTGCATCCAATTTCCGCTCTCAGGCTCGTAAGGCTGACGTTGAAATGGAAACCCCTGAAGAGCGCGGTGCCATGAACCTTGAAGGGTTTAAGCAAGCTAAGCGAGCTAAAAGAAGCGAAGCGCTTGAGAGCATGGCTGAACCTCCCACTTATAAGAAAGGCGGCTCAGTTAAGTCCTCCGCTTCCAAGCGTGCTGACGGCTGTGCTATTCGCGGTAAAACTAAAGGAAGGATGGTGTAATCATGGGCTACAAAAAAGCAGCAGACGGAATTGTTAAGAAGGGTAAAACCAAGGGTAAAGCCGTAGCGATGGCTGGCAAAACTGGCATGAAAGCTGGTGGCATGGCTAAGATGAAAGCTGGCGGTATGCCTAAGATGGCTTACGGTGGCATGCCTAAGAAAATGCGTACCGGCGGTAGTAGCTGCAAATGATGCCCTCGCGTGGAATGGGGGCCATGATGGCCTCCAAGATGCCTACTGCCAAAACTGAAAGGCGAAAAGATGGAGACAAATTCCAAGTCTTTAAGTCTGGAGGAAGCGCTAAAACTCGCGTCAATGAAGCAGGAGTTTATACAAAGCCTTCTATGCGCAAGCGCTTGTTTGAACAGATTAAAGCGTCAGCCACGCAGGGAACAGCCGCAGGCCAGTGGTCAGCAAGAAAAGCCCAACTCTTAGCCAAAAAGTACAAGGCGGCTGGGGGCGGGTATAAGTGATTAGGAAGCCTGTCTACGACCCAAAGAAAGACGGCAACGTTTTTGATTGGATCTTAGTTGCTGCCGAGGCACACAGAGAAAGGCGAAGGGTAGAGACAAATGTCGCTAAAGAAGCCGCAAAAGAGCTTGAAAGAATGGACAGCCCAAAAGTGGAGAACTAAAAGTGGCAAGCCTTCTTCGGTTACTGGTGAACGATACCTTCCCGAGAAGGCCATTAAGTCTTTGTCTCCCTCCGAATATGCAGCTACTACGAGGGCTAAACGGGCAGGTAAAGCTGCGGGTAAGCAGTTCGTTTCCCAACCTAAGGGAATTGCAAAGAAAACAGCGAGGTTTCGATAATGGCTGAAAAATGGATACAGAAGGCAATCAAAAAACCCGGCTCTTTACGAAAATCCCTTGGTGTAAAAAAAGGCGAGAAAATCCCCCCCGCCAAGTTAGCCTCCGCAGCAAAGAAACCGGGAAAACTTGGACAACGTGCCCGACTTGCGGCAACACTAAAAGGATTTAAGAAGTGACTACTTCTGGCACCGCAGCATTTAATTTAGACCTCAACGACATCATCGAAGAGGCTTACGAGCGCTGTGGCGTTGAGGTGCGTACTGGCTATGAGCACCGTACGGCTAGGCGTTCTCTGAACCTTTTGTTTGCCGACTGGGCAAACCGTGGCATTAACCTGTGGACTATTGAGCAAGGGTCGATTCCTTTGGTTCAAGGGCAGATTACTTATGACTTGCCTGTAGACACCGTAGACCTTTTGGAGCAGGTTATTCGTACGGGCGCAGGTAACGCAGCCACACAAGCTGACCTGACCATTTCCCGTATTAGTGTTTCTACCTATGCCACGATTCCCAACAAGCTTCAACAGGCACGCCCTATTCAGGTCTGGGTAAATCGTCAGTCGGGAGCGACAGAACCTTCAGGCGTAAACGCCCCCCAAATCAATGTCTGGCCTGCTCCAGATGGCTCTCAGTCCTATACGTTTGTTTACTGGCGTATGCGCCGTATTCAAGATTCTGGTGGTGGAGTCAACACGCAAGATGTTCCTTTCCGTTTCTTGACCTGCCTTGTGTCGGGGCTGGCGTACTACTTGGCGTTGAAAATTCCTGAAGCGCTTAATCGTTTGGAGCCTTTAAAGCAGATGTACGACGAGGCTTGGGATTTGGCGGCTGGTGAAGACCGTGAAAAAGCTCCAGACCGTCTGGTGCCCCGTAGGATGTTTATATCGTGAGTAATCGGTTTTCGTCAGGCAAATATGCGATTGCGCAGTGTGACCGCTGCAACTTTCGCTATGACCTGAAAGAGCTAAAACGGCTGATTATTAAGACAAAGAACGTCAACATTTTGGTGTGCCCAGAGTGTTGGGAACCTGACCAACCGCAGTTACAATTAGGTATGTATCCTGTGGAAGATCCACAGGCGGTGCGAAACCCACGACCAGATGCCAACAGCTACCTCACATCTGGGCTTGGACCAGACGGTACAGAGTCTGGCGGTAGTAGGATTTTCCAATGGGGCTGGAACCCCGTTGGCGGAGCGCAGGCAAATGCAGATGGTCTGACGCCAAACAATTTGGTGTTGGGTATAACACTCGGTACCGTTACGGTATCAACGACATAGGAGTTTAAAATGGCAAAGCATGAAGACGTAAAAATGGATAAAGCGGCTATGTCCAAGATGCTCAAGGAGCATGCTTCCAAACCCGCTAGTAAAGCCCACAAGGGTCTGCGCAAAGGCGGAAAAACCAACATTGACATGAAGAAGTACGGGCGGGGCATGGCTAAGGTCATGAACCAGCGTTCTTCTGGAAGGGGTCGATAATGTACAAATGCCCACCAACACCCACACCGGTCCCAGTACCGAACACAGCAGGTTACCCAAACAATGTACCCAATACGCAAACTGTTAAGACTCGTGGCACGGGTGCAGCTACGAAGGGCACAAACTCTTCTAAGAAGCTTGGATAAATGAACTACACTCAGCTCTTTGAAACCATCAAGGGGTACGTCGAGAACGACTTCCCAAATACGCAGTTCACTGACCCCAGTGCTGCGACGGCTACCTTTACGTCCAAAGAGCAGATTGACACGTTTATTCAGCAGGCCGAAGAAAGAATCTTTAACTCGGTCCAGTTTCCTTCGCTTCGTAAGAACGTAACGGCAATTACCAGTGCGTACCCTGGCGACCCCAGGGCCATGTACATCAATGCTCCTGGTGATTTCTTGGCTGTTTACTCTCTTGCTGTCATTGACGGTAGCGGCAACTACGAGTATTTGCTTAACAAAGACGTTAACTACTTAAGGGCAGCTTACCCAAATCCAGCAACAACGGGTATTCCTAAATACTACGCTTTGTTTGGGCCAGCCACGACAAATTCAACGCCCCCAGTTATTACGAATGAGCTTTCCTTATTTTTGGCTCCTACTCCCGATGCTGCTTACAACGTTGAACTACACTACTTTTACTACCCTGAGTCTATCGTTACTGCATCTACAACTTGGCTTGGGGATAACTTTGATTCTGCCTTACTGTACGGGGCATTGGTGGAGGCATACACCTACATGAAGGGTGAGGCCGATGTTCTTGCTAATTACAACAAGCGTTACGAAGAGGCCATGATTCTGGCTAAACGTCTTGGTGATGGCATGGAGCGCCGCGATGCTTACAGGTCTGGTCAGGTCAGAATGACGGTGAACTAAATTGGCTTTTACAGGCAACTACACGTGCAATTCTTTTAAATCCGGGCTTATTAACGGAGACTTTGACTTTGATACTGACACGGTCAAGATGGCGTTGTACACCAACAGTGCGACTTTAGATGCAGATACAGCCGCCTACACAGCAACTGGCGAAGTCTCGGCTTCGGGGTACACGGCAGGTGGCGTTACTCTTACAGTCGAAAAAGGCATCTCAAACAACACTGCCTACATTAGCTTTGAAAACGCCACAATCTCTGCCGCTCTTACTGCGCGGGGGGCGTTGATTTACAAGTCTGGCGGTAGTAATCCAGCCATTTGTGTTTTAGACTTTGGGTCAGATAAAACCTCTACCACGAGCTTTATCGTGACATTCCCAACCGCATCCAGCGCGGATGCATTAATCCGACTTTCTTAAGGAGTAAATGATGGAATCTAAAGCAAAAAGTTCAGATAAAGTGAACGGTGCTATCGAGCGTTTTTCCGGTTTTGGAGAAGGCGCTGCTGGTGGTGGCGTTTTCGTATTTGAAGCCTATGACAAGGATGGCAACCTGAAGTGGCGTGATGAGGCTAAAAACCTGACCACGAACGCTGGTCGCCAAGACATGAATGACAAGTACTTCAGTGGCACTTCCTACACCGCTGCTTGGTACATTGGCTTGGTTAACAACAGCCCCACACCTTCTTATTCTGTGACCGACACAATGGCTTCCCACGCTGGTTGGACAGAAACTACCGACTACTCGGGCACAGACCGTATTACGGCTGACTTCGGTTCGGCTACTTCTGCTGATCCTTCGGTTATTGCCAACACGGTTGCTTCAGGCGGTACGGTGGCAAGCTTTAGCATTACCGGTACGGTAACGATTGACGGTGCTTTCTTGACTGCCACCCAGGACAACTCGACCAATACAGGCATCCTGTTCTCCGTAGCAGCTTTTGAATCTCCTGGTGATCGTTCCGTTGTTAACGGTGACACCTTGAATGTGACCTACCAGTTCAGCCTTGCTGACGCTTAAGGAGTAAAAAATGGCAACGACATTTCAAAAAGGCCAGACTGTTCGCTTGAATAAAGCCGTTCCCGAGGGTCCGGTGGCAAAGTTGCGTATGGATGAAGATGGCAATTTCTTCTACTTGGTTGAGTGGCAGGATGAAGCCGGTAACACCCATAGCCGTTGGTTTGCGGAAGATGAACTTGTAGCTGCGTAATGGCTGACATAAGCGGTTGGAGTTCGGGGCCTTACGGGTCTTCTAGCTGGGGTGGCTCTGCCTATGACCGCACTGTTGCGGAGGGTGGAGCTGCCTCTGAACTTCTTTCTGCTTTAGGTGTTTTTACCCCTACGATTGCCGAAGGGTCGGCTTTAACAACGCTTCTTGACTCTTCTGGCAACAACTTCACAGCAGCCATCGTAGAGGCCGGTACAGGGGCTGAGACTGTTAGCGGTAACCCCCTATACCCACGATCTATTTCAGAGGCAGCTACGGGCGCTGA
>Ga0208427_1000585_pt1 | contig 15635 bp, 27 predicted proteins | sample DEB08_DNA_FD_184532 | JGI IMG/M metagenome (GOLD analysis project Ga0208427, IMG submission 184532) | Aqueous microbial communities from the Delaware River and Bay under freshwater to marine salinity gradient to study organic matter... | ecosystem: Environmental > Aquatic > Marine > Coastal ...
TTCACCACGTATGCTGAAGGTGCAAAATACTTTGTAATATGAAGTTTGAGATTATGTCTCTTCAAGAATTTGTCAACAGCATTACTTTCTGTCCATTCATTGATCCCATATTCATCAAAAACTACAATCCCACCGGGAACAACACGGTCCCAAAGTAAATCTAAACAAATTTCTGTAGGTTCTTCGACATCAAGATCAAAATTTGCAATAGAAACTCTAAATCCCGGATTAGAATCTAGATATTCTCCAAGAGTTTTTGTCACATCACCTTTGATCAAGTCAAAATTAAAATATCTTGCATTTTGCAGTGTTTTTGCAAGAATATCCTCATAACCGTAAGGATCGAAGCCACGATCTTCGAAAAGAGACTTCATCACGCCTTGATCATCCGATTTGATAGAGTCAACAGTGTCTTGCATATCGAAGAAATCGAAGCCAACAACGTTTTTATGGTTGATACTCGTACATTCGAGAGCTTTCAGCCATCCCATCATTCCAGAACCCTTGAAAACTCCAAGTTCCACAACATCACCGGGAATGTGTTTTGTCATTCCGATGAATTCCAGCTTAGATGCAAGCTTACCAAACAGTTTTCTATCTGAAGAAAACATGAACTCATTAAAAGAGTCATAAACAGCTTGTGGCTGATCATCATGAATAAAGGCCATTGTTACCTCCGGTAATTATTAAGAAAGTTTTGAAGATCTTCGGGTGTTCCGAGACCCCACATTTCATCACATTCGTACATTTTCACTTTCTTACCATCACCAATGGCTTCATTGAAGACAGGACAAATATAAAACTCATTATTTGTACGGATATTCTTATCAATCATCTGTTCTGCATACTTCACGTAGTCAGAACCATGCTTCCAGTAGTAGAAACCAACTGTAGCATTGTCAGAAATTGGATTTTTCTCTGCAACTTCTGTTACAAAACCATTTCTGTCTGCTTTTGCAAAAGACCATTTAGGATGAGTGGCTTTGAACGTGACAATTCCACCATCAACCTTCGATTCCTGCATTTCGTACATGAAATCCATAGGATCCCACACTACATGCTGATCTGAATTTGCAAAAAACAGAGGTTTGTTGTTGTCGATGTACTCTTTTGCTAACAAAGCAGTACATGCAGAACCTTCTGTAAGTCCATCAACCTCAACAATCTTACACTTCGGTGTAATAAGCTTTAATAAAGTATCTAAGTTATATTTTTCTCTGTGTTCTTTCTGAACAACAAAAATGTAATTTGCATCCATGCCAATATTATCCACAACATGATGAATCATCGGCTTGTTGTTTACGTCGATAAGAGGCTTTGGGAAAGTATAACCAGCTTCGGCAAATCGAGATCCTGCACCAGCCATCGGAATGATGACATTTAGCTCGTTAGAACTCCATTTTTTCTGCATTCTTTTTCCTTCTAAGTGTGGAGCAATATTTGCCCAAGTAACGTCATAAGGTGATCTGACTCTAACATACTTGGCATTTGATCTGATAGCAGAAAGAAGACCCTTTGGCGAATCTTCTACAATCAAAGTGTTCTCTGGAAGAACACCCATCATCGACATTGCCTTCCAATACATTTCTGGATGTGGTTTTGAATTCTTCACATCCTCATTGGAAAGAACAAGATCAACATATTTCATAAGTCCTGTCGTAGAAAGGGCTGTAAGAACAGTCTTACGAATAGAATTCGTACAAACACCAATCTTATAACCCTGATCAACCAAAACTTTGAAAAGATAGACAATCTCTGGAATTGATTCCAGTTTTGAAATCATGTCTATAGTATGTTCTTGTTTCTTTTTTGAGATCTCATCGACTAAGCTAGGGTCAATTCCCTTAAGCTTAAGCTTTTCCAAAGTAGGGAGACCATCATATGTTGTGATGTGATCTTTACGTGAAATAGCATTTTCTTTGCCGAGAGCTAAGTTTAAAGCTTGAAAGTGGATCTCTTTAGCGTCGATTAAGACACCATCAAGATCGAACAAAACTAGCTTGATTGCTTCCATCTTTTTTATATTCCTCAATGAAGTCAGAACAGATTCCACCAAAACCACTAACATCAGTTCCTTCTAATTCAGGAAGAACTGCAATAGCTTTACTACTATTTACCTCTACACCCGGATAGGCCCAAATCCATCCACTAGAAGTAAGTGTAACTTCATCAGCATCGTGCCAGAAAAAATTATTCAGAGGATCGTTGATTTCAGTAAACTTTTCTACAGCAGCAATGTTCTTACAATGAAGAACAAGAAGTTCTTTAACAAGCCATGAATAGTCAACTCTGTAAGTAGGTTCATCATGACCGAGATACCATTGGTTTTCGTGATACCAAACATCGACTTCTACAAGATACCCCATTTTTAAGGCACCTTCTATATAATCAGGCTGATTTTCTAAAGATGGATTTGGCCCATCAATATTACCTCTGTGTGAAATATAATACATTTTAATCTCCAAAAAATATTTTTGGTAAATATACCAGAATACTTTTTAAATGTAAAGCAATTGTCCTAGAGAAATAATATATAAATACTCTTGTTAATTGCGCAATTAACTTATTCAATAGGAGAAAAAAATGAAAAAGTATCATGATAATAAAAGCTACAATGCTATTGTAGAAGCAATGCAGCAGATTCGTTACAACGCTCTTGTCGAAGAGTATGGTGAGGACGAAATGGAAGAAGCTTACATGTATGAAGAAGATGACGAAGAAATGGCTGAAATGTCTGACGAAGAAGAGATGATGGTTGCCGAAATGATGGACGAAGCTCTTTACGAGATGGACATGGAAGACGACGAAGATAACCTTACCGAAGCAGATGATGGCCGTAAGGCTCGTCGTCGTAAGCGTCTGAGACAAGCTCTGTTGATCGGTGCTGGTCTGGCTGCTACTGGTCTTGGTGTTGGTGCTGGCTCGAAATTTGTTGCACAAGGCAAACTTCCGGGTGGTCTTGGCCAAGAAACAGCTAGAGCATTCCGTGGTGCTGTTGGTGGTTCCATCGATTCACTAGGCAGAATGGTTGCTGGTGAACCGGGGACCACACAAAACAAAATTTACCAAGATTATATAAGAAACCCTTCAACTAGAGCCGCTGTAGCTTCTGGTTACAAAGGCAGACGAATGGATGCAGACATGAACCCGCTTGGTGTCAGAGGCAGTGGCGATGTTGTTGTTCGTGGTGTCAGAGTTAAAGGCGACACAGAACTTGCTAAACAAGGTCTGGCACGGGGTGCAAAAAGAATGGCAAATCTTAAAAGATTTGGCGCAGCCAACTACTAAAAAAAGGGAGCTTCGGCTCCCTTTTTTCATTCCTCAAACTTAGGTTCCTCAACAAGACACATCTGAACTCTATGTCTTAAATCTGAGGTACTAAATCTGTGATCTCTCTTATTAAAGTATAACTCGATTCCTCTGGCTCTGCAGATGTCTTTTCCTGTAAAATCATATTCACGGTACTCTTCTCCTAGAATCCGAATATCTATTGGATACATCTGCAGAATATCTTCCAAGTCTCTTTCTGTCTGATATGGTATGATTTCATCAACATACTCAACAGATGCCAACTGAACATATCTTTCCACAAGACTTTGTACTGGCTGATTTTTCTCTTTAGGTCTGTCAATAGTGGGATCGACTTGCAATCCCACTATAAGATATTCACAGACTGATTTAGCTTCTCTCAACATCATTACGTGACCTGCATGGAGTAGATCAAACGTAGAACATGTAAAACCTGTTTTCATTTACAACTCAGCTAAAATTTTCTCTCTAAACTTAGGATCTTTAAGAAGCTCAATCACACGTCTTCTTTCCTTACGTCTCAAGTCTTTTATCATAGCACTCGACTTTCTGTCACGTAGAATCTGTGAGGCAATCCCTTGTGTTTTCCTATCAAAAAGATATTTTCTAAAAGCAAAGAATCCACCTACAAATACAGCCAAAACAGCGGCAGCAATCAATGCTGTATCACCAAGATAAGGTTTGTCTTTTCGAATCTCAGCAACGATTTCACGAATCTTTTCAACTAAGCTCTTTTCTTCAGACGTGAGAGGTGAGTTCGATATAACTTTAGCTCTATTTGGTCTAAGAAGAGTCGGTATATTTTTAAATCTATTAGAAAATCTAGAAATGAAAGATGTTTGAACTGGCCTATCACTTGTGTACGTCTTTTGCTTTGGTGCAGCAGGTACACCAATTGTCGGCAAAGACTGTGGAAGACTTATAGGTGGTGCCGTAGCTGGTGTATCTCTACCAGTTGATACTGGCTGCTTGGACGAAGAATTTTTCTTATCATTTTCATGCTGTGTTACCATAGCTTTAATAAAAGCGTCATCTAATTCTGTAATTTTTTCTAAAATATGAAACTTAGATCTACTAGATGTTTTTGCAATATTTAATCTATCGTCTGTAAAAGGAACTCTGTCTTTATTAACTTCATCGGAAAAAAACTTTTTCAAGCTTTTTCCTATACACGAAATATCAACATTTCCTGTATAACCAATATCTCTTATTAGAGTGTTTCTTATACCTGATCCTCTGTTGAAAAACTCCAATCTCTTTTCGATGGATTCTTCAGTCATTCCATCATTTGTCAAACCTAAAAAAACACCAGTCATCACGAAATAAAAATACAATAATTTATCGTCAGGGTTTAAGTTCCCTCTACTGGTTGTTCCTCTACAAGAACCAATAACATCCTCAAGCCATTCCCAATTTCTTGGGATAGAACCACTAGGACTAGCAACAGCCAATGGGTCAGTAACAGCAAATGGGTCATAGTCTGGATTTTGTTTTAAATCTCTCTTGATGAAGTCATAAGAAAAATATTTCCATCCTTCAGGATGTCGTTTTTTAATTTCTTGCTCTGTCTTATCGTAAGTCTCAACAGCCTTTACCAAGGCTTCATAAACTTCTTGAACATATTTTCCATCATAATATGTACCAACACCACCCGGATTAGGATTGGTGACAGAATAAGGTGGATTGCCTAGTGTAATTTTCATGAGGTCGATCATATCTTGAGCATGTTTTTTGTGTTTCCACCAGTTTCCACTAACAGCCGTATCAGCCGTCCATCTTTCAAGACGCCGAAACATACTACGCCTCATTCGTTCTACCTTGATTCTATATTCGGTATCGTCTTTATAACGATTATCCTGAATTAGATCTAGTGTAATCTGTGTTAATTTTACGTCAATTGCTGCTCTAGTAATATCCAACTTAGTTGATATAACCAATTTCCAAGCTATAGTACCATCGTATTTTAAAAATCTATTATACATTTCCTTAACGACTGGATCTGTCTGCAGCTTAGGCAAAAGATTTTTTGTTGAATAGTATTGAGCATCCTTTTCGGCCTTCCTTTGTACCTCTTCAGGAGATAAGTCGGGAAGCTTTTTGTGGGGAGGAATACCTTGTGTTGGACGAGCCTTTGGCGCTCCTTGAATTGACATAAAGTATCTAGCTACACCAGATTGAACCTTGGCGTATAATTCTCTCCAATATTTTACATCGTGATTCGGATTTTTATCTAAGAAAAAATTAAAAAACCTTCCTCCTTTATGTGACATCGGATCAAAATCATCAACAGCATAGATCATAGCATGTTCTGCTGTTTCTCCATTCTTTCCCACAATTTCAGGGCCACCATGATAACTCTTTCCCCAACTTCCATGCCAATAACCTCCCGGTTTAAGTTCCGGTGGCATTAAATTCATAAGATCTGGAGTATCGGCAATAATATCAAAAGATCTGTGTCTAATTTCATGCCCTAATGTCGCAGCAACGGCATCAATATTATTATCATTTGAACCCGGACCACCCCAAAGTGCCTGTAAATAATTTAATGTTACACGATTTTTTCCAGACTCCCATTGACCCCTAATTGGTATAAAAACATTTCCATAAACAGTTTTAGAAAATCTTATTTTTGGAAGGCCAGCCCATTTTAGTCCGTCTGGTGTTCCCATCATACCTAACTGAAGAACAGGGTCTGTAATTCTATTTGCGTCGTATGTTACGTCAGATTCAATCATAGCATTCAACATATGAGCAAACATTGCTTTATCATATTTAACGTTGTGTTTATTTGGGTCGGACTCTTTTACTGCAACAATTGCTTTTGCTGGAATACTACCACGAATTGAGCTTAGATTTTTTAAATCTAAAACATACTGATCCACAATGTCTCTGACTAGTTGTGGGTTATTCTTTAATTCAAATATGATATATGCAAAATTTCTATTTTTAAATGGATATTTAAGACCTACTGGTGGTCTTAAAAATTTGATCTTCGATGAAGCTCTTGGTGAAAATAGTTTGAAAACATCAGTATATATTTCTTCAAAAGGCTTGTCAGTAATAGTAATTAAGGAATTAATAACACATTCTATGTCTAATTGTTTTGACGGATAAGTATCCCTTAAGAAAATTTTACCCTGTGCACTAAAAAACTCTTCTCTTTGTTTCCTCATCTCGTCAACAGAAAGATTTGACCCCCTTCCATGAGAAAGAAAAACACCAGCATAAGCGTAATAAACAAAAAGCACTTGAATAGAAGAAGTAAAAGATCGGCTAGCAGAACACATACCAAACAAATGGTCTTGGTCTACCGAAGTTGAACCTAGTGACGTAGCTTCAGACAACTGACAACCTAAGCAAATATCTGTTTTTAAATCGGAAAATTTTTTCATCAGACCCTCTAAAAAAAAACTCTAATCTATTTAGAGAGTTTTATGGTGGGCCTGACAGGACTCGAACCTGTAACAACTCGGTTATGAGCCGAGGGTTCTAACCAATTGAACTACAAGCCCTAAAAAAAATAGGAATGGCCCGAATCTTACAAAAGGCCATTCCTAAGTTTATCCAACCAAAGGAGATCCATTTTACTGTTGGATCAAACAGTTACCAAATACGAAAGGAGGCGGGTGAGAAGTAAAGAAATTAACCATACGAAAGGAAACAGCGAAAAAAATCACTTCCCACCCTAGATGAGTTTAAGAATCTTACGTCCCTTGTGATCTTCAGTAAGTTCTGCAAAGATCCCAAACTCATCAATACCTTTAGCACTGCTTAACTGACTAAGCAAGCTTTTTTTTCTGATTCTGCTCTGAATTGTCATGGCAGCATTCAAACTACAGGTTCCGTAGATAATGTCTGCACTTTCCACAACCTTCAAAAACTCTTTGAGAGTGTATCTGTTCATTTAGACTTTCCTCCTTTACGTTTACCATAGCCAAGATCTTTCATTATTTCATATCTCTCTTGGTCTGTATATGATCGCCATTTAGTAATTTGTTCTTTGGTTCTACTGCAACCAATACATTTACCATCTACAATCTTACACAAAGAAACACAAGGTGTTAAGGTCATTTATTACCTAAATTGCTCATTAATGATAACCCAAGCAAAAAGAGCAGCAAAGATAAGAACGGAGCAGATACCCATTACTAACATTTTAAGAAGCGATTTCTTCTAATGTTGTTGCAAAGAGATGCTTATTGTCCTGTTTAAGCTCTATTCCTGTAAACTCATCTTTCAACTCTACCTCTTTAATGTGGTATTTAACAGGATTTATTTGTTCGTTTTGAAGCATTTCTTCGGTGACATTTTCGCCCACAAATCCTTCTTTGATAAGATGAAGTCTTTGATTGTGCTTATGAATTTTTATTTCATTCATAGCATCTTCCCTATTTTTATAGGAATTTAAAGCGCTGTATATACGTTCACGGCTATCTTTTACTTTAACGGTCTCTGTAACGATGTAGATTTTCATTTCACTTTCCTTAGTGTGGCTCCCTGAGTAGGACTCGAACCTACGACCCGATGATTAACAGTCATCTGCTCTACCAACTGAGCTATCAGGGAATATAAAGTGTATAGGTGGGATTAAGGATTACCCACAATGGACCACTGGCAAACTCCTGTCTACTCGGACCAAACCTACCTGCATCTGCTAAGACGGGAAGCTATCCCCTTCGGTATTACCTTATCCGCATCTGCCACGGATTATTCAGTCACTATACTACTCTGACCGTCGCCAGAGATTCAAAATATACGCTACAGCGTATAAAACAATAATATACGCTGTAGCGTATAAATTAAGTTGGTACTCCCTACCAGACTCGAACTGGTACTTCCAAAGGAAAACAGATTTTAAGTCTGCAGCGTCTACCATTTCCGCCAAGGGAGCTAAAAAGGAACGTATCTAGACAATCCTTCTTTGATCATGCTTTCTACGTCATCTAGTTGATTTTGTAAAGAAAAAACTTTTTCAGAGTCTTCCTCATCAAAAATTCTTTCTCTGAGATCTTTTCTCATATCACTGAGAACAGGCCACGTTTCATAGTCGAAAGGGTCTATATCAGCCATTTTTCCAGTCATCAAGCAATTTAGAAGAAGAAGAAAATTTCCAGTCTCCTCCTACCCCAAAGGAGAAATGAAATCTCTTATCACCTTTAAAATGATCATACTCAGGGGTATTAGAATTACCACGGTCTCCACCGTTGCAAAAAGTAATATGATAATCACTGAATGCTTGTGAGACTTTATAAAGGAGATTAATCGCTGTATCATCGTCATCGTTAAACCCCATAGCTAGATCAACATATTGATTCGTTTGAACCATGTAAAGCCGATCTTCAAATTTCATAAACGGTTTACCTTTTTTACGAGTAAGCCAATCATTTGAATTTACACCAGCAATAACAATCTGACCAAATTTACGTGCATCTCGAAACATTAAAACATGGCCGGGATGAAGAGGATCAAAACCTCCTGATACTACTGCTACAGTTTTAATTTCTGTCATAATCATCTTCAATTCTTATAATGTCATCTTCTTCAAGATACACGCCTTCTTGAACTTCCACAATGATTAAGTATTCTGAAGAAGAAATATTTTCGAGCCGATGTTTCGACCCGAGGGGAATAGTTACGGATTCACCAGCAAAAATGCCTTTATCAACATCATCAATGGTAACTATTCCCCTTCCAGCTACACAGTACCAATGCTCTTTTCTATGATTATGGTACTGCAAGGAGAGTCGGCCTTGGGGATTTACAACTATTCTTTTAACTGCATATGTGTCCGATTTGTGGAGCAGTTCCCAGCCACCCCAAGGCCGACTCTGAATCATTTAATATCTTCACCCCTTAGTTTTAATTCATTTTCTACTGTTATCATATTATGTTTTAAGGTGTCAAGATATAAATTTGAAAACCCAACAGGATTTTTTCGTTTGTATTTAAATTGTTCGTTCATAAGGTCATATTTACAATCATCATGAAGCTTTTTCAACTGACTTACTGACATTTTTGCAAAGTCCATTTTTGTCTCCTATACAGGCCATCCCATAACTGAGAACTTACGGCCATCTGTGAGTGTGTAAATACCTTTTTCTTTGTCGTGTTTCTTTATAATATCATCTCCTTCCAAAGAAATAGAGCCATCAGGCTCTATAACACGCTTTTTGTCGGTTAGGGTTCCATAAATCCTACTTGTGTAGGTTCCAGTTTGTGAATTCCAGTTGGAAAGCACAAATTTCCCCGTTTTATCCGGGGAAAGCTTAGTTTTTTCTTCATCGACAGGACCAAGAGGTTTCTCTTTCTCTGTCATTACGACTTTTTTGGGTTCTTCATCTTCATTTTCGGCAGGTAACTCTTGACCTTCCTCAACAATTGCCTTTTCACCCAAAAGACTGATGATTTTCTTTTTCCAGTACGCAACACCCGGTTTAGAAGAGTAGGTTTTCTTCTTCTTAACACCAGACTCTTCCCAAATTACGTAATATTTCATTGAACACCTACTGTATTTCGAACAATTTCACCTTTTTCACGGTGAACGGTGATTGCCTTTAAGGTTTTACGAGTAGTAAAGGCTGATCCGGTTGCATAAGCATCCCGACTTGCCAAAGTTCTGTGTGATTCCCAAAAAACGCCACCAATATCTTTTGCAGAGTCATGGTGAATGTGTCCTGTATCGAGATAACGCCAGTACGTTTGCCCCCATTCTTTCGAAAAGTCGTCTGCAACCTGCATTGCAAGCCGTTGTGGGGGTGCTTTGTCGCCGTGATGGGCAGCAATAAGGTTATTGCCAAACGTAGTACACCACATTTTACCGGGATTCCACGTAACATCGACTCTTGGGTCATCCTGATACCGCATCATAAGAGCTACTGTCAGGAATTGGTTCGAATCGGGGTCATGATTTCCCGAAATCCCAACATATTTAACTTCATCATGTTTTGTTTTCAGAGTTTCGATAGTGGCAACAACAGATTGTATCGTTTCATAAATGACTTTACTGAAACGACCATCAGCATCAAGGATGTGTCCACTTCCCGGCGTCATGTATTTCTGATCATTTGCGTGAAACATGTCTCCAAGATTTAAAACTACACAATGTTTGCTGTTTGGTGTTGTTTCGACAAGTGTGGAAAGGGTGTCTTTTAGTCTATGTTTGGCAATATCGAGGTCATAATCCTCACCGGATTCCTTTCCCCATGCCAACATGCCGAAATGCAGATCTGTCAGGATGTATCTAGTCAGAAGATCTGCATCCGTGCCTTCAGGTGCAGCAGTCGGTAAAGAAGTAGGACAATCCTTAAGAGCCTCTTTGAAGGTATCGATAAGATTATCAATACCACCTTCTTCCTTTGGATTAACAAAATACAGACTAGCTTGCTCTGTTTTGAGCCATCCTGAATGAACCTTGCTAATATCGTTTAATCCAGTATCAAACATTGCCATTTGAATACCAGAATCTGTTTCGAGGTACTTTTCAGCCCTCCGATAAGTCCGTCTACAAACAGACTTATCGATATTTAGAATTCGGGCAACTTCAGAAAAGTTCTGATATTGCTGATAAAGATCATAAACTTCTTTTTGCCGTGGCGTCATACCATTCTCTTACAAAATCACGAGTTTTAAAACCTGACAAATACCGTAAACAATCATAACCAAAATAAAAAATCCCCAGATTTCTTGTATCACAAGCTTACTTCCTCCGGTATTTAAGCTTTCCGATTAACAATACACGCTAATATTAGACCTGTCTATCAGAAACTCCCGTAAAATAGAAAATCCAGCAGGTTGACGATATAAAAAGCCGCCAAAACCCACACGAAAAACACTACTACCCTAAGTGCTACGTTCATGACGCCTCCTTTTCATAACGTCGAGCCTTAAACTCTAGAGATATATCGTGTACTAGGTCTTCAAGAATCTTTAATTCTTTCATATCTAACTCATCCATTTGCTTGTCAGCGCCACCGTAACGAGCAATGTTCTCTATTCGTGTAATTACAGATTTAATCTGTTTCGTCTTGTCCATCAAACTCTCCAAAGTAAAACAAAAAATGCTACAACAAAAACAAAAACGATACCAAAGCCAATTGACTCGAAAAGCCAATGCTTTTTAAGTTTCTTCACACAACTTTTAAGCACTATTATTCTCCTCTATTTTGCAAACTCTGTCCAAAAAGATTCGTGTTGTTTCTCCAGTCTCATGCCAATTGATGTATATTTTAGACTTGTCATGAGTATCAGAAAACTTTTGAACAGTTCCTTTTGAGAGCATAGTTCTGCCTTTACGATATTTTGTAATATTAACAGTTTGTGGGCTATGCGTCACAACTTTCTGATTTAAAGTCAGAATACCGACAACAGTATCACCCACTGACAGAACGTTGCCAAACTTATCCAAAACTTTGGTTTCCATGATTAAGCTCTCTTCTTTAACCATTTATCCTTTTTGTCAGAAAAATTCATATCCGTAAAAACTACTGTAAACTGTGGAAAGATTTTCTGACAGGTGTTCTTAAAATCTCTTGCTTTATTTGCATCTTCGAAGTCTTGATGCAGAATGTAGTCAAGTTCACCCTTGTAATGAGTGAACATTTCTACTTTATACATGTTTTATCTCCTATTGAAGAGTGTGGCGCATGGTCGGAACATCATACTTAAACTGAAGATCTTCAAGGTATCGAAGAAGCTTTTTGCCCTCTTCGTTGAAGATAGGCTGATCGTTCAGTTCTTTCATACTTTCTTCACCTTCCAACTGAACAGCCATGACATCCCGTAGGTTAGCTGTAAATCGGATTGTGTCAACAAGCATGTCTAGCTCATGTGGCTGGATACGAACAATAACTTCACGGGTCGTTTTTACTTTTTCGGTCATCTTACTTCTCAATTTTAATGTAACGTAGTTTATGTCTTACTTGACCTAAGACCTCTGACGGATGCAAATCCTCTTCATTGTCCAGAATTTTAAGAACATCTGCAACATGATCGGCTATGTACTGCAATCCTCCAACCGTGTTGTAGTTTTTGTTTTTATGAATATAAACACAATTTAAATTCATGACAGGGGGTGTCCACCATTGTTACGGATCATTTCAGAGATTTGTTGATCAACATACTTTTCAGCAATCTGATCTATGATTTCATTTTCTTGCTGAGTAAACTTGTAAAGCTTACGACTGTCTTCATCTTCATCGTCAAAAGATTGTGAAATGTCTTCCAGCAATTCTTCATCAGAAAGATCAATCATACCCATAGCAATCTGCTCTTGAGCATACAGCATAAGCTCGCCAAGGTCCATTGCCTCTACAACATATTCAGAATATTTTTCGATAAGTTCTTCACGGCGGATTCGAGGAATTTTGTTTGTCATCTTACTTTCTCACTCAAAGCTTGTTTGATTTTTCGAATTTGTGTTTTGATTTCAGAATAGTTTGTACCTTTAGAAGTCCGAGGATTTGCCTCATAATACTTCTTTTGTGTTTCAAGTTCTTCTAAACGACTTGTCAGAAAAACATGTAGGTTTTTATTCATGTCATCCGTCCATAGCCTCATAGATTTCTCTCAGTTCGTGCAGATCACGAAGTCTCTTCCAAAGTGTTGCATAATGCAAAGACGATTTGTCGAGAACTGAAGATTTTTCATGTTGATCGATCTGTTCTTCAATCGATTTGATTTCACTGTTACAGATTTTAAGCAGTGTTTTGCTTGGCATTTGCTTTACTCCAAGGATTGAAGTTGAAGGGTTCGAAAAAGGTTACTTTCTTCTTACGTTTCTTATTGAATGTCTTGTCGTAATAGCCATGAAGAAAAGGTTTCAAAGGGCCATGATCGCCATATTCACGACCAAGACGATAAACCTTTACTTCTCTGAAGTGTTTACGACTCTCAGCGTCAGGAAACCTTGCATAGTACAATTCCCGTGCTTCTTTGATACTATTTCGTAATGGGAAAATAGAAGTATTCCCATCGTCTCGATCAATCGTAAAATATACTCTCATATCATTTTACCTCTTTTGCTGAATCGACTTTAAAGGCCGACCAAGAACCTTTGAACATATCGATAATCTCTACTTGAATGTCAGTGAATGCATTTGCAATTGACCAACCATAATCTTCAGCTTTCTCGTAATCGTCAAACCGAACAACATGATCTGTCTTATCCCGTGGATCTGTCCATTGAACCTGATACATAATCATCATCCTTAAAGGGTGAAGGAAGGGTGAGCCAAGACCCACCCCGCCAAAGTTTAGGATGCATTTGCAAACTCAGTAGCAAACTTGAGAGCATTTGCTTTCAGAGCATTGTTAGGACCATACCAAGCGGACTGAAGACGTGCATCAGCAGTCCGACCAAGTTGGTGGTCAGTCAGGTAGGTAACAGCATTGAATGCTTGCCACCACGATCCAGCACCAAGTTCAGCGCCGGGTTGTTCTTCCATGACATTCACAGCCTTACGTGCTGTGTATGAAAGACGGTCAATAATGCTGTCAGCAACCTTGAGCGTCTTGGCCTGATTAGACACAGGGAATACTTTGTTGAAGTATTCAATAAGTGTATCAGGATCATAACGCTTGGAGACAAGAAACTCAGCAGCTTCCTGATATGTCTCAAGCTTCATGTCAGCAATACCCAGCAACCGCTTGGTGTGTTCTGGATCGAATGCAGTCCGGTGAGTGATCCGGACAGAAGACTTACCATTTGACAAAGCAGCAGTCAGCGTATTGTTACAAACAACCCGAATAGGACTGAAACGAACATCTGCACACTTACCAAATTCGTGTGGATTGGAGAAGAGAAGATATGAATCCACAACATCTTCGCCTTGGTCAGTCTTGAGTGCAAAAGACTTTTTGACTTTTGCAAGACCCCACACAATCTGTCCATCTTTGAGAGAACCAGCCGTGTTCATTTCCATGTCACCAGCTTGGCACATCTCATTGAACATAGAGAATGCATCCTCATTCTGGATGGGGTGCCAGTTGTTACCGACAATTGACAAAAGTTGGTTATCGGTTTCCCGAACAAGCGCAGCTTTGTTGTCGATAACAGTTTTCTTTTCGTTGCTGTTACCATACTGGATAGGCTTTTTGACAACCTGCCAATCAAGGCCAGCAGCAACCATCATTTCATGGGGTGATAGGTCAGAAGATACCTGAGTACCGAGACCATGCCAAGGAACCTCCCCAGCATAAGCCATTTGAGCCTGACCGTCGATGATTTCAATTTCGTGAGCCATTTCATATTTCCTTCATAGTGTAAGTTTGGCTATTGAATGAACATATAGTAACAAACCATATGTTGCTTTGCAAGACATTTTAATTCGGAATTGAACAAACGCCATTTTTAATGGCGTGCTGCGCCATTCGTTGATATGAACCCTGTAAACCCCACACAATTCCAGTATCAATAAGATACTGCATAGAGGTTATATGGTCATCATAGGTAGCTTCTTCATAACAACCTTCAAGGATCATTGTTGCTAAGACAGCATCCATCTTTTGACCAAAAGACAAGACATATTCTTTATTACTCATTTTACGTTCCAGCATAAAAGTTATCAGGCTTCAACAGACTTGGTGACACACGCCACGTCTGATAAGCATCAGTCCGAACAAGAATAGTTTTACGATTGATTTTTTCAATGATCCCACTTTCAGATTGACCATTTCTAGTGGGAAACGTAACCGATTGACCGACAGAAAATTCACTGCCAGCTTCTTGTTGAATAACACTTTGACGTTTTTTGATTTCCCCAATGATTAGATTGAGAGTATCATTGTCAGCCGAACGAATGCAGTCATAGACTTCTTTGTTAAGCAAAATCATAATATAGAACCTTTCACTAAGCCATATCTAAAGAAAGAACAAATTTACCATCTTTGTTGGCAAATTCTACTTCTGGCTTTGAGTAGTTTTTGATTTTAGAAGGTTTTACAGTACGCCAATCATTATCAGTGATACTGAATACACGTACATAATCTTTTTCAGTAATTTCTTCTAAAGTCATTTCTGTTTCATCTGACTTAGGCTTTTTCTCACTAGGGATAAGAAAAGGTGCTAAAGTCACATAACGTTCAGTAAGACTTCCATCTGATTTCTCAAATTCAACATTTACAATTGAATTTCTTACAGATCCAAGAAACATACCCACTGTAAAGATATTATTATTTTTCTTTCCTTCACAGTCAATTATATCGCTGTTTTCTACAATGTCAATAGCTTCGATGTCAGAGTATGTAGCGCCTCCATCGTAGTAGTATGGATCTTCTACGTTAATCACCTCTTCAAGACTGCGGTAGATGTCAGGGTTGGTGCTAGTTGA
>Ga0208427_1000596_pt1 | contig 15492 bp, 9 predicted proteins | sample DEB08_DNA_FD_184532 | JGI IMG/M metagenome (GOLD analysis project Ga0208427, IMG submission 184532) | Aqueous microbial communities from the Delaware River and Bay under freshwater to marine salinity gradient to study organic matter... | ecosystem: Environmental > Aquatic > Marine > Coastal ...
CACGACAATGGCGGGCTACCTCGGGTTGCGATATGAGGTGATGCTGTGTGCTGGCGGACTGTTTGACCTTTACAATGTGGAGAATCGCCGCGAGATGCTGGAAGGTCTTCAGATAATGGAGGCTGCAGCGTTAAGCGAATTGACCAAGGACAAGGATGGCTAAACAAGTAAGCGAAATTCTGGTCAAGCTTGGCATTCAGGGCGCTGAGGGTCTTGACAAGCTCAAAAGCTCTTTTCGCGAGCTTGAAAAGGCTATTGGGCCAACCGATGAAACAATTGAAAAGGCCCGTCGCGGCATTATTGAGTTTGGTGAAGCAAGTAATAAAAGCGAGCAGTTAATTAAAGGCCAGATTGCCGCGTTCAAAGGGCTTCAAAGTCAAGCAGCAACTGGTGGCAAAGTTTACAATGATCTAAAAAAAGATATTAAAGAGTTAGAAAGCGTTATTTACGGAGCAAATGCGGCACTTGAGGAACAAAGAAAAAGACTGACTGAGTTCGGCGCATCATCGGACGCAACAGCGTTTCAAATTCAACAAACCATTAACGCGCTCATTCGACTAAGAAGTGAAACAAGGGTTGATTCTGAGGCTTTTGACAAATTCGGACAAAGCATTTCTACTCTTACAAGCAAATTAAAAGCCGTTAATCAAGAAACGCAAAATTTTGCAGATGCTCAACGCAGAATAGTTCGTCCTATCGGCGCAAGCTCTGCTGCTGCGCGTCAGCAGATTCGTGATCTTGAGCTTGTCACCGAAGCTCTTCGTGATCAGCGAGATGAGCTTGGCGCGCTTGAGGGGGAGGCTCGTATTCGGCGAGGCGTCGCTGATCTTGCCGAAAGGGGCGCGCCAAGCGCTGGCAGATTAAGTTTCGAAGAAGCGCTAGCTGAATCACTTCTTGGTGGACAAGCTCTTCGTAAGTTACTGCCAGTAAAAGATATTGAATCTGCTTTGGATGAGGTTAGGAAACAGATAGGAGATTTTCAGCGAGAAATTGAAGTAAATCTTTCTAAGGGCATACAGCGCTCATTTCAGGAGACGGCGAGAGCGGGCAGAGAGTCTGCGCGCGCAATGGCGGCAGCCTTCTCGGATCCTGAGCTGATCAACGTATTTAATCGTTTTGATGACAGGCTTGGAGAAATCCCGCAAACCGCAACAGGTTTTAGTCAGAGACTTCGCGAATTGCAGCAAGTTTTTGCTAACACAGCGCGCAGTGCGGAAAATTATATTTCAGTCGCTCTTGATATCGCACGAGTTCAGCGTGAGGCATCTGCTACTACTCAAGGCTTAGGAGCTGCCCTTGTCCGTGATCTAGATACAGGCGTTGCGGTACGAAACAAAAAAAATCTTAAAGAGGTAATTGGCCAGCTACAGGCCGAAATGAATGAGCTTGATACGCAAACAGCAGAAGGCTCAAGGTTGTATGCAGAAAATGCCAATCAAGCTAGAAATCTTGAAAGACAACTGCGGGAATTAGGGGACAGCTATCGTCATGTTGCCGACATGGCAACCCAAGCCGCAACTGCTCAAGCCAGTGAAGCAACGGCTCGTGTTACCGCGAATTACTTGAATCGCGGCATGGTTCGCGCACAAGAGCAAGCGCTTGCTGAACTCGGTCAGCGTGTGCGTGCTGGTGTTGCTGCTACTCCGTTGGCGCTGCCTGCTGCCGGGCAAACTACAGCGCCCGGCACCGGACTGGAAATCAGTGGTGGCGCCCGAGTTGGGCGGGCGACGGGTCGAATTCAACGCTTCTTTTCTGGGTTTGAAGTTGGCGAAGCTCAAATTCGATTGCCGGGGCAGCCTCAAGGCTATGGTCCTCAAGCCACTGAAGAACAAGCCGATAGGGCAAGAAGAGCTGCTGTTACTGAAGCTGATGCAGTTAGAACTTCGGCAGAGGCACGCGCACGCGCAGAGCAGCAAATTCAGTCGTATCGCGCCGAAATCGCTAAAGCGCGCAGTGCCGACATCGGTAGCATTGAATCGACCGAGAGATTGCGTGGCGCAATCAACCAATACAGGTCAACGCTGCCTGGAGCAAGCGCAGAGTTCAGGAAATTAACAAAAGAACTAGGTGACCTTGATGTTAGATCCGAAAAACTGAGTCGCAGCCTTGGCCGCCGTCGCATGACTGGCATGCAGATGACCCAGGCCGCTGGTGCTGCACTTAGCGGCGGCATCTTCGGCGGACCTGAGGGCTTCCTTGGCGGTGCAATTGGTAGCGCATTTGGAGTAGGCGGTGCATTTGCTGGCGCTGCGATTGGCGCACAAGTTGGCGGATTGAGGCAGCAGCTTGGTGGATTTGCGGATTATGCAGCGCAGATCCAGAAGATGCAGATTGCCTTGAAAGGTGCAGCCGGCACCCAAGAGGAATTTAATCGTGCAGTTGCTGCAGCAGAGTCTGCGACTCGAAATCTGAATGTGCCGCAGGATGTAGCAATTCAAGGCATGACGCAATTGACCGCTGCTGTTAAGGGTGCCGGTGGGCAAGTGAGTGACGCTGAGCTGGTGTTCAGGAATGTCAGCTCAGCGATCAAGGCAACCGGCGGCTCAGCGCAAGACGTTGACGGTGCGATCACTGCAATGGTGCAGGTGTTCTCGAAGGGCAAGGTAAGCGCTGAAGAATTGAGCGGTCAGCTTGGTGAGCGCTTGCCCGGTGCCGTTACCAAATTTGCCAAGGCGAACAATATGACCCTGCCTGAGCTGCAAAAAGCTCTTGAGCAGGGTCAGGTTGGGCTGAACGAGCTGATGAATTTCATTATTCAGCTTGGCGGCGAATACTCAGGGGTAGCGCAAAAGATTGCAGCTTCCAGTCAAGATGCTGGTGCGCGCCTGACTGTTGCGTTCAATGAAATGAAAATCGCCGTTGGCGAGGCACTGCAACCAATTGGCGCGCAATTCCAGGAAGCATTTATTCCCTTTATTGAAAATATTACGCCAGCGTTGGTTAATTTGCTGCCCAAAATTGGCGATTTTGCTCTGTCTGTCGCGAAAAATCTTGATGTGTTGGCGGCTGCAGCTGGTGGTGCAGCGCTTGCGATGGGCGCATTGAGTATTGCGTCCATCAAAGTTGCTGGAACTGCTGGCTTGAGCCTTCTTGGAGTTGCCATGATGAAGGCAGCTTCAGCGGCTGGGGCTCTCACTGTTGCCCTTAAGGCTTCGTCTGTTGCCGCATTGCTGAATCCTTGGGTAGCGCTTGCTGCGGGTATTGCCGCTGCAACAGTTGCGCTTATCAAGCATAATCAAGCGCAACAAGAATACAATAATTTACTAGACAATGGAGCTGGTAGTACCGATGAGCTGAGATTAAAGCAGCGAGAGCTTGAGTCAGAAATTACTGCAGCTCGCAAAGCCCTGGAGGGGAGCGCAGATGGCATGGGCGCTACTGGCCGGCAAGCCATGCAGCTCAAGATGAAGATTGCTGAGCTGGAAAATCAGCTTGCAAGAATCAATAAAACTTTCACTGTTCGATTGAAGCTTGAAAGGGAAGGTTTTACTTTTGACGAAAAAGGTAAAACAGAGACTTTTACCGTTGCGGGCATTGTTTATGACGCAAATGGTGTCCCGATCCGCCGCGCAGATGGATCTCCTCTTAATGGACTTACCGACTTTTCCTCTCCAACCAGCGACAAAGCTGGCGCAGGCAAAACCAAAAAAGAACGCGAAAGCCAGCTCCCACAGCTTATGGCAGAGCTTGCCGTTCAGCAGCAAATTGCACAGATCAACGAAAAGATCAGAAACGCACAGCTTGCCGAAAATCAATTCTTGCAAATCAGGCTTGAAGGCGAACGCGAATTAGCTCAAATTGCCGGTGACATTCAAAAAATTGCCCTTGAGAAAATCCCCGCAGATGAAGCCAAGATTAAGCGCGAGCTGTTGATGATTAGAGCCAATGAAGCTCGCAAAAACACTGAGCTTAGGCTTCAGCAAGCGGAAAAGCAAAATCTTGTTGAAATTACGCAGCAATCAGACGATTTAGCGAAGTCTTATACGACTCAGCTTGAAGACAGGCAGCGCTTGCAAGAGTTAGTTGCGACAGGCATGAAGGAAGCACTTGCGCTGGAATATATTCAAATTGAAAACATGTTAAAGGTAGAAAAAGAAAGGCTAGAAACTCGCAGGGCGCTTCTGTTGGAAGCAGGTAAACCGGAGGAGGCGCAGGGAACGCAAGACCTAATAGATCGTTTAGGTAGTAAAGAGACGGGCCTAAAAGGCCTTGCCGCTGCAGCGCAACCGGAAGAGAAGGGCAAGCTTCAGCAATTTATTGAGCAGGCTGAGGCCGAACTAAAAGACCTCGAAGCTCTTGCTGTTCGCATTTCCCAAAATATCGGCAATGCAGTTGGCAACTCAATTGCGAATGGCATTACTGGACTGATTGAAGGCACCACAACGGCGAAAGAAATATTTGCTAATTTCTTGAAAGATGTTGGGCAAATTTTGATTCAAGAGGGCGCCAAAATGATCGCAACATATATTGCAATTGGTATTGCGAAGGCGTTTGCTGGCCTAGCTTCCGGTGGTGGCGGCGGTGGTGAAGTGCCTGGCGCACTTGGAGAAGCCACCAATACCGGTCTGGATACTGGCGCTGGAAATATCAGTGACATGCTCAGCGGATTGGCCGCGAAAGGCGCTTACTTCTCTGGCGGCCAGGCTGATTTCGCTCAAAACAGCATCCAACCCTTCGCGACCGGCGGCATCGTGACCCGCCCAACCTTCTTCAAATACGCCAAGGGTGGCGAAATGCAAAACGGCCTCATGGGCGAGGCTGGTCCTGAAGCAATTATGCCTCTCAAGCGTGGTGCCGATGGAAAGCTTGGCGTCGCAGCGAAACTTGATGGTGCAATGGGGCGTTATCGCCGCTCACCTGGCTCTGTTGGTGGGGCTGCTGGTGGTGGGACAGACTCAGAGAGCGGTGCCGGATCCGCCGCAATGCAGCCAATCGACGTGCGCTATAGCGTGGAGCGCATCAACAGCGTCGATTACGTGACCGCAGATCAGTTCCAGGCTGGGATGCAGCAAGCGGCTGCACAAGGCGCTAGACAGGGTGAGCAGCGTGCGCTGAACAGCTTGCGTCAAAATACAACTACACGCCGTAAGGTTGGAATCTAATGGCAGAATCACTTGCTTTTGCGCAGTACCTCACTTTGAAAAACTCAAGTGGGACCGTGCGATATAATTTTCAAAATTACTGGGTAAATGAAGATGCACCTAGTAAAAATAATTCAACTATTTACGGTTTTATGCCGTTTGTTTTTAGCGGAATCACTGTCACCAAGACTGGCGATAACCAGCCCGCTACACTGGCATTTCCAAACAATAGCCTTAGTCGCGGCTGGGCTGAAACTGCCGTGCAAGAAATATGGATTGCGCAGGTGCAGACTGTTCTGGTGAATCCAGAAAGTAAATCTGATTACACCGTGCTATGTGATTATGTGGGGCAGGTCATTAGCGGCAACTGGGACGAAGCAAGTATGCAATTGAATATGGCTTCTGTGCTCGATGCTGTTGGCGCTGACATTCCACGCAAACGTTTAACCAGACAGCTTGCGGGCAATTTACCTCTTACCAGTCGAATACGTTTGACGTGATTGATCTGATTGGTCGTCCCTACAGGCTTGGCGCAACAGGCAACGATGCTGATGCCGCCATCGATTGTCTTCACCTGGTCTTTACAGTACACGACCGTCTAGGTTTCTGGCATCCACCAACCAATCCAGCTTGGTACGGTGAAAGCAGAATACTGATAGGACGGGACATCTTAAAGACATGGCAAAGGATACGAGAACCCGTCTACGATGGTGACGTGCTACTGATGGCGCAGCCGCGAGTTGCGTTTTCTGTTTTTTGGAATCACGGATGTCTGTACATCAACCAGCATTTACAGGCGGTCGCATGGTGCCCGTTAAGCATGATCCAAAGCAGCCATTGCTTCCGTTCGAAAAGCGCCTGATAAACGAACTGGGACTTAGCGAGCAAGAATACAGACAGTTTTCTGCGGTAGTGCGCAGTAAGCCTTACATAAGACCGGCTGACTATGCGCACATTCCAGATGCAAGAAACGAAATTGGAACAATTATCGCAATCGCAAGCCTTGTAATTGGCTTAGCCAGTACGGCTGCATCTTTTTTGTTGTCGCCAAAACCTCAACAGCCAGATGCCTCTAGGGTTCGTTCGCGTCAGCTTGGTGGCAAAACCGGACGCGACGTATTTACTCCGACTTCTGGTTTTGATTCGCTGCAGGAGTTAGCAAGCTACGGAACAGCAGTACCAATTGTTTTTACTCGTCAAGAATCACACATTGACAGCACTGGTGCGTCATACGTTAGTGGTGGTGTATTAATTTCACCCTTGCTGGCATGGTCTCGTGTCCGCAGTTGGGGTACATATCAAGTTGCGGATCTTATTTTCATTGCTGGCCAAGGTCCAATGGCCAAGCCTGATTTATCTGGTATTTTTCTCGGAAATATCCCTATTGATGCGCTGTATTCGCAATTTTACGAATTTTATTGGAACGCTGGTTACGAAACGCTTGGTCCCGGCAGTCGGTTGCGTATGTACAACCTGCGGTATGGCGATTTTGCACTAAGAGGCGAAACAGATCGTGGCAGTAGCGATCAAGCGTTTGTTTGTCCAACAGCGCTAGGCAATGCACAATCGGGGTTTAGCGGAGCATTTACGCCTACATCTCAAACTCGATTTGGCGTTTTTAGCGGCATTCAAAACGGAACGGCATACAGACCAGATTGGAAGATTATTTCTATTCCGGAAGAATGGGACTCAGATCAGCGTGGTGATGCACGGGAAGAAATAAAAAAATATGTACCACGGTATTTACGTGTATTTCATCCTTACGGAAAAGAAGGGATGCCTGGCACGGGTGTAAATTTTGCATCTCGCATTGGCGTTATTCGTCATATTTCTGCAGCTACTGGTGTTGTCACAGAAATCGATCCAATATCAATTTATGACGGCGGCACCAATAACCCCAAGCGCTGGACAAACATGAAAATTGATGTTCCCGTTAATATTGACGACGAAATTGTTGTTAGTTTAGGCAACAATAGACAAGATAAAACACCATTTGAGAGCAAGGCAAATAACGCACAGCAAAAAGTAAAAGCAGATGATGTGCGAAATGCTGTTGAATCAAATGTTGCGCGTGCTGATCAAATTCTGCGCATTGGTTCAACTATCATGATTGGACGTACAATGTGGCAGGTTGTAAAGCGCGATCCAGACAAATATTACCGACCTTCATTGTCGACTAGAGGAGGAATCAATATACGACTTAAGTGCATTGAAGCTTGGGGTGAGGCCACAAGGAGAATTGGCATTGTTGCAAAAGATGCAATTAAAGCTTCGGACTACATTCCATATGCTGCCCCATTTGATGATATCGATGAAGCTTGGTATCCGCTTCTCAAATACGAAGCTGCAGTTGTTCAAAATACACGCCGCTGTGATGTAACTGAGATCGGCATTAAGTCTCGCGTTTGGTGCCGCTTTAATAACATCACCAATTTCAACACATTGCCTACACCATATGAATTGGCGGGCGGAAAGAAAAATAAAGATAAAAGCTACAATGATCGCAATGTTGTACTGCGTGAAGGAAAGTTAACAAAATACGTGCATCGCGTATCATTTTTTGCGCTTGATGTGCGACCGTCAAATAGCGACCCAGTAAGGGAAAATACAAACAACGACGGCTGGACTTTCCTCGGCCCTTACTTATTTGCCGTAATGGGCAACGCTCCTGTTGATATTTATTCGTTTATTCGTATCAAGCATCCAGACAGGGGGCAATACGAATATCGCTTTCGTCCTTTCAATAGCGCTTGCTTTGCGCACCAAGGTGATGGCGGCTATGAAGTCTTTAAATTAGATGGAGCCAATGCTGGCCTACGTGATCTAACAGCAGATGGTGGTCACCCAGATGGCTGGGAGACCTACATGGGTAAATTTGTTGTGTTTGCCCGTGGTGATTACATTCGTCCACGCGACTGGTATTACCACAAAGAAATGGCGGGTGATCCAAGTCAGATCGACCCCGACGATGATGGCGTCATCGATCTTTCACTGGCTGGATTTAATGTTGCCGGTGATAGCCTGGGCGATGTTAATTTTGAAGGCGTTCAAGCTGCAGAAAACACACCAACTTACGGCATAAATTCCCCAATCAGCAAGTACACATTAAGCAATATATTAAGTAGCGCATTGGGCGAGGATCCATATTTCAATAATTTACCCAATGGAACAATTAGGCGATTGAATGGTTGGACCGCAGAAGCCGCCGAACTTGGCAATCGTTCTATCGTTATGCAAATCACTTTGGAGTCTTATGGCGAGGCGCATCCAGCAGGACTTCCCCGTAATAAATGGTGGCGAGTTATTGAGCACAGTGTTACGTCAAAAAACGGCACATGGTCAGATGGTGATTCGTTTGTCAAATACACTCGCAACGTAGCCGGCTATCGGTTTAAGTTTATTTATACTTACAAGGAAAATTATGTATTAGAAGGGACAGAGACTCCTGCGACCCGAATGTTTCAGCGTTATAGCGGCATTTCGGAAGTGTCCCATTACAACGATTTGATTACGCGCAGTTGCGACGATGGTCCTGAGCACGAAGTTATTTACGTTAACGAATGCTTGGATGAAGATGCAATCCCTCAGTACAATAACTGTGCCGTTGCTGGCATGAAACTTCGCTCAACAGAAAACTTTACGCAAGTAGATCAACTTCGATGCCTTATGCGAAATGGTATTGATGTGGAGCGTTTGACTGAAGGAGGCATTGGACCCAGCAATCTATTAACTGACTTGTTTTGGTATCTATGCACAGATACGGATACAGGCGCTGGGGGGATTATTGATAGGGAATTAATTGATCGAGATGCTTTGATTGTTACTGGTAATTTCTTGAAAAACAATAATTTATTTTTTGATGACGCAATCAGCGAACCAACCAACTTGCGCTCATGGCTAGCCAATGTCGCTCCAAGCGTTTTGTGTAATACCACGCTCAAAAACGGACGCTTTGCACTGGAGCCTGCGTTGCCATACACAGCCGCTTACAAAATTGACGGTGTTAGACCAGTAGCAATTAGTGCAATGTTTACTGATGGCAACATTATTGAAAATAGCTTTTCTGTCGACTGGCTAGAGCTTGAGGAGCGAAAAATGTTTCAAGCTTCTATTGTCTATCGATGGACAGGAATCAATAAATTCCCCGAACAACGCACGCTAGTAATGCGCTACACCACAGATGGTGAAAAACCTATTGAAACTTTTGATTTCCCTCACATTAGCAGTGACGATCACGCCCGCAAAGTTGCCAGATACTTTTTAGCAATTCGCAAGCACGTTACCCATAGCATTACTTTTAAAACTTTGCCATGGGGTTTGCAGCTTGCGCCTGGTAACTTTATTCGAGTTGCGACAGAAATGAGTCCATACAATCCAGCAAATAATGGAATCGTCAAAGAGGATGGCTCAATTGTTTCAGTTACTGAATTGGCAGATGGCAGTTACAGCGTTTATTACTGGGACCGCAGTCAGACAGAAGTGGCAACCGGCACCTTGGTAGTAAGCGGAGGCATCGCATCAAATCTGCGCAACACCGTTTTTTCCGTATTAAACAGTAATATCAGCAATCAGGTATACCAAATTGAAGCATTGGACGTTGATGCGGATGGAATTGTCACAGTGAAAGCCAGCAACCATCCGGTAGACTCAAATGGAGCCAGCTTGATCGCAAGAGACGTATTGGATCTGGATCAACGGTTTACGGTTGTTGATGCTTCGTTCGACTGATGGCCTTTCCATCCTTGCCACCCTCAAGTCGATCTTTTGACGCTGGCGATTACGCCTACAAGACGTTTCAAGCGCAAAACGGCAAAGAAGTACGAATTCTGTATGGCGACAAACGAACCGGCATGATGCTGGACTTGTCGTATGAAAACATTGCCGATACAGCCGCTGATGATTTTATCGCCCATTACGACGAGGTGAAGGGTGGCTTCAGCAGCTTTGCCTTGCCTGCTGCGTTCCGCACTGGCTGGAGCGGCAACGCAGCTGCCATTGATGCCACAAGTGGTAATCAGTGGAGATATGAGCAAGCACCTGTCATCAGGTCTGTGCGTCCTGGAATTAGTAGCGTTACAGTAAGGCTGGTGGGTGTCCTCTGATGGCAAAAATCTATACCGGACGCGATGGACGCCTGCTGCTCGATGGCTTGGAGCAGGTCAAGGTAACCAACTGGTCGATGACCGGCAACCTTGAAACGCTTGAAACTACCAGTCTTGGCGACAACCAACGTACGTATGTACCTGGTGTGCAGGAATTTAGTGGTAGCGCCACGCTGCTGTATTACAACGATGGTACAGGACGCAACGATGCCGCTACAGCACTGAAAAAAGTGCTAAAGATCGGCAGCGTATCAGAGTCCGACACTGTGGATTTGCGGTTGCGGTTGGTAGAAGGCAACACCAACCATGACGTGCGATTAACTGCTTATATCACTAGCGTCAGCTTTGGTGCCAGCGTCGGGGAGGTAGCCTCTGCGCAAATCAACTTCCAAGGAACTGGTGCGTTGACTGAGGTAACGATCTAATGGGTATTTATCTTGGCAACATAGGTAACGTAGAAATTGCGCGTCGTTCTATTGCGGAAGGGCTTGAAAGTATTGTCAATCCTGGAGATGTTAACGCTGGCCGCAGTAGATTTTCGTTTGATTTTGACGAAGGGTGCTTAATAAGCGGTGATTTCGTAGAAATTCAAACTACGGATGGCACAACGCTTGATTTTGTATCCGCTAACGGCTGGAGCGATTTAACTGTTTACTCAAGCGGTAATTGGTACGTTTTTATTGATGAACTAGGTGGCGTAAGGCTTTACGACAATTTTGACGATAGTTTGGAAGGAAGCAATGCGGGCTTGATTTCGCTTGTTGCAATTGATCGAGATATTCCAATTAAGGCCACGGTGCGCGATCGTGGAGGACGCTTACTGGCTTGCGTTACCGATTACGAATTAAATACAAATCGCGAGACGGTTGATGTCACTGTTTTAAGTGATCAGTACCGGCAGCAGTACAGCTCTTTGATTACAGGCAGTGGTCGCATCACTGCGCAATGGGATTATGTCAATGAAACCGGACAAGAGCCAATCAACTACCTGATGCAACTTGTCTTACGCACTGAGATTGGTTCAGGTCTGCATATAAAGTTGTACATCAAAAGTCAAAATACGGATGCTGCAGCAGGAAGTTTTGCGGCTACCCAGTTAAACGACGCTTTGTGGTGGGAGTTTGATGCACTGGTGACCAATAGCGCAACCAGCTTTGCGCCTGGCGACATCATTGTTTCAACAATCGACTTTGTGGCAACCGGAGCCATCAAACTTCGAGCCAAAACAACAACTTCTAGGCGGTTGCTTCAAGAGGCCGGGGATCCTATCCTGTTGGAACAGGGCGGTTACCTGCTTCTTGAAGGCGAAGATGCCGCCTAAGATGGTTGTACTGACCTAAGCAAGCACAATGGCAGACCTGCGGATCAGCGAATTACAGACGCTTGCAGGCGCCAATCTCGCTGCTGGTGATTTCCTTCCGCTTGCCGACACAAGCGCCAGCGAATCGCGCAAAATTACCGTTACCGATTTTGTAGGCAACGCCGTCACGCTGCTGGCTGACGACACCATCCCAAGCGGCAAGATTTTATTTGGCGCCGAAAGCGTTCCAGGTTCAGCGATTGAAAACCTAGGTGTAGACAGCAGCCAGATCGCCGCAGGTGCCATTACCGCTGCAAAGCTTGCCGATTTTTCGTCGGTCAATTTTGTTAGCTCCCTACCCGCTAGTGGCGCATTTCGCGGTCAGCTTGCTGTTGACACCGTAACTCTTGCGGTCTACGCCTGGAATGGAAGCGTATGGCAATCAATCAAGGCAGCTGGCAGTATCAATACTGTTGTTGGCGGCAGTACCGGCGTCGTCAACATTTCGGTTAGCCAAGTTGGCGATAGCGTCACCATTAACACGACGCTTGACGACACCACTGCAGCTGCACAGTTTTTAGCTGGTCCTAGTGGTGGCGGTGGCAGTGTCAGCTATCGCATCATTGCAGCAGCTGATCTTCCTACTGCTACAACGACCGCAAAAGGTGCTGTTCAGGTCAACGGCAATGGACTAACGATGTCCGGCGATCAAATTCAAATTGATAATACAGTTACACCAAACAGCGCTAATTTTTATCTTGTTGAATATGACGCTAATGGCCTTGTAACTGGTGGTCGGGCTATTACTGCTGCGGATCTCCCACCAGCTGCGACCGGAACGATTGGCGGTGTGTACCCCGGCACTGGTCTAAGTGTTAGCGCAGCCGGACAGCTTAATCACACTAATACTGTTGTTGCTGGTACATACCAGAAAGTCAGTGTTGACGCTCAAGGTCATGTCACTAGTGGCGCCACGCTTGATGCTGCAGACATCCCCAACATTGATGCGACAAAGCTCACAACAGGCGAGTTGCCGGCAGAGCGCATTTCGAATAGTTCAATTACTGGCGCAAAACTTGCAAATCTTTCTGTAACACAGATTGGAGGCAGCACTAGCACTGAAGGTGTGGTCACCTTCCCAGTAGCCGAATTTACTGGTCAGTATTTCTTTGATGCCATCAACGGCGATCTCTACCTATGGGACGGCAACGCATGGCAAGCGATCACAATTACTGCTGGCGAGATTATTTACGCCGGTACGTTTGATGCTTCTGCTGGGTCTGGCACTGGTGAAATTGCGTCGCTGACAACGGCTGGAACAGCAATTGGCCTTGTCGTTGGCGACCCACTACCTGCCGCAAGTGATGGCAATAATAGATATTACCTTGTTGTCAGTGTTGGTGGCACTATTACAAGTGGCAACGCGCCAAATGTGGCGCTTGCAGCCCCGGACATGATCCTGTCCAACGGTGCCAGCTGGGAAGAAATTGACGTTTCAACGTCCGTTACCGGCGCTACGCAAGCGAGCAACATCACAGTTACGCCAACTGGCGGCATTCAATCCACCAATGTTCAAGCCGCACTTGCCGAGCTTGACACTGAAAAGATCGGCGCTGCTGGCGCAACGATTACTGGTGAACTGCTGATTGGCACGACCGGAGCATTCGCATTTGAAGGCAGCACAGACAACGCCTACGAAACTTATCTTGCCGCTACTGATGCGACTGCAGATCGCACCATTACGTTGCCAGACGTTAGCGGCACCGTCATTACAACTGGCGATACCGGCACTGTAACCAGCGCAATGCTGGCCGGCAGCATTGCATTGAACAAGCTGGCAACCGTCAGCAGCGGCAATTTAATTGTTGGTAATGCTGCCAATACAGCAGCATCTGTTGCTGTGACTGGCGACATCACGATAACCAATGCAGGTGTTACATCAATTGCAGCTGGAGCAGTCGTCAACGCTGACATCAACGCTAGTGCTGCGATTGCATTCAGTAAGCTTGCGACACTCAACAGCGGCGCAATTCTTGTTGGCAACAGCAGCAACGTGGCAGCGGCGGTCACGCCAACAGGCGATGTAACCATCAGCAATACAGGTGTTACCAGTATTACTGCAGGCGCTGTAGTTAATGCTGACATTAGCGCTACCGCTGAAATTGCCGTCAGCAAACTGGCTGATGGTTCTGCTAGACAACTGCTCCAAACTGATGCTGCAGGCACAGGTGTTGAATGGACTAGCAATGTCGATATTCCTGGCACGCTCGACGTAACAGGCGTCGGTACGTTTGACGCTGCTACTCGCGGCGCGATTGGTACTTTGACGGATGGGGCAACAATTACGCCTGATTTTGCTGTAGCGAATCACTTTAGTGTGACACTTGCTGGCAACCGCACACTGGCTAACCCCACTAATTTGGCTGCCGGTCAGTCTGGCGCTATCTTTATCACGCAAGATGCAAGCGGCTCGCGCACATTGACTTTCGGCGCTTATTGGAAATTTGCTGGCGGCACGGCACCGACACTTAGCACTGCAGCCAATGCGGTCGATATGCTCGTGTATGTCGTGAAATCAAGCACTGAAGTTTATGCCAGCCTGTCTAACAACATGAGCTGATCATGCTTCCAGGTTCCCTGATACCGTTTTACGTTGGCGCCAGAAGCGTGCCAGATGATATTGATGTTGATGTGCTTGTTGTCGCTGGCGGCGGATCTAGTCATACCACCACTGCGGATACTGAAGCAACTCGCGTTTCCGGCGGTGGTGGAGCTGGCGGTCGCCTATTGCAAACAGGTGTAACTATTAGCGGAGAAATTGAGTATGTAATTACAATTGGCGGTGGCGGCTTCCCCAATAACAAGGGCAGCAATTCTGCGGCTCTTAGTTACACGGCTTTGGGCGGTGGTCACGGGAACACAAACGATACCAGTCTTACAACTCAGGACGGTGGTTCCGGCGGTGGTGGCGGCATCGGCTATCTCCCTTCACCCCCTTATGGCGCCTCTTCTGTTCCGGGAGGATCAGGCACTGCTGGGCAAGGTAATGATGGCGGAGATCCTTATCTTGTCTCTTCGTTAAGTACATCAAACGTTGCTGGCGGCGGTGGCGGCTATTCCGCAGCTGGAGCTAATGGTTCATCAGGCGGCAATGGTGGCGCGGGCTATAACCTGATTAACTTTTCGTCGGCAACAAATCGTTACGTTGCTGGCGGCGGCGGTGGTGGTAGGGCTGCAACATCAGGTGTGGCTTTAGGTGGAAATGGCGGCGGCGGCAATGGAGGCAACCGTTATACCGATGCAACAAACGGAACTGCCAATACAGGTGGTGGCGCTGGTGGTCCGGGTTGGCCAGCAAGTAGCATTTTTGCAGGAAAACAGGGCGGTTCAGGTATTGTCATCATTCGCTATCCCGGCACTGCAGTAAAAGCGACAGGTGGTTCAATCAGCACTGTCACCGTTGGCGGTCAGGATTATGTTGTGCATGAGTTTACTGGTAGTGACACCTTCAAGTTGATCTAATGGCACACTTCGCAGAGCTGAATTCCTCAAACATTGTGCAGCGAGTCATCGTTGTCAACAACGAAAAGCTTACGGATTCGCATGGCGTGGAGCACGAGCATCTTGGTATCGCATTTTGTAAAAAATTATTTGGCCCTGAGACACGCTGGGTACAAACAAGTTACAACAGCAATTTTCGAAACACTTATGCCGGTATCGGCTTTCTATACGACGAGGCAAATGATGTTTTCGTCCCTCCGACCTTAGACTGATCGCATAGGACCGCTTGCCATGATCTATCCCGCTAGCTACGACATCACGATCCTGCAAAACGCGACGTGGAGCGGAACATTTCGTGCAACGCAAAACCGACAAACGCTGACCAGTATCAGCATTGCCACTGGCACGCCAACTTTCCTGTGCAGCTGCCACGGCTTTAGCGCTGGCGACAAGGTGGTGTTCACAGGTGGCACAACGGTGCCATGCGGGTTGACACTGAACACCGTTT
>Ga0208427_1000607_pt1 | contig 15359 bp, 19 predicted proteins | sample DEB08_DNA_FD_184532 | JGI IMG/M metagenome (GOLD analysis project Ga0208427, IMG submission 184532) | Aqueous microbial communities from the Delaware River and Bay under freshwater to marine salinity gradient to study organic matter... | ecosystem: Environmental > Aquatic > Marine > Coastal ...
AACGTCTTCGACTAGAGTACCGCCTAGCTATGCTAGAGGGCCAAGAGAAAGCACAAAATACTTTTCTTGGTTTTTCACGCTACGTATGGCCTGAAGCCATCCTGTCTAGCCACCACGAAAAGATGGCCGCGGCGTTTGACCGTATTGCCAACGGCACGTTGAAGCGCTTGATTATCAACATGCCGCCTCGACACACGAAATCTGAATTTGCATCTTACTTGCTTCCGGCCTACATCATGGGCCGTCGTCCAAGCACCAAGATCATTCAGGCAACGCACACAGGCGAGCTCGCTGTCCGCTTCGGCCGTAAAGTGCGTAACCTCATGGACCTTGATAAATACAAGGAAGTATTTCCGGAAGTTGCCTTGAAGGCCGATAGTAAAGCCGCCGGAAGGTGGGACACTAACGATGGTGGTGAATATTTTGCCGTGGGCGTCGGTGGTGCAATGACGGGCCGCGGTGCGGACATGTTGATTATCGACGACCCCCACTCTGAGCAGGACGCGGCGTCTCAGCTAGCTCTGGACAACGCGTGGGACTGGTACACCTCTGGCCCTAGAACTCGATTGCAGCCGGGCGGCGCTATTGTTATTGTGATGACTAGGTGGGGAACCAAGGACCTAACGGCCCGACTACTCAAAGCTCAGTCTAACAGCAATGCGGACCAGTGGGAGGTTATCGAGTTTCCTGCCGTCTTCGATGAGGGCGAACCTAACGAACGTGCCCTTTGGCCGAGTTTCTGGCAACTTGACGAGTTGCGCGCGGTCCGTGCTTCTATGTCCATTCAGAAGTGGAACGCGATGTATCAGCAGCGGCCCACGGCGGATGAAGGCGCAATCCTGAAACGTGAGTGGTGGCGTGTCTGGGAAAAGGACTACATGCCGCGGCTCGAGTACATCATCCAATCCTACGATACTGCCTATTCGAAAAAGGAGACGGCGGACTTCTCTGTCATTACGACGTGGGGCGTTTTCTATCCGACCGAGGACGACGGACCAAGCATCTTGTTAATTGATGTGCGTAAGGGTCGTTGGGACTTTCCTGAACTCAAACGTATCGCCAAAGACCAGTATGACTACTGGCAGCCGGATAATGTGTTGATCGAGGCAAAGGCAACGGGGATCACGCTTCAGCAAGAACTGCGTAGGCTAGGTATTCCTGTCACCATGTATTCACCCGGCGGGCGCCGTGCAGGTCAGGACAAAGTCTCACGGGCCAACTCTGTTGCACCTATTCTCGAGTCCGGTATGGTCTGGGCACCTGAAACGCAGTGGGCGGAAGAGCTCATCGAAGAGTGTGCTGCATTCCCAAATGGCGACAACGATGACTTAGTGGATAGTACCACTCAGGCGTTGATGCGATTTCGTGCGGGTAACTTCATTCAGTTGCATGACGACGAGGATGAAGATGATGAAACTGAGGGACTTGTGCCAGAGTATTATTAGCCCTAAACTAGCGAAACAATAACTCTTTTTCGAGGGCCTCCGCATGGCCAACCAATCTGCACGAGAAATGCTTTCACGGCTTCCTGTTCGTATGGCCGACGGAGGCTCAGTCGCCTCTGCTAACCAAAGCGTATTGGATTTTATTAATAGCAATCCTAATGCCTCGTTGGAAGCTATTGCTACTAAAATCAATACCACTGGCGCAGACCTAGGCTCTCTTGCGGACTCACTCGGTATTTCAAGGGACGTAGCAAATCAGGCCTACGCTGAGGCCATGGCCACCAATAACGCCCTTTTGGCTGCTGAAGAGCGAATTCTTGGTGAGATCGCCGAGGACCCTTCTTCGTGGGACCCCGCCAAGGCCTACAACGCCATTTTGGAATCAGGCGTTACTGTAGAAGATGCTATTGATGCAGGCGTAAAGCAATCTACTATTGATGCGATTTTCACCTCCGGCGCCCCGCTTCCTGCTACTGCGTTCTCTACTCCATCAACAATAGCCTCTGCATATGAATCCGCCCCGTTTGTAGGGAAGGACATGCAGCCTTTCTACACTCAGGCACAGAACTACGTCGCAGGACTCATGGCCGACGGCGTAATAGACGAGAATGAACGCCGTGAAGCGCAGGCCCTTGCTATTCAGGGAGGTTACACATTCCAAGACATATTAGCGGCGGGCGTTGATCCGAGTATCCTGTTCAACGTGCCTGCTGCAAAGGAGCCGGACCCACCAGTTATTGTTGACCCGTTCCCCCAAACTCAGTTCCCTCAGACACAACCTGAGTACGTGCCGCCTACTGTTTATCAGCCGATTGACTTTGATCCAAGCGTGTTTGCTCCCGGCGAGCCTGCTTTGGATGTAGCATTCAGGGAAAGCGCACCAAGGACCGAGGTCCTTGATCAGTATGGCAACCTTGTTGGTTTTGACTACACGCCTGCTGCTAAGTTGCTCTCGGCCACCGGATCAGGATTCAGTTGGACACCGCCTACAGTCACTGGCCGACCTCGTTCGTTGATGTCTACTGGCACGCTAGGCCGTTATACCCAAGGCCGTGCAGCGCAGGACTTGCGTCAGTTGGTTGGTGGTAACGAAGAAGCGTATCAAGCGTTTGCGCCACTTCTGTCTCAAACAGGCAGCTACGGTGGTGGCCTGTCACGCTCACAGCTTTTTGCACTGATGCAACAGCAGGCGAATCAGCAAGGGCAACAGGAAGCGTCTAACTACGCACAGTTCGGCACGCGGTTCGGGGCTCGCCCTGCGGGGACCACGGGCTACAGTGAGATTGCCGAAGAAGTGCCTATGTACGCTGAGGACATGCGAGGCGTTAATGTTTCAACAGGTTCGCTGAACGACCCGATGACCGTAAAGCCTGTCGACTTTAGGTACGGCAGACCTTACGCGGAGGGCGGCGAAGTAAAAAAGCTTGAGGGCAGTGAAGAGCTTACTGCCGAGGGTGACACTGAAAGTGCAGGCATGCTAGCGAACCTGCTTCGCGGCGCTAAAGGAATCCCCTCTAGCATTTATGGCTATGGCAAGGATGTATTCCAGAGCCAGTCGCCTTCTGCAAAAGTACTAACAGATATTTTTGGCCTTGGCGGGGCTATACAGGAAAGCGCCGGAGAAGACCCCATAGGCTTTGCCTTGGACATGGCGCCTGTAACAGGTGAGATACGTTCAGGCATGGACGTTGATAAGTATTCTGATCTTGCCGACGAGGCCCGCGCTGCGGGGGACACGGAATCTGCTAGGATGTACGAGCAGATAGTCGCGTTGTCCATGGCGGGTGCAGTGCCGTTAGCCGGCATGGGAGCTCGAGCAGCTAAGCGCACTGCTAAGGCAGGCATCGAAGCGGCAGAAACAGCCGCGACTCAGTCCGCACGCATGTTGGATGAGATAGCGCCGACCACGGCCCAAGTGCCAGAATCTCCTGTAAGGGTCCCAGAGTCAGGAGCACCTGTAAAAGCTCAGGAATTTGTAAACTTAGAAGACCGCTCAGGTAAATTCAAACAAGTCTACAAAGGCATCTACCCTCATCAAGGGGATATTAAAACTCCTGAAGAAATGGTGGCTAGGGCAGAAAGGATTGGTCCAAGCTTCCAAGATGAGATTCGTGAGGTAACGAATAAATTAGGTCTTGAGAAGATAGAGACGTTTGGAGTTAAGGGGCTGAAGAGCCTTAAAGATAAAATTAACCGAAATTACGAGCTAGAGACTATTACCGACCCTATCCGTACTCGAATCTTAATTAACACTGCAGAAGAAGCAGAAAACGCTGCACGAATGATTGCGGACAAGATGCCTTCTGTAGACAGAGGCTTCCAAGTTATTCCCGGCAATGGTTACTTTGATAGAAAGCTTAATGTAATGTACACAGGACCTAACGGTGAGCGTCTGCTAGGTGAAATTCAGCTTGTCACACCAGAAATGGTTAGAGCATCTGAAGGACAAGGCCATAGGTTGTACGAAGTTGAGCGAAAGTTAATTGAAAGGTATGGAGGAAAAGAAAACATTCCTCAGACTCATATTCGCAGATTTGAAAACATGCAAGAAGCGCAACGCCAACTTTACGGAGGCGTTGCGGATCAGGCCGATCCTAAGATAGTAGAAGAGCTTATCCCTAAGTTTAAAAGGGGAGGCTACGTAGCTAAAGTAGGCAAAGCAGGTAAGTCTTGACCAATTACACCAAAGTTTTTTTCAAAGGTGTCTTTGTCCATTTCACTACCGGCATTAAAGAACTCAAGGATGCCAAGAGGCGTAGCCCTGCTCCATTCGCCTTTGGTATTTAAAAAGAACCCTGTAGCCTCAGTATCGTTGACATTACCAACAACTGCGGCTGTATTGTTCCACTCAAAATAGTGAGTAATGTTAAACATTTAATTCTCCTTTCTTTTATTCAGGGTGTATTTTAATATACTTCACGAATAAAAGACAATAAAACGGATAGTGTTATGCCAATAGACAAGGTTGTAAATCTAGCTCCGGTAACCGACATCAACGAAATGATGGGGGATGAGACGGACATCGAGGTCATTCTTGAGGATGATGGTAGCGCTGTCGTTGAAATAAGTGAAGATGATGACGTTGATTTTTACAGCAACCTTGCCGAGGTTATCGACGAAGACGAGCTAAACCAGATTTCTCTGGACCTTTTGGCGTTATTCGAGGCGGATAAGTCTTCGCGTTCTGACTGGGAAGACATGTACTCCAAGGGTATGGAGCTTCTGGGCCTTAAGATCGAAGACCGCACACGTCCGTTCCGTGGTGCTGCAGGCGCGGTCCACCCGATGCTTACAGAGTCTATCGTTCAATTCCAAGCGCAGGCATTTAAAGAGCTTATGCCCGCCGGCGGCCCTGTCCGCACGCAAACTTTGGGCAAAGAAACGCTCGATAAGGTCCAACAGGCCTCGCGTGTTCAAGATTTTATGAACTATCAGATCACTTCGGTCATGAAAGAGTACACGCCGGAATTCGATCAGCTACTTTTCTACGTCGGATACGGCGGTTCTGCGTTTAAAAAGGTTTATTATGATGAACAACTTGGCCGTATGGTCAGTCGTTTGGTTCTTCCTGACGATCTTTATATCCCTTACAACGGCTCGAGCGTCATTTCTCAGTGCCCAAGAATTACCCACCGCATTTCTATGGACTCAAATGAGTTCAGAAAGCGTGTTGTGGCCGGCGAATACCGCGATGTGACTGTTGAGCCAAGCGAAAATCCGCTTGGTGGCGATCAAATCCGCTATTCTATTGACAAAGTTACTGGTTTAGTCGAGACAGGCGAGCCCGAAGAGATATTTTTGCTCGAGTTCCAGATAGATTTGGACATTTTGGGCTTTGAAGACACAGATGAAAGTGGCGAACCGACTGGAATTAAGGTTCCTTACGTCGTTACATTGGACGAAAACAGCGGCCAAGTAGTCAGCGTCCGCCGTAACTGGCTAGAAGACGACGAATACAAGTGCCGACGCGAGTATTTCGTGCATTATGTGCTTGTAGAAGGACCCGGAGCCTACGGTTTGGGCTTTGTACACCTAATTGGTGGCCTTTCTAAGACCGCAACCTCTGCACTGCGTCAACTTCTTGACGCCGGAACGCTAGCTAACCTCCCTGCGGGCTTCAAAGCCAAGGGAGCGCGCATTGCAGACGAGGATGGGCCTATTCAGCCGGGCGAATGGCGGGATATTGACGCCGGCGGCGCTGAATTGACGTCTTCTTTGCTGCCATTGCCCTATAAAGAGCCCTCCCAGACGCTATTTACCCTTCTTGGCTTCACTGTAGACGCGGGAAGACGCCTTGCAGGCATTGCTGATATGCAGGTAGGTGATGGAAATCAACAGGCTGCTGTTGGTACTACACTGGCTTTGCTTGAGCGTGGCTCTATGGTGATGTCAGCGGTTCATAAGCGCCTTTACTACGCTCAGACGCAAGAATTTGAGATGTTGGCGCATGGATTTGGGCAATATTTACCCGATAATTACCCATATGACGTGCCCGGAGCGTCTAGATGTGTAAAAAAGGCAGATTTTTCCCACATGGTCGCTGTATTGCCCGTAGCGGACCCCAATGTATTCTCTGCTGCTCAACGCATTACTCTCGCACAGACTCAACTGCAGCTAGCGCAAAGTGCGCCGCAGATGCACAACATGTATGAGGCGTATTACCGCGTCTATCAGGCAATGAACGTGCGTGACATTGACGGCATTCTTAAAGTCCAAACTAACCAGATGCCTAAGGACCCTGCTAGCGAGAATATGGAAGTGGCCGATGGCAAAGAGCTCAAAGCCTTTGCCGGTCAACAGCATGACGCCCATATTGCCTCTCACTTAATGATGGGCTTATCTCCTCTTATGCAGGCCAACCCTTTAGCCGCGGCAGAACTGCAAAAACACATCTTGCAGCACATTCGTTTGAAAGCGGAAGAGGCCACTGAGGCAGAACTGTTTATGGAGTACGGTGAAGACCCAGACAGAATGATTTCTGACTTGCAACGTGAGGCAATGATCTCTATTAAGGTCGCCGAGTACATGATTGAGATGAAGTCTGTGCAAGGTCAGCTTTCTGGAGAAGGTCAAGGCGAGGACCCCGTTGTTGCACTCAAAGCACAAGAGCTTCAGCAACGCGCTGTTAAGGACCAAGCAGACATTCAGGCCAAACAACAGAGCCTGCAGCTAGATCAACAACGTATTGCTGCTAATCAGCAGGCCAACGAAGCGCGTATTCAAGGCCAGAAAGACATTGCTGATCAGCGCGCAGCCGTTGCCATGGAGCGAATCTATGCTCCTAAACAAGGAGGCCGCTAATGCCTTTGAAAAAAGGTTCTAGCCAAAAAACTATTTCTAGCAATATCCGCACTGAGATTGCCGCGGGTAAACCTAGAAAGCAGGCGATTGCAATCGCCTTAAACACTGCAGGCAAGAGCAAGCCTGTTAAGAAAAAAGCCGGGGGCTCTGTAAAGAAGCCTGCGGTTAGAACCGTCAAGAAGCGTGACGGTAACAGACCCGTTAAGATTTATTAACGCAAGCCTTCCAGATGGTGGCACTAAACCGTCTGCTTACATGGAAACACGACCATGCTTGAGTTCGCAGAAAGCGTACTGCGCGAAGTCAGAAAGCTAGAGAAAGATTCAGAAACCATTATTCTTAATGGTTCTATCTCTGACATGGAGCGCTACCGTTTCATGATGGGCCGTTTGGAAGGTATAAAACTTGTGGATGAAATTATCCGACACCAGTTGGGTAAGTATTCAGAAGAATAACCAACCAAAGGAGCCTATATGGAACCCGAGAAGAAGCTAACGCCTCTCGAAGAAAAGTGGAAAGCTGAGGCAGAAAAGCCGAAGAAAACCACTCTTGACGATGCGTATACCCAAGAGGGGAAAGTAGCAGACGAAGGCCTGTCTGAGTCTGTACTCAACCTTATCCCTAAACCCACCGGATGGCGTATAGCCATTCTTCCTTTCCGCGGTGCTAAAACCACTAAGGGCGGCATTGTGCTTGCACCAGAAACCCAGAAGCAGACACAGCTAGCGACTAACGTCGGCTATGTTTTGAAGATGGGTGACTTAGCTTTTGCTGACGAGTCAAAGTTCCCATACGGACCGTGGTGCAAGGAAGGGGATTGGGTGATCTTTGGCCGGTATGCCGGTTCTCGGATTCAGATAGACGGCGGCGAGATTCGTCTACTCAATGACGATGAAATTCTTGGGATCGTGAATGATCCTGACGACATTATTCACATGTAAGGAGAGATGGAATGAGCGAACCTAAGAACGAAGAATTAGAATTTAACATTGGCGACGATGAGCAAGAAGCTACTGTTGAAATGAATGAAGATGGCAGCGACGCTAAGCTAGAGGCTGCCGACGAAACACCTATTGTTGAAGAAGAGGTGGAGCAGAAAGCTGAAGCACCTAAGTCAGAAGAGCTTGATAACTATTCGGACAAAGTAAAAAAGCGCATTGATAAGCTTACTGCTCGTCTCCGCGAGACTCAGCGTCGTGAAGAAGCAGCTATTGAGTATGCGAAGAGTGTGCAACAGCAAAACGAAGAGCTGCAACAGAAGTACACTAAGACCGACACTGAGAGACTGGGCGAGGCCAAGAACCGTGTAGAAACACAGGTTACGGCGCTTAAGCACATTATCAAGAAAGCCCGTGAAGAGGGCGACATTGATACAGAAACTGAGGCACAACAAAGACTTACGACTATAGTCTGGGAGCAACAGCGTTTAGCCCAAACGCTTCAAGAGCGTGAGTTAGCCTCAAAACAGCCGCAGCAGCCGAGAGAAGTTCCTGAAATACTGCAGCCAAGAAGAGCAGCGCCTGACCCAAGAGCAGAAGAGTGGGCGGAAAGCAACCCTTGGTTTGGTCAAAATACAGTAATGACTCACGCTGTATGGGGGTTACATAAAGACTTAATACAGAAAGAAGGGTTTGACCCAACCAGTAATGAGTATTATGATGAAATAGACCGTAGAATGCGTACCCTATTTCCGCAGGAGTTTCAAATAGATGAAGCACCCGCGCAACAAACTAACAGGAATAGCCGTCCCGTGCAGACGGTGGCCCCTGCAAACCGCTCGTCGGGAATAAATAATTCAGCACGCCGCTCCGTTCGGTTAAAGCCGAGTCAGGTAGCCATAGCAAAGAAACTTGGGGTTCCACTTGAAGAATACGCAAAATACGTGAAGGAGTAACACATGAGTAACGAAAGCAACGTGCCAAAACTTAATCGCAGTGCCCGCGGAACTGAAAGCCGCGAAAAGACTGCGCGCCGTAAGCCTTGGGCTCCTCCTTCTCGATTGGATGCTCCTCCTGCTCCAGATGGTTATAGACATCGTTGGATCAGGGCGGAATCTGGTGGTCAGGATGATCGTATTAACGTAGCAGGCAAACTCCGCGAGGGGTATGAACTTGTTCGTGCAGACGAATATCCAGATTACGAGACAAGCTCTGCTGATGATGGCAAGCATGCAGGCGTAGTGAGCGTAGGCTCGCTAGTATTAGCCCGTATACCTGATGAAACAGCAGAAGAGCGTCGAGCGTACTATTCTTCACGAACCCATGATCAGCTAAGGGCTGTCGATAATGACCTGTTGAAGACGAATGCACACTCGTCTATGAAGATCAACACGCCAGAACGCCAGTCCCGCGTAAGTCTCGGTGGTCCTCGAACGGACACCGAATAACTCATTTAAAGGACATTTATCATGGCTAATGTAGATAAAGCTTTCGGTATGCGTCCGCTCGGTAACCTTTCTGCCTCTGGTTCACAGAAGCAGTTCGGCTATGAGATTGCGGACAATCAGACCGGCGCAATTTACCAAGGCGACTTGGTAACAGTATATGACGGCTACCTCGTCCAGTTTGACCCTGACACTCACACTGCTGCGGTTGGTGTTTTCAATGGTTGTAACTACATTGATCCTACTACTGGCAAGCCAACTTGGAAAAACTACTACCCCGGTTCAGTCAACATCACTCAAGGCAAGATCATTGCTGACGTTCTTGACGATCCTAATCAGTTGTTCATCATCCAGAACGACGGCACATCTGCTGCCGCCAACTATGGTAAGAACGCTGATGTAGTAATGGGTACTGGCAGCACCACTACTGGTGTTTCTGGTATGGAACTTAGTACATCCACTATTGCAAACACTGCAGCGTTGAACGTGAAGATCGTAGGTCTTTGGGACGTTCCTAACAATGCTGTGGGCGCAAACGCTGTTGTGGTTGTTAAGATCAACGAACACCTCTACGGTAGTGCAGGTGTTGCAGGACAAGGAGCTTAAACCATGGCTATTTCACGTTCACAACTAGTAAAAGAGCTTGAGCCCGGTCTGAACGCCTTGTTTGGTCTGGAGTATCAAAACTACGAAAACGAGCATGCTGAAATCTACGAAACCGAGTCTTCTGACCGTGCCTTCGAAGAGGAGGTGATGCTTTCCGGGTTTGGCGAGGCACCAGTTAAGACTGAAGGCGCAGGCGTTGCATACGACCAAGCGCAAGAAGTCTACACTGCTCGCTACACTCACGAGACAATCGCTCTTGCGTTCTCATTGACTGAAGAAGCGATTGAAGACAACCTGTATGACCGCCTTGCGGCTCGTTATACTAAGGCTCTTGCTCGTTCGATGGCCACTACTAAGCAGATCAAAGCTGCTTCTATCCTCAATGGCGCATTCACTACCTCTACAGGCGGTGACGGCAAGCCATTGTGTGCGACAGATCACCCCACTCTGAGTGGTCCTGATCTCCGCAACGAGCTGTCAGTAGCTGCTGACCTTTCAGAGACTTCTCTCGAGCAGGCTCTGATCGACATCGCTGCATTCACTGATGAGCGTGGACTGAAGATTGCTGTCCAAGGCCTAAAACTGGTTATCCCTAAGGAGCTCCAGTTCACAGCCGACCGCATCCTGAAGTCTACTCTGCGTGTTGGTACTGCAGACAACGACATCAACGCCGTTCGCAACATGGGAATGGTGCCTCAGGGCTACTCAGTCAACCACTATCTGACTGACCCTGACGCATTCTTCATCATGACTGATGCGCCTAACGGCATGAAGATGTTCCAGCGTGTAGCCATCAAGACCGGCTTCGAAGGCGACTTCGAAACTGGCAATGTTCGCTACAAGGCACGTGAGCGCTACAGCTTTGGCTTCAGCGATCCGCGTGGTATCTTTGGCTCACCGGGTACTCCGTAAGCTAGTTGATGCAAAGGAAAAGGGCCCTTCGGGGCCCTTTTTTGTGATAAATATGTCTCAGAGCAATACAAAGCTATGTCCTTTGTGCAATAAACGTCTCAAACTAAAGGATTTTGAGCATTTTAAGGACGGAAGCATACGAAGAATTTGCAACACATGCAGGAACGCTCAGCGTGCCCGCCAGTCTTCTGCATCCCCCCAAGCCTATCTTAATACTTTATGCGTTCAACTAAGGTCGCAACGTCGTAAACAAAAAATAGAATTCACGCTTACCCCAGAAGAGGTCCACCTGCTTTGGGAAAAACAGGAAGGCCGGTGCGCCTTATCGGGAGTAATTATGACTCACCAAAGGGACGGGGCCTATGGCGACGGAAAGAAGAGAGACTTTAATGCCTCTATTGACAGAATAAACCCAGCAGGCCCTTATTGCTCAGATAACGTGCAGCTAGTGGCATCAAGGGTAAACACCATGAAACACACCCTTTCTCAGGACATGTTTTCGTGGTGGATTAAAACTATTTACGAAAACAATATTGAGTGATACGGTAGTACCGGATATTTGTTTCATATCATTTATCTTGTTTCATATAATTTATCTCCCTTAGAGACCTTGACCCGCCCGCTACCGGCGGGTCTTTTTCTTGCACACTTATACCCGAAATAGTGTATAGTGAACATACCGGGGTCATCCGGTGTATCTGACAGTCCCGGCTGACGACATGCAGACAGATACACCCTAAATTAACTCGCATGTGAGGAATTCTCGAATGGCGAATACTACCTTTTCCGGTCCGGTCACCTCTAACAATGGTTTTGTTGGCGCGGTAACTGCGACTACTGTAACTGCTAGCAGCACTCTTGACGTAACAGGTGACGCTACTCTTTCCGGCACAGCTAACGTAATCATTATTCCCACCAGCGATCCCGGTGTTGCCGGCGCTATCTGGAACAATGGCGGTACTCTGGCTGTTTCTGCAGGTTAATCCTTACTAACTGAAGGAGAGACCCATGAGTTTCAGCAATATTCAATCCGTCACTAAGACGGCAGATGCTTCAGCCGTAACTGGCCGCACGCGTCTCTTGGGAGTGTATTTTACTAATACAGCCACGGCGTCCTCCTTTGCATTAAAGGATGGCACCACGGATGCAGGCGCGGCTAAGTTGACTATCAATACTCCTGCTGCGGTAGGTGCTCAAGACCTTATGATCCCAGATATGGGCATAGTCTTTGAAACAGGCATATATGTCGATGTCAACGACGCTAATGTAACTAGCGTTACCCTCTTGTTTGAGGGTGGAGCTGCGGCCTAATGGCTAGTAAAAAGGGGATGGGCATCAAAACCTCCGTCAAGTCGGGTAATTTTCGCCCGACTAAGAAGGGGGCGGGTATGACCGAAAAAGGTGTAAAAGCCTATCGGAAAGCCAACCCCGGCAGCAAGCTAAAGACAGCAGTTACCGAAAAGAATCCTTCAGGGGCTAGGGCGAAAAGACGTAAGTCCTTTTGTGCGCGATCTGAAGGACAGATGAAACAGTTTCCAAAGGCTGCTAAAGACCCCAACAGTCGTTTACGACAAGCACGCAAGCGTTGGAGATGTAGGTAATGGCTAGAAAAGGGCTTTATGCCAATATCCATGCTAAGAGAGCAAGGATAAAGGCCGGTTCTAAAGAAAAGATGAGGAAGGCCGGCGCCAAGGGTGCCCCAACAGCTAAAGCGTTTAAACAATCGGCCAAAACGGCCAAAAAGAAGAGGTGATTTATGGCAGGTCGTGGAATGGGTGCCGCCACTAAAGGCGGCGGATGCGTTGGTTCAGGGCCTCGCAACAAAGTTGTCAAATCGACAAGCAAGACTACTGGTCCTGTGATGATGAATAAGGGCGGTATGGCAAATAAGTATCGCAAAGGCGGGATGACTTGTAAGTAATGGCTACTTCAGGAACCACAGATTTCAATCTATCAATAGATGACCTTATAGAGGAGGCATTTGAGCGTTGTGGCATGCAGATGACTGCAGGCTACCAGCTGAGCTCTGCCCGCCGGTCATTAAATCTATTGTTTTTGGACTGGGCCAATCGAGGCCTAAACCTGTGGACTATTGAACAAGCCACCTACTCCCTTAGCCAAGGGGATGCAGAAATATCGCTGCCTACGGACACGGTTAATGTATTGACTGCTGTAATACGGCAGACAATAAATGGCCAACAACAAGATATTAACATTGAGCGAATAGGCCGAGAAGAATACCTGAATGTTCCCGATAAACTCACTCAGGCTAGACCTTCTCAAATCTATATTGAAAGAACCAATACACCGAAGGCGTATTTATATCCCGCTGCAGATAAGGCATATACATTGGTTTATTACCGTATACGCCGTATGGAAGATGCCGGCGACTACACTAACACTACCGATGTTAATTTCCGCTTCCTGCCCTGCTTAGCTTCTGGATTGGCATATATGCTTTCCCTGAAGTATGCCCCAGAGCGAACTGGCGCGCTTCAGCAGATGTATGAGCAGGACTTTCAACGGGCAGCAATGGAAGATAGAGATACTGCAAGCACCTACTTCCTGCCGGATGTAGGGGCATAAAATGACGCATGCAACGGGTAAATACTCATACGCCCTTTGCGACTATTGCGGGCAGCGATATCCCTACCAGACGCTGAAGAAGAACTGGAAAGGGTTTATGGTTTGTCCAGAGGACTATGAGCCAAAAGAACCTCAACTGGACCCACTTAAATACAGAGGCGATGCGATTGCATTACAGAATCCTCGTCCAGATAGAACTGAGCCAATGACGGTTATTGTGGACAATGTGGGAGGGGATACCCCGTTTGTTACAATAGCAGGCTCTATGCAACCTGCTCTTCCAGCAATTTCGGTTGAGGGTGTAGGCACAATAGGCAATGTAACGGTTGTTATATCATGACATACGATGAGTTAGTCACAAACATACGAAACTACACTGAGGTTGACAGTAATGTCTTCTCGGATAGCGTGATCAACACCTTTATCACGATGGCTGAAAACAGAATACTTCGTGACATTGACCTTGATGTGTTTAAAAAAGAAGTTACGGGTTCGATGGCTACATCAAACCGATTCTTGACCGCGCCAAACGATTTGCTAACACACCGTTACCTGATGATAACAAATTCAGCTGGCGATCAAATATTTTTAGAGTTTAGGGACACCTCCTTTATGAAGGAGTATTGGCCTGACAGTTCCGTAACAGGAACACCTAAGTACTATTCTGTTTGGGACCAAGATACGTTTTATGTGGCCCCTACGCCTGACGACACATACACTGCTCAGTTAGGGTATATTTATCGTCCGGCACAATTATCCTCTAGCAACACGACTACATGGATTAGCACTAATGCCCCAGAGGCTCTCCTGTATGCGTGCCTTATTCAAGCCTACAGCTACACCAAAGGGCCGCCTGATATGCTTCAGTATTTCACACAGAGCTATCAGCAGGCCGTACAGGGCCTTGGATTAGAGCAGCAGGGTCGTAGAAGACGAGATGAATACCGTGATGGCATGATAAGACTGCCTATACGTTCGGAATCACCGGGGCCTTAAGACACAGGAGCTAGTTATGGCTATCACTCAAGCAATGTGCACCAGCTTTAAAGAAGAACTTCTTGGCGGTGTACACGATTTAGACACAGACACCATTAAGATTGCGCTGTTTACCAGTTCAGCAACCCTTGGTGCAACCACTACTGCTTACAGCACTACTAATGAAGTGTCTGGCACAGGATATTCTGCTGGCGGTAATACGCTAACAAGCCCAGTAATTGCTACTGATGGCACTACGGCCTACTTCGATTGTGCGGACACTACGTGGTCCACTGCTACCATCACAGCCAACGGCGCTTTGATCTATAACAGTTCTAAAGCTAACCGTGCTATTGCTGTACTGGCCTTTGGTGGTGACAAAACTTCAACTGCTGGTGACTTTACCATCATCTTCCCTGCTCCGGGTGCAAGCACTGCTATTATTCGCATAGCTTAATTGTGTTTTTCACGGGAGATATAGCGCATGGTAAAGATGGTAAACCGCGCCAAGATGACCACCGCTACGACGGGCACAGGCACTATTACGCTTGGCTCCGCCGCATCTGGTTATCAGACGTTTGCAGCCGCTGGGGTATCTAATGGCGATACCGTTCGATATACAATCGAAGACGGCACTGCGTGGGAAATAGGTACTGGCACTTACACTGCCACAGGTACTTTACTCGCTCGCTCCCTTGAAAGTAGCTCGACAGGTTCCCTGCTTAACCTGTCGGGTAGTGCGTTTGTATTCCTAACTGCTGCTGCGTCAGACCTCCAAAGTGATACAGCCAACACAGCTTCTACACTAGTTGCTAGGGATGCCTCTGGTAACTTTAGTGCGGGAGCTATTACTGGTACTAGCTTTGTTTCCTCTGGAAACATGACCTTTGGTGATAATGACAAGGCTATCTTTGGTGCTGGGTCAGACCTACAGATTTACCATGACGGGTCTAATAATTGGGTGGATGGTGTTTCTGGGGCTGTTTTTGTTCGCGGTAGTCGCGTTGACCTTCGCGGTGCTAATAACGAGATGCTTCTTGTTGGCAACCAAAATGGAAACATTGCTCTTTATTACGACAACTCAACAAAACTCGCCACAACCTCCACAGGCATAGACGTTACTGGCACAGCCACAATGGATGGGCTGACTG
>Ga0208427_1000615_pt1 | contig 15277 bp, 7 predicted proteins | sample DEB08_DNA_FD_184532 | JGI IMG/M metagenome (GOLD analysis project Ga0208427, IMG submission 184532) | Aqueous microbial communities from the Delaware River and Bay under freshwater to marine salinity gradient to study organic matter... | ecosystem: Environmental > Aquatic > Marine > Coastal ...
ATAGGCTATGGCGATAACGACGACAATACTACCATTGCAGCTACGCCGTCCATCCTGATGCGCAAAGAATTTCAAATCGTTGATGTCTTGGATATTACGCACCTTTTGTTTCATGCAGATTACGACGACGGATTCATCGCATATCTGAACGGAGTTGAAATCATGCGTTCAGATAATTTTGCCAATTCGTCGCCTTCCTACAATGAATTCACAACCTACGATAAGGAGGCCGTGATGTATGACGGGGGCATACCTGAAAGCCAATTATTTGATACCGATGAGGTTCAAAATTTACTGCAATCGGGTACCAATGTACTGGCCGTCCGTGTGCACAACGCAAGCGCAAACTCCTCTGACATGAGCAGCAACTTTTTTCTGTCAGCAGGCATTGCATCGATGAATATAAATTACCAAAGCCTCCCTACCTGGATTCAAACACCACTGGTTTTGCCGCATGCAGATTTTAAACTATCGCACGGGGAGACCATCTGCATCAGTGATTCCAATGAAATCATAGTTGACAGCGTATACATTCCTTATGATATCACGCGCTCCATCAGCAGGGGCCGGTTACCCGACGGAACGGGAAATTGGTGTTATTTCAATGCCCCGTCTCCAAACGAATCCAACAGTCAAAACACTTGTTATTCCGGAATTACGGAAACGCCTGTTTTAGATTTAGCGTCCGGCTGGTATTCTGCTGCACAGCAAGTCGCCGTTACTACACCTAACAATGCAACCTCGTACTACACCACAAATGGGGATGTACCTGATAGAAACGACACAGAGGTTAACGGGCCCATTGTTATTTACAATACAAGCGTACTGAGCGTGCGAACCTTTAGTGATGTTGGTCAGGAGCTACCCAGCGCAGTTGTTGACCGCACCTATATCATTGATGAAGACAATCACGGACTTCCAGTGGTTTCCATTATCACCACAGAAAATCATCTTTGGGATTGGGACAATGGTATTTACGTCATGGGACCCAACGCAAGCACTAACTATCCCTACTTTGGATCCAATTTCTGGCAGCCCTGGTCAAAGAAATCCAGAATGGAATTCTTCGACGGCACCCAAACCAAACAATTCGAAGCCGTATTTGACGTCGAAATTCATGGCGGTTGGTCGCGAGCTGAACCTCAAAAATCGTTTAGGATTGATGCAAAATCAAAGTATACGGGGGATATTGAATACCCGCTTATTGAGCGAAAGCCTCAAATCACCAGCTATAACAACTTCAACCTAAGGAACGGTGGACAGCACAGCTTATTTGATCGCATTCAAGATGCCGTAATGAGCAGATTATCCGAAGGCACAAGCATTGATCGAATGGGGTATCAAGCATGCATCGTTTATCTAAACGGCGCATATTGGGGTCTCTATGGTATTCGTGAGAAGTTTGACGAGCACTATGTAGAAAGTAATCATGGCGTCGATAAAGATGCGGTCCAATTATTAAATAGAGAAGGTGCCCTCGTTGGTGAGGCCAGCCACTTCGTAGAATCGCACCAAATCATTACCAGCACGAGCACATCTGCACCCAACTTCGTAGAGGTTCTGAGCGCTCGTTTTGATTTGGAGAATTACATCGACTACTTCGTCTTTGAAACCTACATCCAAAACCGGGATTGGATGGGTATCGATTGGGAACTCAATAACATTAAACTTTGGCGACAAGATACGCTCGGTGCCACTTGGCGCTACATGATGTACGATACTGACTTTGCATTCGGGCTCTACGGTGGGAACATCTATCAAAACTATATCGACAAAGCACGCAACCCGAGTTACCCCAACCAACATTCTCAAATCTTCGATCACATCTTAGATAATGCGGATTTCCGTTGCCGATTCGCGAACCGCTACGACGACCTCATAAACACGACCTTCCAAGTCGACCGTTTCAATGCTGTTACTGACGAACTTAAATCAGAATTGGCTCCTGCCATACCGGATCACGTGGCAAACTGGAGTAGCCAGATGGGCCCCAATTCCTATTCATATTGGCTCAACGCTGTTAACGGAATTAAATCCTACAACAGTGCTCGTATTGCCACTGCCCGTCAACACTTGAACCAAAGCTTGTCCTTACAGGGTCAAAGAGCGGTAGATCTTGCGGCTTACCCCCTAAATTCCGGGCATATACAATTGAATAGCATCACGCCAGAATTGCCATGGGACGGTATTTACCACGGCGGCTGCCCCATAACCGCACAGGCCATTCCTAGCTTTGGCTTCATCTTCTCGTATTGGTATTCTAATGCCACCGACTACAACAATGCACTGCAAGATTCCATCAACGTTGTTCTTGCGGCGAATACAACACTCGTTGCTCATTTTGATTCGTGTAAAAATGTTGTAGAAGGGACCATTCAACAAGAAGAACGAATGCTCAAGGCCGCGGTATCCATTGCAGTAACTGACCCAACATACGAATGGTTTTATAACGGGATTCTTGTTTCCACAGACAGTGTTATTTACAACCCGTTAGACGGTAATTACCAACTCACTGTCCGTTTTGACTCGTGCGAAATTCAATCTGAGGTTGCGTCCGTCAATAACGGCGAGTACGGCATTCACCTGTTCCCTAATCCAGCAGTTGATGCCCTAACGGTCCAATTCTTAATGGGTCAACCGGAAAACATGACCCTAGCCATTTACAATACCGCCGGTCAGCTCGTTTGGGAAAGCAACTACACCAACTTCGTGGGTCAATTCAACACCACCATCGACTTAAGTTCCCTGGCCAAGGGTACCTATTTCTTAAGAGCCTCCACACCTACGATCAGCTATTCCGAGAAAGTGATGAAGGTGAACTAATATCCAATTAAAATATCTGTAAAAAAGAAAACTCGGGAGGTACACCCGAGTTTTCAACGAAACCAATTTAATCTAAAGCAAATCCCAAGAGGGAAATACTAGCCCGCAGAACGGGCATAGATCAAGAGAAATACGTTTTTACAGAACGCGAACTGAAAGCTCTACGCGACGATCAAGCAAATTATCATTTAAGTGGTTATGTTCAGATGTTTCATCTATAATCTGAACATCTACACCCAACGAGCGCAAGTATTCCGTTACGTTAGCTGCACGACGCTTACGAAGGGTGTAATTGTACTCTTCATTACCTGTCTTGTCAGCGTAACCTGTTACAACTATTTGGTAACGTCCCTTCCAAGAAGCATGATTCAAAGATTTTGCAAATCGGTACAATTCCATTTTAGAATCATCAGTCAATTTGTGTGATTCTATCGCAAAGAAAATAGCATTATAGTGTGAAGCTTCGAACAAATCAGCATCGGCTTTCTCTAAAGCGGCAATAGCCTCACTGCGCAATGTCTCCATAGCCTCAGATTGCTTTGAGCTTTCCGCAACTTGGCTTTCCACTTCCTTCTTTAATTCATTTACTACGTCTGTCAACTCTACTGTGGTCTTCTGCATAGTATTTGTTAGCCCGGGAACTTTTGAAATGAACTCATCACCCCAGATATTCATTTCAGATAGGTTGATATCATCCTTGTTCTTCTTCGTCACTAACTTGTAACGAACTCCTAAAGAAGATGCAACATACGAATCTGTACCGGCCCCATAATCCCAACCGTCCAAACCGTCTTGATTTACGACGCGCATCTGAACTTTAGTAATTAGCGACCAATTATTATCCAAATTATACTGTAGATCACCACCATAGTTAAGACCCCAAACAACTCCATTCACCACATTTTGAAGTGAGTTATCAGAAAGGAAGTAAAGATTGCTTTCAAAAGTATTTCGAGACACAGAAACCGATGGTATAACGCGCCATTTAGTTTCTTTTGAGTTTCTATTAAGATTGCTTGCAAAGAATTTTAAACCGAAATCCATAGACTGAATAGCTCCACGATAGTACTCTGAGGTATTTGATCCACTCAAAGTACCAATCGAATAATCGAAACTCAATCCCCAAAGCGGAGAAGTAGCAACTGTTACTCCAAGGCCTGCATTCCAGGCAAACACATCCATGTCGCTTTGGAAGCTCTCCATATCGCGAATAGGTATGTCTAGTATGTTCTTATCACGACTTGGCGTATACAGATCGTAGTTATTGCCTCCTTGAAGGTTGAAACTTACACGATCCAAGAATTGAGCACTTACAGCACTCGAAACAATCATTAAAGAAAGTATGATTAGCTTTTTCATTTCTTCTAGTTTAATGTTTTATTATTTCTGAATCGTTACTCGACGAACTACAACATGACCATCTGAATCCATCAGTACTAACTGATACATACCTGACGACGCATTGCTTATTTCAATCATTTGAACATATCCAGATTCTAATGCTTGTTCTGAAATAAAGCGACCCATAGAATCATAGATTTTCAATGTAATAGTTCCACTGACACCCACCATATCAATATTAAATTGACCCTGAGAAGGATTAGGATATACTTTCAAATCATCAACAGACGCCTCGTCTAATCCGATTGTTCCAACAGCCATTATTGAACTGATTCTTGAACAGCCCGCAGTATTCCAAACTTTGACCTTGTAATTACCAGCTACGCTAGCCACCAGATTTTGACTAGTCGCACCTGGAATGGGATTGCCATTGAGGTACCACTGGTACTGGTCATAGTGTTGAGTCGTTAAATAATTCGCACCTAGGCGTTGTACTACCGGCATTGTTGGCGCTTCCTCAACGGTCAATGTTAATGTTCCGTACGACACACAACCCAATGAATCCGTAAACGCATATACCAAATTATGTTCTCCAGGACCTGATGTCGACGGACTAAACGAGTTATTAGTCACATAATTACCAGTGAATACCAAACTTGAATCTCCCATAGTTAAATCAAAGTTTGGACTATTAGAACAAACAAGTCCATAGAATGGTATCGTTGCTGGGTATTGATTGATCACCGTAACATTAAATGCAACAGTATCAGTGTTACCATGAACATCCGTGGCCACATAAATATTTTCAGTAGTTCCTACTGGGAAAACATTACCGCTGGCAATACCACTTATTAATGTCACAGAGAACACACCACAATTATCATCAAAAGACGGCGTAGGATAAACAAAAGAAGCATTACAATACCCAAGTACAGTATCATTAGGTACAGATAATAGTGTAGGTGCTTCATTATCCACGACAGTAATCGTAAACATGCCTGAACTAGTGTTGCCTGCAGCATCCAGAGCAGTAACCGTAACTTGATTTTGACCTACCGGGAAGTATGTACCCGGGGCATGGCTATAGTATACAGTATCGAGATTACAGTTATCAAGAGCAAATGCTGCAGCATAAGTTACTGAGGCACCACATTGTCCTGCATCATTATTTACAACAATATCTGAAGGAACGATTACCTCTGGAGCTATATCATCTACTACTGTGAACGTGATACTCTGAGTATTACTGTTACCCGCTGCATCAGTCGCGGTGAAGGTTACGGTGTGCGTACCTAAACCAAATGAAGACCCGTTTGTAGCACTTGCGGTTACAGAAACATTCGAACATAAATCAAAAGCCACTGGAGCAATCCAAGTTACAAACGAACCACAAGAAGCGGTGTTTGGAACAATGCTATTTACAAACGAAGATGATGTCCATACCGGAGCTAAAGTATCAAGTACCTCGATTACGGTGGTCGCACTTACGGCATTACCTGACGGATCCGTCACCGTAGTAATTACGTTATGGTATCCAATATTAAACGTGCTACCTGAAGCATAATTAGAGCTTAGCGTGTATGAACAGTTATCATCAGCCAATACCGCCCAAGTAACCGATGCACCACAAGTTGCGTTAGCATAGACAGTTACTGTGTCTGCCATAGTAATGGTCGGAGTAATAGTATCCAATACTGTCACAGAAACTACACTTACGGCCGTATTATTAGATCCGTCTGTTACATTCAGCGTGACTTGGTTCGTTCCAACATCCGTACAACCAAAGGAAGTATTGCTGAGTGACATTACTGAAATACCACAGTTATCTATAGCAGAACTAATGACATCAGCAGTATCCAACGTCACCATACCCATAGCGTTTAGGTATAAGGTTGCAGATTGTGTCACTACCGTTGGAGCGAGGTCATCGGTAACGGTAACTACTACAGATGCCGTTGAAGAATTACCAGAACCGTCAATTGCAGTAAACGTCAATGTATTCTGTCCCAAGTCAGAACATGAGAATGACGTTTGACTCAATGTCAATGATGCAACTCCACAATTATCGCTTGTTCCTGCATCAACTTGGCTCGCCAATACTGTTGCAGTACCTGAAGCATCCAGAGCTACAGAGTAATTCTGAGCGACTACGGAAGGTGCTGCATTATCCACTACTGTCACCTTAGACCAAGCGGTATCGGAAGAACCACTTGCATCAGTAACAGTTAGGACTACCCAATTATCTCCTAAATCATTACAATCAAACAGCGTAACATCCGCAGCATAAGTGCTAATACTTACGTTATCGCTACTACCATTGTCAATATCAGACGTAGAAATAGATCCTTGACCCTGAGCATCCAAAGGCAAAATTATATCCTTCGTTACTGCAGTTGGAGCGATGTTATCGACTACAGTTACAATTGCCAGGCCACTGCTTACATTACCAGATGCATCCGTTACGGTAACCGTTACGGTATTTGAACCAAGTGTAGAGGCATTAAAAGAAACTTGTGACAAAGTAATAGAACCCAGGGAACAATTCTCTTGGATGTAATCAATAACGTCTGTCGAATCCAAAGTAGCTTGACCATTGAGATCTAAATAAATCGTAGCAGATCTAGTAACAACAATTGGAGCAGAATTATCAGCTACTGTAATGATGATCGATGCCGAGGAGCTGATGCCATTCACATTAGTAACGGTAGCCATTTCTAAATGAGCACCAATATCAGAACAATCGAAAGTACTGTCACTCAATGTCCAAACTAGGCTTCCACAAGCATCAGTTGTTCCGTCATCAGCTAAAGACGGAGTAACTACAACTCTACCATCAGCACCTAATGATACCTGTACATCGGTTACATGTATATCTGGAGCAATAGTATCTACAATCGTGACTATCTCTGTCGCAGTAGTAGAATTACCATTTACATCAGTTATAGTAATTGTCACAGTGTTCGAACCAACATCGCCACAGTCAAAACTTGTTTTAGACAACACAGTAGATGCAACACTACAGTTTTCAACTACCGAAGTAATAATATCCGAAGCCGTTAAAGTTGCATTACCGTTTACATCTAAATACAATGATGGTGATGTAGTAGTGAAAGTAGGAGCTATGATGTCTGCAACTGTAAAGGTGAATGAACTTAGGGATTCATTTCCGCTATCGTCTAGTGCAAATACATTAACTGTCTGAGAACCTACATCCGAACAGCTATATAATAGCGACGAGGTCAGTGAGCCACTTACGAAGCTGACATGAGTTAGACCACAATCGTCATAAGAACCATTATCCACATCGCTGATAGAAAGCGTTGTAGTACCCGAAGCATCAAGGTTAACCACTACACCGGTATTAAGAACCAAAACTGGGTTGAAGGTATCCTGTACAACCACTAGTTGATCATCAGTTGTGATTGTGCCATCGCTCTCAGTCAAAGTCCAAGTTACAGTTGTTGAACCAATTGGGTATGAAGAAGGTGCATTGTTAGTCACAGTATAGCATTGACCTGTGATATTAGCAGTACCTAAGGAAACGCTCGTAGCTACACAACTACTTATATCTGCAGTAACAGCTACATCCGAAGGAGCAGAAAAGACAACTGGAGATTTAGTAACCGTAATCGTAGCCGTTGATGAACTCGTCAAGCCTTCAGCATCAGTTGCAGTAAGAGTAACTATATTAGCACCAACATCCGCACATGAAAAAGTGCTTTTCGAGAGACTTAAAGTTGGTGTACCACAATTATCTGTTGTTCCATCATCAACTTGACTAGGCGTAACTATCACTGTGTTTGTAGAAGGATCTAGTGGAACAGTAATGTTTTTAACAGCAATTGAAGGTGGTGTCAAATCAACGGTTGAAAATGAAGTAGACTCAATTGACGAAAACTTTAGCGTTCCAGAGTCATTCCACTCTGAGACGGCATAAATATCATAATCAGTACAAGATGTCAAACCACTAAGGGCAAAAGTGTACATTGTATTGGCAGTAGTTGTCGCACTTCCTTCATCAACTAAAGTTACGGTGCCATAGTCAATACCCGCTTTAATTTGCGCTTCAGTTGGCGCAGTTGATCCCGCCGGAACAACTACATAATAGGACGTAGCATTCTCTGAAAATTTATAATCAAAGTCAGCTGTTGTTTCTGTAATATTATCGACTGCACTTGAAGACAACTGTGTCGCATAAGCCAAGGCAGCAGGGATTACCTCTTGAACCCATATGCCACTGTAACCAGAACAAGGTGATGAAATACTTGGATTTAAACCTGTGTTAAAATAGTCATATCCCAAAAAAATCACATAGCCAGAACCGTACTGAATAACGGCCACAACAGCATTAGCATCAGTTCCATACATCGTGGTAAAGTTTGGAACTGAATTTTTATTAATTGCATCGGTAGCGCTCAAGTTAGGCAAACTAGTACCCGACACGGCATCGAAAGGGGTTCCAGCTGTATTTGCGGTTACTTTTGCCCAAGAAGTGCCAGTTGCCCGAGACAGATTCCATCCGAATATTTGGTTTAGAAAATCATGATCATTATTACCGAAAGTACCCGTCTGAACAATAACTCCACCATCATCAACAAAATCATGAAGTATGGTTTTAGCAGCATTAGGCAAGAATGATGTCAAATTAGGATTGCCCGATTCCATGTCTGTCATAAAGAAAAACTGGGCGTTATCCAAAGCCGTTTGAAGTGCTGAAGTATTGGTGAAATTTACAATAGCCGTACCATCTACAGTGTATCCTGGAAGAGCATTAATAATTTCAATCAGGTTCTCATTTTCATTGCTACAAGAACCAACTGATCCGTTTAAGCCTGGTTGATTGAAAACTGTAACAACCACATTTGATTGCCCCAGCAACTGTCCGCTTAATAATACAAGGAATAAAATCCCCTTTAAAAAGTGATTAAGGTTAATCTTTCTCATTCCGCAATGATTTTAACGGTTATATTCAAATCCTCTATGCTTGGGACAAAATCGTCTTGATTGGGGTTGTATACGTAAAGTCTCATGCCTCCATTTCCGCACTGACTTGATTGTATTTCGTTTGGCATAATGTACGTTGACGTTATCAGTCTGTTTTCCAAAGATGCACCCTCAAATATCTGAATCATGTAACCTTTAGATTCACTTTCGTTCTCTAATGTTAACAGGTAAAAACCTAAATCAAGGCCGTTCACGTCACACAAAGAATAAGAATAAGAGATAGATACATCTCCTTTTTCAAACAAGACACCATTTGAGGATTCTTGTGCTAAAACATTCAAAGTGGAAACCACCCAAATGATCAAACTAAGTTTGAGTCTATTCAATTTCATTTCAGATACCTTTTTCGATTAACGTTCATAATGCGCAATGGCATTTTTATTTCGACAATTTATGGCCGTTTAGTCTCAATTCACTTTTGCCTGTCGAAGTAGATCGATAATAAACAATAACAATTCGATTATATAGTATGCCTATTGTGTAAACAGCAGGTTTAATATAAGGCAGCTTGCATTTAGATACTTAATCCTCTCATTTTCAATGTGTTTTATTTAATTTTTTTGATACATTAAACCAAATAAGTTATAATAAATTATCATACATTAGCCTAACAAACCATTACCCATCTCAAATGAGACAGCTGATTTTTCTCATCCATATATTGATCGGAACGAACGCTTTTAGTCAACACATAAATCAAACAGTAGATAGTCTTGCAAACGAGGTTAATGTTACAAGTGGAAAGTTTAGGAAAGCTCTTTCTCTGGAAAAAGCGCTGATTCAAATAGTCATAGAGGATCTAGACTTTTATCAATTCAAAGCCCAGCTGAACGTATCCACATTTAACCCTCGGATGCTGCTAACTATAGAAGCCCATGATTTTCGTGTAGCAATATTAAAAGGAAAAGAACCTAATCGTATTAATAGCGAAAATGATTCGAATCCTTATAAAGTGTATTTCTTAGCTAATTCTCATTTCTTTTTTGGAGAAAAAGATAAAGCGCTACGCCTCTTTAAAAAGATAATTCCTCAATTCTTAACACTTCAAGATACGTTCTATGCAGCCAGTACGTATAATAATATAGGTACACTGCATTATATAAATAATAACCTAGATAGCGGATTAACTAATTTTCTATTAGCCAAAGAATATACATATTGGTTTAATGAGATGCTTGAAGCAAACATTCTCGCTATTTCGAATGCCTTGGGCGATAAGGGGTTATCGCAAAGTCAAATCAATACCATTCATTCAAACAGCCCTAATTCCACCAACGGCGTTTACTATAATAACGCATATTACTTCTTTGATCAATACTATCCAGATAGACGCGACTCCTTAGTTGAAGTAATCAGTAACATATTCACGAAGTTAAGTGATGTTCCGGACGAATTGTACCGAGTATTCATAAGAGAAGGGTTATTATGTGATAGTATGGCATTTGAACTATTGAACATGCCCTCGCATGTTTATTTTGATAATGCCATTGATGCACTTTTAAAATCAAACATCATTAAAACGGAGGCCTTTACATATGAAGTTCTAGATAGCTTGAAACGTAAATCTGGCGAAGAAAAAAATATATACAAACTTGCTATTTTCAATGAACTAGACTCCGCAAGACAATTCGACTTTATTGAACTAAATAAGATAGTCTCGTCACAAGAAACCGATTCCGATTTTAGCGAGTTGAAGGCATTAATAACGTCTTACAAATCGGATCTTGAGAATTCCAAAGCCAAAACTAAAAATATATTGATAATCAGTATATTAATTATTTTGGTAATCATATTATTAGTAACAACCTTCTATTTCCGCCAAAAGGTTCATGTATCTAGAACATTGAATGAAGCGCTAAAGAAGAACCAAGAATTAGAACTTGCACAGATTAAAATAGAAAGAGATATCAACGAAACTCGTTCTAGAATCATAAGTATTTCACTCGAAAGTCTTGAAAAGCTAGAAGCACTAAAAAAACTAATACAAGACTTAGATAATTCTGAATTGAATAAGGATTTATTAAAAGATTTTAATATTATTCGAACACATCAAGACGGTATCACGAGATTCAAAATTAACAGATTCTGTGAAGACCTACATTCAGAGAAGTTCTTTCCTTTAGAAAATATTCTATCCTCAAAAGAGCTGCAAGTACTCAAACTGATGGTTTTAGGATTTAGATCGAAGGAAATCGCAACGCTCATAGATGTATCCCATCAATATGTTAACAACCAAAGACATAAAATTCGCTCCCTTTTACAAGACAGTGGTTATGATTTCGAAGTTCTGACCAAAGAATTAAGGTTGAGTCTTTACTTTCAGTAAAACCAAATCTCTACGCGACGATTTAAAAAGTGTGCATATGGGTCACACTCCATGCCATCTCCACAATCATTGCTAAGCTCGAACTCGCCTCTTGAATCTAGGGTTTTGAGGACTTTCAATGAAGAATGCTTACTTTCCAAATAGGCGGCGACTTCCTCAACACGTTGTCTACTCAATACTTCATTGTATGCGTTTGTACCGCGTGAATCTGTATGCCCCACCATGTAAGTCGTCAGCGTAAGTTGGACTAAAGTTAGTATTTTTTAATGGAGACTTTAAAAGTATATGAAAGAGTCTCGCAACACTTTAGTCAAAATGAAAAAAGAACCAGGAAGGCCTAAGAAGTCATTTTAATCTTTCACAAAATGCACTTTACGAGATTTGTGCGCCAGTCTCACCGGGAACAAAAATAAAAAATGAACGAATAAGAATTGTAAAAGACCTTTTAAAGACAAACGCGTCTATCGAACTTCTTGTTGAGCGTAGTGGTTTTTCTAAAACTTACCTTAAGCGCACGGTTATACCCGAATTAACAAAATAGAAATCTTAACGCACCAATGTCACCCTGACCTTCTTCTTTTTCAATCGTTGGTTATTTGTGCGTTCCATCACTCGATGGGCGATGGTGCGTTTTACTGCAACAAAGGCACAATTCTGCTGGAGTTCAATGATTCCCAATTCGTCCTTCGTTAGTCCTCCAGTTTTAAAGAACATTCCAGCAATATCGCCTTTCGAAATTTTGTCCTGTCGTCCTCCGGTGATGTATAAGGTACTCCAAGCATCGACGTCTTTAATCTTAGCAGCACGAAGTGCTTCTAAAGATTCAGTTTCAGGATTGGCGGATTTGATAAAATCCGGTAGACGCTTGCCTTCAGTGTGGAGTACATAAGCTGCACCCTCGGCATTCATACGTGCTGTCCGTCCGTTGCGGTGCGTGAATTCGTTGGAATGGTACGGAAGCTCGAAATGGATGATGAATTTAATCTCCGGAATATCGAGGCCGCGGGCTGCGAGATCGGTGGCTAAAAGTAATTGGCATGTGCCGTTGCGAAACTTTACTAAAGCGCGCTCACGATCCATTTGTTCCAGTCCACCATAAAAACACTCGTGTTCAATAGCATGATCAAAAAGGAAATCACTGACTTCGTGCAACGACTCCTTGAAGTTGCAAAAAATAATACCGGGCTGACCTTTTAATGCGTCTACTGCTAAGCGTAGGGTTTCCAATTGTTTCCCTGCAGGCGATGCAAGGGTCCTTACTGTCAACTGAGGGCGGTGCTGGTTCAAATAATCGATCGTTAACGGATCGTTTAAACCTAAAAATTTAGGGATTTCCACCGCGTCCGTTGCTGAGGTTAGAACGCGTTGTTCAACCGCTCCTAAACTCCGAACTATCTCCGACATCTCGCGCTCAAAACCAACTTCGAGGGATTTGTCAAATTCGTCTAAAACCAGGGTTTTGATGCGGGTTAAATCGATATCATCACGGCGAAAGCGATCGGCAATACGGCCGGGCGTTCCTATCAATAGCGCAGGTCGGTGTTTTAAGTCTGCCTTATCCAACGCACCTGAACGGCCGCCGTAAACAGCATTAATTTTGAACCCAGAGCCCAATTTCCGTGCAACTTGCTCGATCTGCATGGCAAGCTCACGTGACGGCACCAAAACAAGCGCTTGAACTTCGGATATATTTGGATTTAATCGCTCAATAATGGGCAATAAAAAAGCCAATGTTTTTCCACTTCCTGTAGGCGATAAAACGGCAACATCATTCCCAGCATAAATGGCCTTTCTCGCCTCTGTTTGCATGGGATTTAAAGTGGAAATATCAAATTTTTCTAGGAAGCTTTTAAGTACTTCCTTCCGTTTTGGCTGTTCTGGTTTCATCTGCAATTATTTTGGATGGCTCAAAGAAGATTTATACTTCAATTGAAGTCCCATCAGAAAGTTACGCAAATACTGTCCTTTTACGTAGCGGTAAGATTTGTGTGATGGTTTGCGGAAAAACGCACTGAGCTCATGTGGACTCAGTTTACGGTCAACAAGGGCAAAAATCTCAAGCATGTCTTCTGAACGCATGTTAAACGCAATTTTCAACTTACGCAGAATGGTGTTGTTGCTTATTTCTTCCTCTGGAACAGGTGGAGGGCCCTCTTGTGGACCCCTCCGTTCAATGATGATGCCATTTAAAAAGATGGCCAATTCTCGATCGGTCATCCTAATGAATCGGTCCTCTTCTTCTGTGCCGGCCCAACCTTTATACTGTGCCTCATTTACCTCAAAACCTGTGGATGCAAAGAGTGCCACGACATGGTCGTACTGGTAGCCAAACAAATAGCGCAGGCGCCTGTAAATATCATTGTTAATCATAAGACGAGCATTCGCTCTTATTCCGTTACCTCTGGAGCAGGAGGCCCTGCGGGCTTGCCTTTTTTCGGATTGGGCAGCGCATCATAGAGGAGTCGGTAGGGTGAAGGTTCACGCTTCTTCTTTTCGCGCTTCGGTGCATCGCCTTCCGTTTTACTACGGGGTGGTTTACGGTCCGATTTTTCATCCTTTGATCTACGCGGCTTCTCTCTTTTAGGGCCACGGTCATTTCTGGCGCCGCCTTTTGAACCTGATTTACCACGACTCTGACCCCTCCAAGAAGGACCCTCGCCTAATTCCGTTGGGGGTTGATCTTTTTCCAATTCACGGTCGATGAGCTGTTCAATCTTTGAAAATTTGAACATATCGTCCGCACACACTAAGGTGATGGCCATTCCTTCGGTCTTAGCTCGCGCTGTACGTCCTATGCGGTGTACATAATCTTCCGCATCACCAGGAACATCATAGTTGATCACAAGATCAATCCCTTTGATATCAATTCCTCTCGACATGACGTCCGTAGCCACCATGATTCGGGTTTTTCCGCTGCGGAAGTCACGCAATGCTTCTTCACGCGCATCCTGCTCGTAATCGGATGAAATGCCTTGACAGGAGTAGCCCTTCTGCAACAATGTACGGGCCAATTTCTCCACCTTCTTCTTTGTCGAACAGAAAATAATAATGGCTTGAAAATCCTCTTTATCGCCTAAAATATGGCGCACTAAAGCCACCTTCTGCTCTTCGTGCGCGAGGTATACTTTCTGGGTCACCCCATCCGCCGGCTTGGAAATAGCGACAGAGATCTCATCGGGATCGCTCAAAATTTCTTTGGCCAATTTGCGAATCTTCGATGCCATGGTCGCAGAAAACATCAAGCTCTGACGCTCTTTCGGTAAGGCGTCGATGATTTTAATAATGTCGTCGTAAAAACCAATATCCAACATGCGGTCGGCCTCATCCAGGATCAGGTGCTTTACGGTATCGAACTTCACATAACCACGCGCCATGTGTGCCATTAATCGGCCCGGGGTGGCTACAATGATATCCGCGCCGCCTTTGAGTGCATCCGCTTCAGCTTCCCAGCTTACGCCGTCGCCACCACCGTAAACGGGATAACACGATGAATTGGTGAAATACGCAATCCCTTGAATCTGCTGATCAATTTGGATGGCCAATTCACGCGTGGGGCACAAAATGAGTACCTGCACACCGTCGCTCGGCGCATCTGCGATCTGGTTTAATGTAGGCAATACAAAAGCCGCCGTTTTTCCCGTTCCTGTCTGCGCACAGCCGATCAGGTCTTTTCCTTCGAGTATAGTGGGGATGGCTTTTATTTGAATCTCAGTCGCCTCTTCAAAGTTCATGTAGAACAAGGCGTCGAGTATGGTTTCGTTTAATTTAAATTCTGAAAATTTC
>Ga0208427_1000622_pt1 | contig 15186 bp, 15 predicted proteins | sample DEB08_DNA_FD_184532 | JGI IMG/M metagenome (GOLD analysis project Ga0208427, IMG submission 184532) | Aqueous microbial communities from the Delaware River and Bay under freshwater to marine salinity gradient to study organic matter... | ecosystem: Environmental > Aquatic > Marine > Coastal ...
ACCCTGAAGCGAGCAATGACAGCCGAGGCTGCACTGCTAATGCATGGGAACAAGATGGTGAGAAAGTAGTTAAACTTGAGTATCGGAGGAAATCAATGACAGACGTTATGACCCACGGAGTAAAGCTCACGGAGACTGCTGTAGGCAAGGTCAAGGCCCTGCTTGAGTCAGAAGGTCGCGATGATCTGAGACTGAGAGTGTCGGTGCAGCCTGGTGGTTGTTCGGGCCTGATCTATCAGCTTTTCTTCGACGAGCAGCTCGAGGAAGAGGATGCGGTCGTTGACTTTGCAGGTGTTGAGGTCGTTGTCGACATGATGAGCGTGCCCTACCTAGACGGTGCTGAGATTGATTTTGAGGACACCATCCAAAAACAAGGCTTTACGATCGACAACCCAAATGCCTCAGGATCTTGCGCCTGCGGAGATTCCTTCTCTTAAACCCCTTCAAATGGCCAACTTGGCCGGCGGATTCGGGGTAAACTTAGAGCTATCCGCAGCGATTTTGAAGGGTATTTCTGTGACTAAGAAGCTTGGACGCCTAGCCTTTGCAGGAATCAGCGCCTCTTTGGTGCTCGCCCTCAGTGGCTGCTCTCCAGAGCTAGAGCGAGGCTTCCTTCCAGATGCCAGCGGTGTGACAAACCACACCGACCGCATAATCGGACTTTGGACTACATCCTGGATCGTACTTTTGGCTGTCGGCGTTGTCGCTTGGGGTCTGATGGCTTGGGCTCTGATTGCGTATCGCAGGAAGAAGGGCGAGACCGGGATTCCTCCGCAGCTTCGCTACAACATGCCGATAGAGGCCCTATTTACAGCCATTCCACTGATTCTTGTGCTCGGTTTCTTCGCCTTCACCGCTCGTGACACTGCTGCTATTGAGGCAAAGACTGAGAATCCAGATGTTCACATTCACGTCATCGCAAAGCAGTGGAGCTGGGACTTCAACTACGTAGACGAGAACGTCTATGAGTCAGGTATTCAGGCTCAGTTCTCAGGGGTCGAGGAGAACGTCATGGATACACTCCCGACGCTGTATCTGCCAGTAGGTAAGACAGTTCAGATTGATCTTTCATCGAGAGACGTAATTCACAGCTTCTGGGTGGTCGAGTTCCTCTACAAGAAGGACATGTTCCCCGGTCGACAGAACGAGATGTACTTCACTCCATTGAAGGAGGGCACCTACGTTGGTAAGTGCGCTGAGCTCTGCGGCGAGTACCACTCGATGATGCTTTTCAATGTCAAGGTTGTCTCTCAGGCTGAATACGACAGGCAGATGGGAGCGTTGGCTGCGAAAGGCAACGTGGGGCAGCTGTCTACGGACTACGACAGAAATCAGAATCTTCCCGGCGGCAATCCAGAGATTAGGGGCTAATAATGGCGACGTTTACCGAACCAAGAACTACTAACCCTTCGTCCTTCACGCCAAAGCGGTCCAAGGGGCAAGTGATTGTCGACTGGATGACCACTACTGATCACAAAAAAATCGGCTATCTCTACCTAGTCACCAGCTTTATTTACTTCCTTATTGCTGGAGTCATGGCACTTGTTATTCGTGCGCAGCTGGCACTGCCTGGCCTAGACATCGTGGCAACCAAGGAGCAGTACAACCAGCTGTTCACCATGCACGGCACCATCATGCTTTTGATGTTCGCGACGCCACTTTTTGCTGGCTTTGCTAACGTCCTGATGCCGGTTCAAATTGGAGCGCCTGATGTGGCCTTTCCAAGGTTAAATGCGATTGCATACTGGTTCTTTAGTTTCGGATCGTTTATCGCAGTTGCAGGGTTTTTCACTCCTCAGGGAGCTGCCTCGTTTGGGTGGTTTGCCTACGCACCTCTCTCAAACACAACGTTCTCTCCGGGTATTGGTGGAGACCTGTGGGTCTTTGGCCTTGCACTGAGTGGTTTCGGCACCATCTTGGGTGGAGTGAACTTCATCACCACAATCATCACCATGCGAGCCCCCGGAATGACGATGTGGCGCATGCCAATTTTCACCTGGAACACAATGGTTACCTCGATTCTGATCATCATGAGCTTCCCACCGCTCGCAGCCGCACTATTTGCACTTGGAGCTGACCGAAGGTTTGGGGCTCACATCTTTGATCCGGAAAATGGGGGAGCGATGCTCTGGCAGCACCTTTTCTGGTTCTTTGGACACCCCGAGGTTTACATCATCGCGCTGCCTTTCTTTGGAATTGTTTCGGAGATTTTCCCGGTATTCAGCCGGAAGCCAATCTTTGGCTACAAGACCCTTGTTTACGCAACCATTGCAATTGCTGCCCTGTCCATGACAGTTTGGGCTCACCACATGTACGTGACAGGTCAGGTGCTGCTGCCATTCTTCGCCTTCACGACGATGCTGATTGCCGTGCCGACGGGCGTAAAGATATTCAACTGGATCGGAACACTGTGGCGAGGTTCTGTGACGTTCGAGACACCAATGCTCTGGAGCCTAGGCTTCCTGGTCACCTTCGTCTTCGGTGGCCTAACCGGAGTCATCCTGGCCTCCCCACCACTGGACTTCCACCTCTCTGACTCATACTTCGTGGTCGCCCACTTCCACTACGTGGTCTTTGGCACCGTGGTGTTTGCAATGTTTGCTGGTTTCTACTTCTGGTGGCCAAAGTTCACCGGCAAGATGCTCAACGAGAGGCTTGGAAAGATTCACTTCTGGATTCTCTTCATCGGTTTCCACACCACGTTCCTTGTGCAGCACTGGCTTGGAGTTCTGGGTATGCCTCGTCGTTACGCAACATACCTACCTGAGGATGGCTTTACCGAGATGAACCTGCTCTCGAGTGCGGGCGCTGCGATTTTGGCCCTCTCCATGGTGCCGTTCCTGTGGAACGTCTGGATTACCTACCGCAACGGCGTAAAGGTGGAGCTCAAGGACCCATGGGGCTATGGACGCTCACTTGAATGGGCAACCGATTCGCCAATCCCAAGGCACAACTTCCACTCCATCCCAAGGATCCGCTCAGAGTCGCCTGCTTTCGACATGAACTACCCAGAGTACGCAGCACCTGAGGCGAAGGAAGCCTATGCCAAGGAGGGACGCATCTAATGCGCTCCAACATTGTCATCCTCTTGGTGATGGCGGCCTACTTTACAGTTGCTGACATTGCCTATGCGATTTGGACCTACATCGACACTGGAGCGGTGGAGCCGATCGGCACTGCGGCGATAGGCCTACTGGTTGTTCTCTCGATCTTCATTGCGTTCTACCTTTTCTCAGGCATGCGTCGCAGTGCGACATTGCCCGAAGATAACTTGGATGGCGAGATTGAAGAGGGAGCCGGTGAGGTTGGCTTCTTCTCACCATGGAGCTGGTGGCCACTCATGCTAGGTGCTAGCGCCGCTGTGGCATTTGCGGCTCTTGCTGTGGGATGGTGGCTGTTCTTTCTTGCCGTTCCTTTTGCCGTGGTTGCCGTGGTTGGCTTCGTGTTCGAATACGACCGCTTCTCACACGCTCATTAGCAATTCTCAGCAAGATGACACCATTGGGTGTTATCCTTTTCTGCTGCCCGAAAGGGCTTGTAGCTAATCAACTAAACATGGGGATGATCGGTTTCGACACTGTAATGATGAGTGAAAGAAGCGGGTCGAGGATGCACAGTTATCTCGTAAACGCTCTGTGCAAAACTATAGGTGCCAATACAAAGCGCGCCGACTTCGCCCTAGCTGCTTAAGCTAGCCCCGAAGTCCGTTTGCCTAGGTTTGATTTCGACCTAGATCCAAACGTCATTTAGAAATCTCGCTGATTTGGTGCGTCAAAGGCCTAATCGGGACTTTTTACTTTGACTGGGCTGGTCGGCGTAGTTGCCTCCGACAAATTCCGCAGCCGAGTAGAACGCCTTTGGAGGCTACACCCGTAGAAGAGTCATGAACGCTGCAGTGGACCCGGGTTCGATTCCCGGCATCTCCACCAATCGCAAAGCCAGCCCACCAGGGTTGGCTTTGCTGTTTAAGCTAGCCTGATTAGGTGCTTGAAATCAGACGACTCAGCCCTCAAGAGACCAACGCTTTTCTAGAATTCATGGACGGTCCAGCCTTTTCTTCCCAGCCTCAGTGGCACGGTTGCTATTGCCAGGAATACCTAAACTCTGCTTCCGAAAACAAAGAGGCAACCGCAGAATCCAACAGGGTGTTGGCCTGCGACCGCATCGCAGCTGGAGTTATGCAGGGCTACTTGGCCTTTGAGCAGTCACCTGAAGGTGAGAAGGTAATCGGGTGGATGGCCGCGAATAGCCACAACAACTTTCGCCTGCTTCCAAAAGGCGAGGAGGGTGTCGCAACAATTATTTGCTTTTCCGTAGAAGCAGAGAAGCAGTCTCAGGGCGTCGCAAGCGCGCTGCTTGAATTTGCCTTGGAGGATCTGCCGGCCCAAGGCTTCAAGAGAGTGCAGGCAGCACCGCTTGCAGGCGGACAGTTCGAAACTTGGGGCTATAGAGGCCCGCTCTCGCTCTATAAGAAGTTCGGCTTCAATGAGGGGCCAATGCTTGACGAGCAGCACATCCTTGTCATGAGGGAGCTTTAGAAAAACCCCCACAGATTATTCTGCGGGGGTTTTTCTAGTATCTAATTAGTTAGAGCTTCTTCTTGAGCTGCTTTGGCTTGCGCTTAGCACTTTCCTCAATAGCGGGGGAGTGGTCAGCGTGGGCAAGCTCGTATTCCGCCTTGGAAACAGGAGCAATGCGGTCTTCGAAGTAGATCTTTGAAATCGCAGAGCGAAGCTTTGTGCCAACGGTGATCTTGCCCTTCTTGTTGGGCCTAGGCATGATCGGCTCGTAGTCCTTGAAGTCAACGAGCTTCCAGAGCTCATACTTGTCGACGGGCTCGTGAACCTCGATGTATTCGCCGTGGGGGAGTCGAACTACTCGTCCGGTCTCGCGTCCGTGAAGCGCAATCTCGCGGTCCTTGCGCTGCAGTGCCAAGCAGGCTCGCTTGGTTACCCAGTATGCAATTACCGGTCCGATAACCAGTAGCACCTGCATCGCGGTGAGCACGTGGTTTAGCGACATCTGGAAGAAGATCGCAATTAGGTCTGTGGATGCACCGGCCCAGAGGACAGCGTAGAAAGTTACTCCGGCTGCACCAATTGCGGTCCTGGTTGGGGCGTTGCGTGGCCTGTCTAGGACGTGGTGGTCACGCTTGTCGCCAGTAACCCAGGCCTCAATAAATGGATAGACGGCAACCAGTACCAGGAACACGAGCGAAACGATGATTGGCAACATGACACCCATTGGGATGACGTAGCCAAAGATCGCAACATCTAGGCCACCTGGGGCCAGACGCAATGCGCCATCGAGCCAACCGATGTACCAGTCAGGCTGGGTACCCGCGGAAACAGGCGATGGGTCATAAGGACCGTAGTTCCAAATTGGGTTGATGGTGAACAGGGCTGAAATTGCGGCAATCACACCGAAGACTAGGAAGAAGAATCCACCCGCCTTTGCCACGTAAACCGGCATCAGTGGATAGCCAACAACATTGTCGTCACGACGTCCAGGTCCGGGGTAGTGGGTGTGCATGTGAATTACTAGAAGCAAGAGGTGGGCGGCCAACAGCGCGATGATAAGCGCGGGCAAGATCATGATGTGTAGGGAGTAGAGCCTTGGAATTACCTCAGTGCCCGGGAACTCTCCACCAAAGAAGCCCGAGGAGACCGCAGGCCCAATTACTGGGATTCCCTTGATCATGCCGTCGATGATTCTCAGGCCGTTACCCGAGAGCAGGTCATCAGGTAGTGAGTAGCCGGTGAAGCCGGCGCCCATTCCCATGAGGAAGAGCAGGAATCCGATAACCCAGTTGAGCTCACGTGGCTTGCGGAATGCACCCGTGAAGAACACACGGAGCATGTGAAGCCCGGAGGCGGCAACAAAAATTAGTGCGCCCCAGTGGTGAATCTGGCGCATGATCAAACCACCGCGAATGTCAAAGCTGATGTCTAGCGAGGAGGCGTAGGCAACTGTCATTTCCGCACCCTTTAGCGGGGCGTAGCTGCCGTCGTAGTAGGTGTGGGCCATGGATGGCTCGTAGAAGAAAGTCAGGAATGTCCCAGAGAGCACAACGACCACAAAGGACCAGAGCGCGACCTCACCGAGCATGAAGCTCCAGTGGTCGGGGAACACCTTGCGACCAAATTGCTTGATGACCGTTCCCAGGGACAGCCGGTCGTCTAGATAGTCGGCGGTCTTACCTACTGCCGTTGTCGGTTCGGTTACTGAACTCATGTGCTTACTTCCTTATGTCCCAGAATGATGGGCCAATTGGCTCGAGGAAGTCGCTTTGTGCGACCAGGTAGCCCTCGTCGTCCACAGCGATTGGTAGCTGGGGGAGAGGACGGGCTGCAGGCCCGAAGACCACTTTGCAGTGGTCAGCCAGATCAAATGTTGACTGGTGGCAAGGGCATAGCAGGTGGTGTGTGTGCTGCTCATATAGAGCCACAGGGCAGCCCACGTGGGTGCAGATTTTGGAGTAGGCGACGATTCCGTCATAACTCCAGTTGGCCTTTTCTGGGTCTTCTTTTAGGTCGCCTGGATTGACGCGCACCAAAAGAACCGCAGCCTTGGCTTTTTCCTCCAGTTTGTGCTCTTCCAAGTCCTTCAGCCCCTCGGGGATGACGTGGAAGACAGATCCGATTGTTACCTCGGAAGCCTTGATTGGGATGCCGGTTGGGTCTTTGGTGAGCCTAGTGCCAGCTCGCCACATGGTGTGCTTGAGGGTGTCACCGACCTGCGGGCCTAGATCGCCAAAAATCACTACCGCTGGGATAGGGAAGAATGCCAACGCACCGTAGAGCGTCCTGCGAATCAGCTTTCTTCTAGTAAAGCCAGACTCTCCGTCGGCGAGTTTTACAATTTCGATGGCCTTGGCGCGCGCTTCGTCGGAGCTGCGAGCGGGGTGGCGGGACTCCGAAACTTCATTGTCAGGCATCAGCGTCTTAGCCCAGTGAACCGCACCAAAACCGATTCCAAGCAGCGACAGCGCCATGCCAATGCCCATCCAGAAAGCATTGTTGCGAGTTGCAGACAGGTCACCACCGACAATTGGGAAAGCCACGAAGCCCCATACCGCAATGATTGCGCCCACGATGGAGACAAGGAACATGAATGAGATTTGACGCTCGGCGGTCTTCGCGTGCTTTTCGCTCTTGTCCGTCATTCGGACGCGATGGGGCTCAATTCCGGGGTCAGAAATCGGGCGCTCGATATTGGTGGCGCTGCCTGAGTCGTACTTCTGCACTTCACTCATTAGTTAGCCTTCGCTCCCAACCAAACCGTAATTGCGATTATGAACCCTAACCCGAAAATCCAGGTAAACAATCCCTCGGCCACAGGACCAATCGAACCAAGCTCGAAGCCACCGACAGAGCCGTTTTCCTCAACGTACTTGAGGTAGGTGATGATGTCTTTCTTGTCCTCAGGGGTCAGGTTGGCATCGTTGAATACCGGCATGTTCTGGGGACCAGTAACCATGGCCTCATAAATATGCTTTTCCGTTACTCCGTCCAGTGCCGGGGCAAACTTACCCTCGGTTAGCGCTCCACCTGCACCAACAGCGTTGTGACACATTGCGCAGTTGATGCGGAAGAGCTCGCCACCGTGGGTTGGGTCACCGTCAGTCCTGAGGTACTCCTCTGGCGGAATAGCGGGCCCGGGAGCTAGGGAAGCTACGTAGGCAGCCATTGCAGCAATCTGCTCCTCAGTGAACTGAACAGGCTTCTTATATAGCTGTGGTCCAGAGGCCTGACCCGGCATGCGGCCGGTTCCAACCTGGAAGTCAACAGAGGCTGCGCCAACACCAATCAGGCTAGGCCCTCCGATTGCACCCTCACCATTGGTTCCGTGGCAGGATGCGCAGTTAGCCAAAAATAGCTTGCGACCCTCTTCAACCTGCTCAGGTGAGCCAAACTCTGCTTCGAAAGTCTGGGTCGCAGCTGCGTAACCTCCACCGGACAAGATCAGTCCGAGGAAGATCACGACGCCAAGAGCCCAGGGGCGACGACGCATTGGCTTCTGAGGGTTCAAATTGCTCTCCATCTTCGATTACTTCAGCACGTAGACAACTAGGAACAGGCCAATCCAGACAACATCCACAAAGTGCCAGTAGTACGAGGTAACGATGGCACTGGTTGCTTCGCGGTGTCCGAAATTCTTGGCGGCATAGGCCCTACCGATAACCAGCAGGAAGGCAATCAGACCACCTGTGACGTGGAGAGCGTGGAAGCCTGTGGTTATGTAGAAAGCAGAGCCATAGGAGTTACTGCTCAGGGTGACCCCTTCTGCAACAAGCTGCGCGTACTCCCAAACCTGTCCAGCAACAAAGACTGAACCCATGAGATAGGTGAGGAAGAACCACTCGACCATTCCCCACTTGGCAGGGGAGAGGCCTGTCCTGCGGGCTTGCATGCGCTCCGCCGCAAACACGCCGAACTGCGCTGTAAAGGAGCTAGCAACCAGGATTAGCGTGTTTGCTAAAGCGAAAGGAACGTTAAGTATCTGGGTTTCATTTGCCCACAAATCAGGGGCGCCAGCTCGTAGCGAGAAGTACATTGCGAACAGACCGGCAAAGAACATAACCTCGCTGCCAAGCCAAACAATCGTGCCAACGCTCGTTGCGTTTGGCCGCTGAATGGTCATAGGGGCAGCTGAAGAGGTTGTTGACATGGGTCAATTGTAACCGCTACCTGCCCTCAAAAAGGCCTTGCGAAGCCAAAGTTCTCCGAATATTCGCCGGATGTGATGGTTTTTTTCGGCATTACACTCTCCTTATGACTCAGAGCAGCTGGCCGTTCGCCCTAAGCACCCTCCTGGCAGGTGAGAACCTCTCGCGAGAGGGTTCCAGCTGGGCAATGAGGCAGATCATGGCCGGTGAGGCATCGGAAGGCCAAATAGGCGCTTTCATGATGGCACTTCGCTCCAAGGGCGAAACGGTTGAAGAACTTTCGGGCCTAGTTGACGTGATGCTTGAGAATGCACTTCTTCTCGAAACCGGAAGTGACGCGGTGGATATCGTCGGAACTGGGGGAGACCTGGTCGGAACGGTGAACATAAGCTCAATGGCATCAATTGTGGCCTCAGCAAGTGGTGTTCCCGTCCTAAAGCACGGTTCGAGATCAGCCTCCGGCAAGACTGGGTCCTCAGAGATGCTCGAGGTATTGGGCGTCCGCCTCGATCTTTCGCCAGCTCAGGTGAAGCAGGTTTTTGAAAATGCGGGGATAACTTTCTTTTTTGCACCCGTTTTCCATCCGGCAATGAGATTTGTGGCACCTGTTCGGAAGCAGCTTGGGGTGCCGACCACATTTAATTTCCTGGGACCACTGGCAAACCCCGCACAACCAATCGCCACAGCTCTGGGTGTTGCGGACGAGAAGATTGCCCCACTTATGGCCCAGGAGCTCGCTCAGCGAGGAAGAACAGGACTTGTCTTTAGATCTGATGATGGCCTCGACGAGCTCAGCACAACAGCAAACGCAAAGATTTGGCAGGTAGCCTCTGGCGAAGTGACCTCTCACAACCTCGAACCCGAGAAGGTTGGCCTAGCAAAAGCCGAAATCACTCAACTGCTCGGTGGGGATGCAAAACAGAACGCGCTTGTTGCAACAAAGCTTTTTGCCGGTGAAGACTTCGCTAACTCAAGAGCTATCGCCGATGTGGTTTGTCTAAATGCGGCTGCAGGCATAGTTGCCTACGAGCTAGCAAAAGATTCAGCACTGGCTGCTGCAGATCTGACAGAGCGATTCATCAGCGCACTTGGCAAGGCACAGGAAGCACTTTCCTCTGGAGCAGCAAAGCGGAAGCTTGATACCTGGACAGCTGCAACCCAGTCCGCGAACTAGCTAAACTCCTGTATTTGTGCGGGGAGTGGCCAGAAAAACGTTACTTGACATAATGTTTATTATCGGCGCTACACCCACTCGTATAGTAGGGCCTGAGCCCTAAGCCATTCCTCACAGGGCGAGACTGCAATAACGGCTAAACCTTGCCGCTTTTATCCGCCAGACCGAATAGCCGCATTCCCAACTGGTTCATGTAGCCAATTCCCAGCGCAAAGATCAGGGTTCCCTCGCGAACCTGGCCGCCCAGGAGAAATCCAATGGCGACAACGGTTACCTCAACGATTGAACGCGCTTGCCAAAACGGCAATTTGAAGCGCTGGGCGATACCCACATTCAGCCCATCCCTGGGCCCCTTACCCATGCCGCAGGAAATGTAGAGCCCAGTCGCAAAGGAAATTACGACCATTCCCCCGAAGAAGAGCATCAGCTTTTGCCAGTAAACATCCGGCGTTGGGATGTAGGTCAGCGCCAGATCGGCAACAAGACCCACCATTACTGCGTTCATAACCGAGCCAAGCCCTGGTTTTACCCGAAGGGGAATCCACGCAATCAGCACCAAGATGCTCACTGCAACCGTCGCGTAGCCAAAAGTGAGTGTCGTCTGCTTAGAAATACCCTGTGCCAGCACGTCCCAGGGAGCCAGGCCCAACTGCGCATCTACGGTCATTGCGACACCAATGCCATAGATGAATAGCCCGACAACTAGCTTGATAAAGCGAGTGGGAAACTTAGACTGAAGCACTGCTAAATGTTAGGGGTAAGAATGTCAGCAACTGACTTTTTTTCCTATTTCGACGCCCCTAAGCCAAGGCTGTTTGCCCATCGCGGTCTCGCACAGCATGCGGATCTCGACGAAAACACAATCCCAGCCTTTCAGGCCGCACTAGATCACGGCGCAACTCACCTCGAATCTGACACTCAGGCCACAGCAGACGATGTTGCAGTGTTATTCCATGACGAGGACCTCTCAAGGGTTGCAGGTATTGAAGCAAGGGTCAGGGAGCTCTCGCTTAGCGAGCTGAAGTCCACCAGGTTAAGAAATGGCGGTGAAATTCCAACGCTCAAAGAGGCACTCGAGACCCTGCCAGGTGCCCGATTCAACCTTGACATCAAGACCAGGCCTGCCATCTCTCCCACCATTGAGGCCATTGAGACGCTCCAAGCTCACGATCGCGTGCTGGTTTCAAGCTTCTCCAACCCAATCCGAAAGAGCGCCCTCACGGGCCTCTCGAAGCCGATTGCGACGTCCGGTTCGCTATCTACGGTTCTAAGTGCCTGGCTCAGCCACACTCTGCTATTTGGCGCAGGCTTTTCGGCAATTGTGAAAGATGTGCACGCCTTCCAGATTCCCGTGAGGCGAGGTCCGGTTAACTTCGCCACCAAGAGTTTTATTGCCAGAGCCCAGAGGCATCAAACTGAGGTCCACTTCTGGACCATCAATGACCCAAGGGAGATGCTACGGCTTCTTGACCTGGGGGCAGACGGGATCGTCTCGGACAGAGTTGATCTTTTCCAAACTGGCAACTAGCTGAGAATCGGACGCAGTTAGGACTTATCTCTTGCCGGCGATGGTTTTCCCTGACAAAGGAGAACTAATGGCTGAATCTATGCGCGGAATGAGACTGGGAAGCCAGTCGTTGGAGTCCGATCGAGGCGTTGAACTATCAGAGCGTCAAACGATTGATTTTCGCTGCAGCGCAGGCCACGAGTTCAGCATGGTCTTCTCGCTAACTGCAGAGCTTCCAGACACTTGGGAGTGCAAGAAGTGCGATGAGATAGCTACGCGTCTGGAAGCAGGCAAGGAAGTGGATTTGGCCGCTGGCGAGCTAAGCACCCAGCGCAGCCACTACGACATGGTTTTAGAAAGACGTAGCAAAAAGGAGCTAGAGGCCCTCTTGCAAGAGGTATTGGTAGACATGCGAAAGCGTCGCAGCGAGGGAAGACTTACCGCCTAAACAGCCTGGTAATCCCCCAGCGCGTGCAGAGCAGGAAAGCTTCAAGAACAATCCCCAGAGTCATTTTGCTCTTTCCGCTTTCGCGCTCCACAAAGTGAATCGGAACCTCGACGATTTTTGCTCCAGCCTCACTCGCTCGTAGCGTCATCTCAACCTGAAAGCCGTAGCCGTGGGCACGCATGCTTGAAAGCGGCAGCTTGGCTAGCAGCTCGGTTGAGTAGATTCGAAAGCCAGCGGTGAGGTCCTTCAGTTTGCTCGAGAGCATCAGAGCTGCATAGCGATTCCCAATCCGGGAGATGAACATCCTCAATGCCGGCCAGTTCTTCACCTCTCCCCCAGCGACCCAGCGAGAGCCGATCACTAGGTCATGTGTGGCGGCCATTTCAAAAAGCTCGGGCAGGTCGCTGGGCCTGTGAGAGCCGTCAGAGTCCATTTGCACGACTTGTGTAAACCCGCGATCGATAGCCCACCTAAAACCCTCAACATAGGCAAGTCCAAGCCCCTTTTTTGCAGGCCTGTGGATTACAGAAATTTGATTGTTTTTGCTGGCCAATCGATCTGCTAGTTCGCCTGTTCCATCAGGAGAGTTGTCATCGATGATGGTCAGGTGAGTCTCCGGCATTGCCAAAAACAACTGTTCAACCGAGTGCTCCAGGACGTCTAATTCGTTGTAGGTCGGCATGAGTACTACTGCCTTCAACGTCCTCTCCTGGCAAACATCATCGCGGTGAAAATAAGTATTAGCGCGGCCACGAGCCAGTCAAAGACCGCCCCAACAGTCATGGCCGGGGTATTTCCCGTGTAGAGCGGCACCCGTTCGACCATCGCAGCTGGCGTGTACCACTCAACCTCTGAGAGCACCTCTCCATTGGGCAGGTAGATAACCGAAACCCCCACGGTTGATATGTTGACAACGGACCTACCGGTTTCTATGGCTCTTAGCCGAGCGATTGCGGCCTGCTGATAGGTCTCGTCTGAGTAGCCAAAGTCAGCGTTGTTGGTCTGAGAAAGAATCACCTGGGCTCCCGAGGTGGTGAGCTCTCTCAGAATCGAGTCCTCGGCAATCTCGAAACAGATAAGCGTCCCGGCAACAAAGTCATCGATCTCGTAGATTCCGTCACGAACTCCGAAGCTGTAGCCCTTTGGGATCATGTCGACAAGGTCGGGGGCGAACATTCTCCAAAACTCACGGTCGGGTGCATACTCTGCAAACGGCACCGGCTGCTTCTTGTCGTAGTAGTCAACCGGACCTACCCCTGGGAGCCAGAGCAGGGTGGAGTTGAAGGACTCGTCCCCTCTGACCGTTAGGGTTCCAAAAACAAACGGCGCGTCGACAGCTGCCGCGACCTCTTCAATCTTCGCTCTCGCGGTCTGCGACCTAAGCGGGTCGATGTCGGAAGCATTTTCAGGCCAAACCAAAAGGTCAATTTCGCCTGCCAGCTCAGAGTCAAAGACCAGCTCGGTAGCGTCAATGTGGTTTTGCAAAATGGTGCCCTTGTCAACGTTCGAGAACAGTCCGGCATTGGCATTACCCTGCACGGCAGCGATCACCTTCTCCCCCGCCTCTTGGGTGGTGAGACCCAAGGGGGTAATCACAGGAATAAGCATTGTTGCAAGAGCCGTTGCCACAAATGCCCGCTTAGGTAGTTTGCGGTCCGAGAAGTGCTTCACAAATAGCGCTAGCAATGCTCCAAGTAGTGCCATCACGAAGCTCAGCAGGGATAGCCCTCCCCACCAAACCCAGTTGGCGAAGATGCTCTCTGCCTGGGTCATCGCAAGCCTCGACCAGGGGAAGCCGCCATAGGGGAAGTTGTTGGCTGCAAACTCCCTAAAGGTCCATACCCCCGCTGCCACAAACGCAAAGGCAAAAACCTCTACGCCCTTTGGCTTGTAGCGCTGATAGAGCCAGGAGGTCAGGGCTGTGCCAAGGCCAAAATAGAGAGCCATGAGAGTGCTTAGTGCCAGTAGCGGCACTGGGCCCAAATACAGCGAGATCCACTCGATGTGGGAGATGTAAAAAGCCTGTCCGGCAACAAAACCAATCAGAAAGGACTTCCAGAAACCAACCCCGAGGGTGGCAAGAAGCACCAGGGCCGGAATCAGAGGAGTGAGAACCCAAATGCTCTCGGTTGGAAATGTATAGAGCGCTACTAAACCACCCAAGGCAGCTAGGGGCAGTCGCCACAACATCTCGCGCATGTGAACAGCCTAATTTCTATAGGTAGTAGCTGTAGGCGACTATACCCCGCTTCACAAGGTCAATTGCACGGTAGCTGGTCTCGGCTAGCTCGGGATCTGCGGACTGCGAGAGCTGATCCAAGAGGTCAATGATCTGCTTGCTCCAGCGGATGAAGTCGCCTGCGAGCAATCCGGCAAGTTTGAGTGCGTCATCAAGTCTGCTGCCTGTTGCCCAGCGATAGATGGCCCAGGTAAGCCCAAGGTCTAGAGGCTGCTCCTTTTTGAGGCGGTGACGCTCTTGAAGTTCCAAGAGGTCCTCCTGAATGCGCTCGGTTCTCTCAAGCGCATCGCGGAAGTTCCCCTTTGGCAGCTTCGGCTCAAACTCCCCCTCGTCCGAGCGTCCCTCATAGACAAGCGACGCGGCCATCGCCGCCATGGCCGCAGGATCTAGGTCTTTCCATGCTCCGTGATTTATGCACTCGGCGATTAGCAGGTCGCGCTCACCATAGATCTTGGAGAGTCTTGCACCAGAGGTCGTTACCTCGTACTCGCCCTTTTCCTCGCGGAGGTAATCAAGGTCGGCTAATAGGTCGCAGATTCGGTCGAATACCTTTGCGACCTGACCTGTCTTTTGGTCCATGTCTCTAAGCGAGGCATCTACCTCACGCTTGAGTTTGAAATAGCGCTCTCCCCACCTGGCATGAACCTCTCGATCGGAGCACTGATGGCAAGGGTGCCCGCGGAGTTCCTTACGCAGCCTGCCCAGCTGTGATTCAATGGTGCGCATCTGCTTGGTTTGGCGAATGTCGTTGCCGACCCTCACCCGTATTCGAGCGCTCTCGCGCTCAAGGTCGGAGATCTCTCTGCGGATGCGCGCATATTCCTTGAAATCTCCCAGGTGACAGCTCAAGGCGTCCTCGTAGCCCTTGAGCGATTCCTGCTTGTCCTTTATTACCTGCGCCACTCCAACAACTGACCTATCCGCCTGGAACTGGGCAAACGAGCGCTCCAGCACTTCGCGCGCTCGATCCTTTCCAAATGCGGCAATCAGGTTCACCGCCATGTTGTAGGTCGGGCGGAAGGAGCTGTTGAGAGGGTAGGTCCGCTTGGATGCGAGGCCAGCAACGATATTTGGGTCGAGCTGTGCTCCCCAGAGCACCACCGAGTGACCCTCGGTGTCAATTCCTCTGCGGCCTGCGCGTCCGGTGAGC
>Ga0208427_1000625_pt1 | contig 15113 bp, 16 predicted proteins | sample DEB08_DNA_FD_184532 | JGI IMG/M metagenome (GOLD analysis project Ga0208427, IMG submission 184532) | Aqueous microbial communities from the Delaware River and Bay under freshwater to marine salinity gradient to study organic matter... | ecosystem: Environmental > Aquatic > Marine > Coastal ...
TCTAACGAGGCAGCCTTTCTTTCTATTGCAGAGCCTAAACTAGAACTACAGGAGCCACCGGCTGATGGCAATAACACTCGTAGCCACGCCAGGCGCGGCAGACGCAAACAGCTACCTAACACTGGCAGCAGCGCAAGCGATCATTGATGGCTTTGTGGAGGATGCTGATGTAACCGCATGGGCATCAGCTACCACAGACCAAAAGAATCGGGCGCTGTTTACCGCAACGCAACGGCTGGATCGTGAGCGTTTTCTTGGTGCGCGTGCTACTGACACGCAAGCATTGCAATGGCCGCGTACTGGAGTACGCAAGCCTGATACCTACATCAATACCTACGCCGTTGGTTTTCCGTTTCGCATCACAACGGACTACTACACCGACGACGAGATCCCAACCCAAGTGCAATATGCGCAAGTGGTGCTTGCGACATACTTGCACAACAACCCAGATGGCATCGGCCTAAGCGGACTGGAGGATTACAAAAACGTAAAGATCGGCAGCATTGACGTCACGCCAAATCTTGGTTACGGCGCTGTTGGTGTCGATAAGATCCCGCCGATTGTGGAACGCTACCTGACTGGGCTTAGAATTAGCGGACCAGGCAACTTTGCCATTAAGCGGTCATGAGTAAATTCCTGCCTATTGATCCGTCCTATAGCATCGGCGCGGATTTTGTCAACGACACCAGCACCTACACCGGGCGTTGGCGGCGTATCACGATTCTGAAAAACAACAGCAGCTTTGCTGCTTTAGCCGCTCAAAACTGGACCGGCAACAGCATCCTTGGTGAAAGCTTGCCTGCTGGCTTCACCATTGAAGGTGTGTTCACCTCATTTGAGTTGGACAATGGCAGCGCTGTTATCGCTTACAAGATCTGATCATGTCAAAAGCACGTTCCGGCCATTCCGCAGTTGACTACACCATCGGTGCTGAGGTAATTACCGACACCGCAGTGCATACTGGTAAATTTAAGCACATTGATTTTTACGAAAACAGCACGATCACTGCAATCACAAGCACCAATGTGATTGATAACGACTTCGCTGGTGCCACCGTCGATCAAGATGCCTATTTGACTGGATACTTTACCAGCATTCAATTGCAAAACGGTGCCTGCATCGCATATAAAATCTGATGGCACTTTCCGGACCGCTACGTAAAGTTGCCAGCAAGCTAATGGCAAAGTTTGGTGGTACAGCCACCATTCGGCGTGTGGTGCCAGGCGTTTACAACCCAACTACTGGTACTGTCAGCGAGACCGCGACTGATACTGTAGTGCGTGGTGTACTGGAAGATGTCAACCTACGCGAGGTCAATGATCTGATCCAAGCCAGTGACAAGCGTTTGCTGATTGCTGCAGCAGATATCGCAAATGCACCTACCGCAACTGATGAGGTAGTGATTGAAAGCATTACCTATCAAGTCGTGCAAGTGCGAACTATTGAACAAGACAACACTGCTATTACCTATGAGTTGATCCTGAGGGCATAATGGCACGCACGATCCGGGTTGCTGATATTGGTGATTACGCCAGCCAGCAGATGGAAAAACTGCTGCGAACGGCAGTGTTTGAGACTGACAGCAGGCTTAAGCAAGCAAGCCCAGTTGATACAGGACGCTTTCGCGTCAGCTGGCAGGTTGGAGAAAATGCAGCGCCAGGCGGCGAAAAGCCTGCAGGCACTTACACGGGTACGCCGCAAATTGATCGCATTGGCTACAGTCAAGAAAAGCTAGGCAACATCTACAGCGTCCATAACAATCTGCCTTACGCTGAACCGCTAGCTAATGGCAGCAGCAAACAAGCACCTAAAGGCTGGGTGCAAGGAGTAGCAAAAGACATTCAAGGTTTTGTTCGCGTTAATGCCGAACGCATCGGGAGACAATCATGAGCAGCACCTACAACGATGTGCGCAGTGCTATTGAAGGCCGCATTGCAACGCAAATGGCATTGGCGCCGTCGTATCCGGTCAGCTATCAAAACGTACCATTTACGCCGCCAAATAACACGCCATGGGTGCAAGTGTCCATTCGCTTTGGCGATAACAACTACGCAACGCTGACAAGCTTCAACCGCCAGACCGGTACACTGGTGGTTAATGTTTTTACACCACAAGGGCAAGGCGCTGCTGCTAATTTCACCATTGCAGAGCGCATCAAGGATCTTTTTGATCGCGCTAAATTCTCCAGCATTATCTTTGACGCAGCCTCAGGTCCAGCGCAAGTAACACCAGCGTCACCTGAGCCGTATTATCAAACTCAATTGACAGCAACGTTTGAAGCCTATTTAGACTGACCGAAGCCACTACCGTTCACAACATGGCTGTTACTGTTTTGTCCGGTACGTCCGGCGCCCTCTACTACAAACCCGCTGGCACCACCGGAACATTCGGTACTGCTGGCGTCAATACCACCGACAACGAAATCACAGTTGAGCCTTACCTGAACCTGCGCGTTGGCGATCCGGTTCAGTTCAGCGTGGTAAATAGTCAAACTGGCGGCACCGGCACTGGTACGCTGCCTGCTGGTATCGCTGCTTCCACTACTTACTACGTTATCGGCTACACCGCCGCTACTGGTCTGCTGCAAGTGTCTGCCACCGCTGGCGGTTCTGAGCTGTCGATCACTGATGTTGGCACAGCCGCGGCCCCTAACGAGTTTCAGGTTGCTTACGCCGATTATGCAGCCGTCGGTCAAGTGCAGTCTTGGTCTTTTGAGATCAGCCGCGCTGAAATCGACGTGACCACTATCGGTCAAACCGCTGGGCAGTATGCACCATTCCGTGCCTACATCCCTGGTTTTGCTGATGGCACCGGCAGCGCTACTGTTTACGTCACCAACGAAGACAGCGCACTGTCCAACCGGATGGTAGAAGATGTGCTGCAACGTCAACAGGTTGGTTGCGGCTTCAAGCTGTACACCGACAAGCAAAGCACTGAGGCACTAAGCCGTTCCATCGCAATGGATGCTGTGCTGCTGACCGCTAGCCTCAACATCAACCCTGATGATGCGCAGCAAGTGGAGATCACCTTCCGCCCTGCTGGTGCTCCTACTTTCGACTTCAGCACGTCTGCTTGATAGTTGAACGGCCCTAGCCTATGCTGGGGCCACTTACACCTATTTCATGGCATCATCTGCACTGGCACGGCTGAAGAAAGCAGCCAACCTTCAGCCGATCAAGCGTCTTGTTACCTTGACTGATGGCAGCACATTTGAGTTTTACGCCACTGCGCTGACAATGGCAGAACGCGAACGTGCGCAGAAGATGCCAGGCGGTGATGATGCCAATGGCTTTGCATTGAACCTGCTGGTAACCAAGGCTGTTGATGAAGCCGGTCAGCGGTTGTTTCAGGCTGGTCAAATTGATGAACTTAAAAACGAAGTGCTTGATGCTGATCTGCAAGGCATGATGCTGGCAATCATCACCAACCCTGAGGAAGCTGAAACCGACATGAAAAGCGCTAAAGGTTGAGCTTAAAAAAGACAACCTATTACTGCTGCAACTTGGCGTAGCGAAAGAGCTGGGCTACACGCTAGCCCGGCTTAATCGTGAGGTAACACTCGAAGAGTTGCTGATCTGGTCAAGTTACTTTGATCTACAGAACGAAGAACAGGATCGTAGACTGAAGCAACGCCGTAGGTAAATCGTGTCGGTTGTCGCCAACGTTGCTATTAACGTCGACAGCCGGCAGGCAGTTACCAAACTGCGGCAGGTTCAATCGCAGTCGCAAGCAACAGAGCGTGCTGTAGGTAATCTTGGCGCTGCCGTTGGCAAGCTTGCTGCTGCTCTTGGTGTTATCCAAGCAGCACGTTTTGTCTTTGTCAAAACAGCTGAGCTTGAAAGTCAAACACGCAGCCTTCAAGTATTAACAGGCAGTGCAGAAAAGGCTGGCCAGATCATTAAAGATCTGCAACGCCTTGGTGCTGTAACGCCATTTACAAGCTCCGAGCTGATTGATTCAGCAAAGCGCCTGCAGGCATTTGGCGTTGAGACCAACAAGGTTGTAGAAACAACGCGCAGGCTGGCAGATGTCAGCGGCGCAACAGGCGCTGAGCTGCAAGGCTTGGTGACTGCTTACGGGCAAGTACAAGCTAAAGGCAGGCTGCAAGGTGAAGAGCTGCTGCAGTTCCAAGAGCGTGGTGTTGCGCTGCAGCAAGAGCTGCGCAAGCAATACAACCTAAGCGGTGAAGAGTTTCAGGATGCACTGCAAAAAGGCAAGATCAGTGCCGAAGCTGTTGAGTTTGCAATTCAAAGCCTTACCAATGCAGGCGGCAAATACGCCAATGGTGCAATTGCCCAAAGCGACACATTAAATGGTCGATTTAGCACGTTGCAAGATGGCATTGAAGGTTTAGCCAGAACAATTGGCACGGCCCTGACGCCAGCAATTAAGGCGGTGCTCAATGAAGCGATATTTGCAATCAATACAATCAACCAACTGCTGAATACTGGCGCTAGGGCAAAATCGTTTGGGCTGGATCAACGTGGACGTCAACAAATACTTCGACAAGCCCAAGACGAAGCCAAGGCAATTGTTGAAGGCAGGCGTATCGCCAATCCTTTTGAGCGCAACCGCCAGTTTCAAGAAATCGCTGCACAAAGAGAACGCGATCTGATTGAAGCGTTTGGTATCCGCACTGGACAGGTCAAGCCGCAAGTCACTGCACCGCAAGGCCAACGTGCGCTACCTGCTCTTGGCGCCGGTACTGCAGGATCTGGACGCGGACGATCCGGCGGCGGCGGCGTTGACAAGGCAGCACGTGATGCTGAACGACTAGCGCAAGAAATTCAGCGTTCACTTGAGCTAGGTGACAGGCTTGGCACTGAGTTCTCGCGCCAAGTGTTGCTACTTGGCGAAGCAAATGAGATTGAGCAGAAGCGCCTGCAAATTCAGTTTGATTTTGAAGATCGCGCAAAGCAAATTGCAGAGCTTAAAAACACAGAGCAGCAAACCAACCTAAACCAACTCAACGCAGAAATTCAAAGGCTTGAGTTAATTGATTTGCAAACTGAAGCGCTTAAGAAGCAGGCAGAGGAAGCAGACAAGCTTTTTAAGAAGGCAATGGATAACGCCGAGTTTGGTGTTGCGGGGCAAGGCACAGTAGCTTCTGGATTGAGTGATGCTATTAGCCAACTCAAGCAAGATCTAAATCCCATCAAGCTTGCAACTGATTCGATTGTTGGCGGCGCAAATGCAATTGGCGATGCTTTTGGTACTGCATTCCAGGATATTGCAAGTGGCGCTAAATCAACGCAAGAAGCATTAGCAGATGCGTTTGAAAGCATTGGCAAGGCATTTATCAGCATGGCAGCTGAGATCATCGCTAAGCAGATGACGTTGATCATTTTGCAGACGATCTTTAACGCATTAAGTGGCGGCGGCGGCGCACTTGGCACGGCAAATAAAAACTTGTCAGGCGCTGGCGCCCTTAAGACTCCAATCCCAGGTCTTGCTGTGGGCGCTCGCGCCATGGGCGGTCCAGTTAGCGGCAACCAGCCTTATATCGTCGGCGAACGTGGTCCTGAGTTATTTGTGCCTGGTGTTAGCGGCAGTGTTGTATCCAATGCCGATACACGCGCTGCACTAGAACAGCAAACCGCAAATCGCCAAGGCAATGACACGCGGGCGATGCTAGAACAGCAAGCCACAAATCGCCAAATGAATGCAAGCGGTAGTGCGATGCAGCAAAAACCGATTGAAGTAAAATACGAATCGACCGTGATCAATAACACAGAATATGTCACTGCCGAACAACACCGGCGCGGCATGGCACAAGCTGCAGAACGCGGACGTGCGCTAACGCTCTCCGCACTGCAGAATTCCGTTAAGACACGTAAAAAGGTTGGTATGGCATGAGCAGCTTCGCCTTCGTCAACTACTCCCGCTTTCTGACCAGCGCAGGTGTTGCAACCGCCTACGCCTACCAGAACTTCTCGATCAACCAATCGCGCACATACGGCGGTGTGACCTACCAGTTCGCACCATTCGCCTACACGCTTGGCGCCGGCAGCAAAGGTGGTGACCGCAGTGATTCAAGCTTGGTGGCTGGCCTCGACCCAATCAGCGTCAACCTGTTTGCCGAAGCAGTGGAGGATCGCTATCTGCTGGAGGTTAAGACGGTATCACTGGATCCCGAGACCTTTGCTGATGACGCTTTGATCCGCACGGAGCTGTGGCGAGTTGCGCAATACGAAATGGACACTGAGCGCGTCATCTTGAACCTCTCCAGTCCGCTTGATGCCACTAAGGGCGATATCCCAAAGCGGCGCCTCACGACCAAGCTGGTGGGCGCATTGCCTAGCACCGGGAGCCTGGTAATCAGCTGATGGATTGGAAGCGCTGGATTGGGCTACCCCATGAGTTCGGTGCTGATCCTGAGGATGGCGAGGCGGCTGATTGCCTGCTGATGGTTTGGCGCATCCTCGACGATGCTGGTATCGATCACCCAGATTTCGATGCCTACTGGCTGGAGATGGCACGGCAAAAGCGCTGGGCTGAACTGGAAACTCTTTGGCGTGATGGCACGCTACAACTCGACAATCCTGAAGAGCACGCCGTCACGCTGTTCCGCAATGGACCTAACGGGTTAGGTGTCGGTATCGTTGTTGATGACGGGCTTTTGCTGGTGCATCACCGCCGTGGCGTGAGATGGGTACCTTTTGATTTCATGCCTGAACTTCGTTTTTATAGGTTCCGCTGATGCTGCCTTCTGATCGCTATCTCGCAGAACTGCTGGGGCTGACAGAGGAGCAGTTCCTCTATTTCAAGGCTGAGGTACAGCGGCGAGCAAAAGAGCAGCCAGAGCCGGCTGTGGTGGCTGGTGTTGAAACAATCATTGCACTTACTCTGACTGTTATCGGCATTGGTTTTCAGGTTGCAGCAAGCTTCCTCAAACCATCCGTTCCGACACAGCAAGGCGGCGGCGGGCGGCCAGCACAACTGCAGGCTCGCGCCCGTGGTGATGCACCGATCACCAACAACCAGCGCTACACCCCGCGTTACGGCTTCGACAGCACGCAAGACATCACCACGCTGGGCAGCACCATCCCGCTGGTGTATGCGCTGCGTGAAGCGATCAGCGGCACCACCTACGGCGGTGTGCGTGTCTCCACCCCAATGCTGTGGAGCCAGATCTATAGCCTCGGCGGCAGCCAACTGCTGCGTGCGATCTTCCTCGTCGGTGAGGGGCCGATCGGCGGCATTGACCTGAAAAACTTTGCAGCAGGCGGCAACACGCTGGCCAGCTACGACTTCGGTAATAGCACTGCTAATAGTGCCGGCAGTCGGCTCACCGTCTATGGCCGCGTGGATGGCGGCCTGACTACCAGGATCGCGTCAGGTGATCGGATCTTTGGTCGTGCTGCTGCGAGCGATGTGGGGAATGCCCAGAACGATGGTGGCTCCGATGTGTTCATGGTGCGCCGTGGCAGCAGCTGGGCAGCAGACTTTTGTAGCGCCACCAGACCAAGCAATCAGACGGTCTTCGGCGTTTACACGCTGATCGGCAATGACCTTGGCTTCAAGGTCAACCCGGTGATCAGGCCGCGCGTGCAAGCGCAGCTGGTGCCAGAGGGCGACGATGGTGATGCGCAGGTGAAGTGCAAAATCGACGACGTGGCTTGGGCACAACGCCAGAAGGCACGCACTTATTTTTCAAGCCGCAGTGGTTTAGTAAGTGGCAGCGTCGGCAGCGTCGGCAGCACAATCACTTACAAGCTGTTCCCGAGCAGCGACATTGATACGGAGTTCAGCAGGGATCTGCGGTCACTGACTAACCCGGCATCGTGGGGTATCAGCGTTGAGCAGATCACGAAAGACGGGGCATCTGGTTACAACAAACCGGCGAGCGAAAGCAGCAGGGCGAAATGGGTCTACAAATACGATGACGAAACGATTTACGACCTACGCAGTCGCCTAACAGACGGTCCTGGTGGAATAAGCATCAACAGCGTCACCATTGACTCCGCAGGCATTGGCACGTTAAATGCAACGTTTAACTTTAACTGCACCGGTCTTGGTAACTACGATGATAGCGACGACATTGATACCGCAATCGAAGTCCTAAAAGCTAGCAAGTTCCGTGTTACATTCACGAATAACGCGATTACTGACGACGATGATGAGGCAGTTTGCAAATACACCGTAAAGATACGGATGCGTACAAAGTCAAAGCAGAAAATCAAGCGAGCAACACTGAGTGGCGTCAGCATCGACGCTCCTACTGAAACTGTGACCATTGATGGAACTGATTACAGCTTTGTAACCAGTGTCAACGCCAGCGGCGGCGGCGGGGATATTGACATTGATGCAGTCAGTACCAATGAGCCCGTAGTTTTCAGGATCAAAGATGGCACCAGCGTGACCGGCAGCGGCGTTGTTTCCGTCACTAAGAACCTGAAGTTCGACGCTTCTCAGGTTCACATCGAAAAGTGCGCAGATGTAGCTGGCACCGTGGCTGGCCGGCAGAAGACCTGGGACGATGCAATCATCCCCGGCGAGCTTTATAAGGTCGGTTCGGCGCTTGCGATCTGCACCAGCCGCACGGATGATGTATTTGTTTCAGAAGCTGACCTATCTAGCGGCAGTGGCAATGAAATCACTGCTGTATTTACTGCAGTCAAGGTTGGTTCAGTAGCGCTAAATACGCAAGCCAACATTGAGCGTGATGGCGATGAATACCTTACCGGACCCGGCGCACCGTATGAGTTGCGCAATGTCGCCACTGTTGATGGGCACGTGTTGCGCTGTGCTCTCGCCAGTGTTTCCACCAGCCGGCCATGCCAAGCGGTTGAGTTTGGCATCCGTTCACGCCTTGGCATCCGCATCAATGGGTTCTGCAACCTCCGCGATGCGATCAGCTTCGGTGATGCTGATGATCGCGCTTGCTTGAGCAGGAAGAATGACATCATCGAGCGCGGTTCCACGCTGAAGGTGGATGTGTTTCAAAGCAACACGATCACCACCACAGAGGAGCGCTACAGCTTTTTCAAGATCAGCTACCGCGAAGCCGGCAGCGGTGGCGCCTACACAGATCTGGGCAACACCTACGGCATCCGTGGCGCCACGCAGCAAAACGTTTTCAACTACGTGCAGCTGGTGATGCCTTCGGTCAAGCAGTGGGAATTTCAGATGGAACCACTGTCCGGTTTCGAGGTGCGTGCTGGCACGGACATTGGCACGCTTTACGTGCTCGACGCACGCCTCAGCAGCCGTGTCGTGGTGACTGATGGTTCGGTGACCGTTGCCTTCAATGGTGAGTCGGTGCCGCGCACTGCTGAGCAGTTCTCAATCGCTGCAGTACGTGGCGACGGCAAGGGTATCCCTGAGCTGGATCCGAACAACTACGGCGCACCATCTGATCGCAGCTATCTCGACACCTGGGGCAAGCTCGCTGAAGCCTTTGTTTACGAAGAAGCACAAAGCAGTGCCTCAAGCGGCCCCGAGCACGAGGTGGTCTACATCAACGAAATCACGCCCAATGCCAGCGCCCCGGTCTACGACGGCTTGGCCCTGGTGGGCATCAACGTGATGAGCTCGGTCGAATGGCGGCAGTTCGGCCAGTTCAGCTGCTACGTGACCGGCGGCAAGACCTGCCGCAGGCTGCGCAACAGCCTGAGCGTTGGTGCCACGCACCTGTTCCCGGATGTGCTGCTGGATCTGATGACCAATGCCACCTATGGCGCTGGTGATCTGATCACCGACAACATGATCGACCTAGCGGCTTTCGAGGCTGCAGCCGATTGGTGCCAGACCCGGCGATATTTCTTCGATGGCGTGCAGGCCGATCGCGTCAATCTGCGGCAATGGGCAGCTGATACCGCAGCAGCAAACCTGCTGATTTTTGGCGAAAATGACGGCAAGTTCTACCTGCGTCCGGCGTTGCAGTTCACTGCTGTTTCAATCAAGGGCTTGTTTACCGCTGGCAATATCGTCGAAGGCAGCTTCAAACTCCAGTATCTGGAGCCTGAAGAGCGCGAACCGATCCAGGTCTCAGTGCGTTACCGCGAGGAGCGGGCCAGTACTGATCTCACCAACCCCGGCATCTTCCCAACCGAACGTGAGGTGCTGGTGCGTGAAGCCAGCGGCAGTGCCACGGATCCGGTTGAGTCGATCGACCTGAGCGATTACGTGACCAGCCGTGAGCACGCGATCGACGCCGCCAAGTTCATCATCAGGATGCGGCGCATCCCCACGCACGCGATCAGCTTCCGCACCACACACGAAGGTGCGCTAGCCAAATTTGGCCCGAGCGACTACATCCGCGTGGCGATGGATGAAACGCAATATGACGAGTTCAACAATGGCGTGGTCACAGCAGCTGGCGCCTTAGTCAGCACCAAGCCATTGGCTGATGGCACTTACAACGTGATCGCGTGGGATGGCACTGAAGGCGCACCACCAGCAGACGCGACACTTGTCGTGAGCAATGGCGGCACTACGGCCACACCAACCGGCGTGGTATTTACCGTCAAGCTACCAAGCACGCAGGTCCGCACCTATCAAATCGAGCGGATTACGCCCGACGAGGAAGGCACCTTTAACATTGAGGCAGTCCACATGCCGACCAACGCTTCTGGCGTACTGGAACTGGCAGACGGCTTTGATACTGCCGGCAACTGGGTTACTGAGTAATGGCTGTCGCATTTCCAAATATCACACCAACCAGTCGCAGCTTCACTGCACCGCGATGGCCGACAAGTGGCATCACTTCGCAATCCGGTGTCACCACGCGCCGCCTCTGGGGTAGCCGCCCATCACAAGCGCAGCTCAGTCTTGGTTTTGACAACATCACTGACGATAATGCTGCTGCCATTGCGCAGGCGTACAACTCAGCCAAAGGTGCAACCACCGATTTGACACTGCCGGCAGCATTGTTTAGCGGTGCATCGTCCACGCTGACGACATGGCTTGATGGCAGCGCAACTGGTGCAGGGCTGAAATGGTTCTTTGCTGAGGATCCACCTAGCATTGAAAGCTCTGGCAGTCCCGGGCGCAGTAATGTACGTGTAGCACTGGTCGCTGAACTTAGACTGTAGTCATGGCATACACAGGCGCTAACGGCAGCTTCACCATTAACGGTTATACCGGCGTGGTGCGCAACGCGACGGTGGACATCTCGCGTGATGCGCTTGAGACCACTAACCTCGGTGATTACAGCCGAACCTACACCCCTGGTTTGGTTGGTGCAACGGGCAATGCAACGTTTATCTATGAAGCTGAAATTAAAAGCAATTTGATTGCAAATGTGTTAAATACAGCAAGCACTCGTGAAACGCCAATTGCCGTCACGCTAACTGTCGGCACTGGGCAAACAATTGCCGGCAGCGTATTTATTACGCAAGTCGGCACATCCGTATCTGTCGGTGATGTAACCAGCACTAACGTTGCATTCCAGTTCACAGGTGCGCCTAGCTAGTCATGGCTGTTCTTGGTACTAATGGCAAGATCGTCTTAAACCGCTCGGCGCCAACGCCTGCTTCGGTTGGCGTTACTGCGCTGAACCAAGACAAGAACATCATCTCGCTGACGGCGCAAGGGTTCCGCAGTGGTGATCTGGTTGAGGTCGCCAGCATTGACAACTGGCCGAACGCGGCGTTGAACGATGCGCCGCTGATTCCGACCTACGCCAACGTCTACGACTACCAAGACTATGCCGAGCTGGTCGGCTATAGCACGGCATATCCTTCTGAGCTGCTGCGGCCGTATCGGTGGCTGGCGACTGAAAGCAACGATGCGCTAACCACTGAAAGCGGTGATGCCATTGCTATCCAACCGGCTGGTGTTGATGCGACGCCCTATCGCAACCGGCTGTACGTACACGTTGATCCGCTCAACCGGCTGTCGTTTTATCGCACCCGTGCTGCGGCGCTGGATGGTGCCAATGATGTGACGCGCGAAGACCTTGATCAGTCCGCATTCACGCTGGACCCCACCGCACCGATTGAGCTGCGGCTGGTCAACGAGTGGAAGCTAGAAGCCTGCCTGCAAAGCTGGAGCCTTAACCTCAACGCCAGTGAGATTGATACCACCGGCCTAGGCGATCAATTCTTTGATGGCGTCAAGTCACTGGTACAAGGCGGCGGCACGTTCGATTTTCTGATTGAGCGCGAGGCACGCGACACACGCACCACTGCGATCATTAACCGCAGCGAGTACGCCAACGCCTACGTCTTCTATGACGCGCCAACAACTGAGACCTACAACGAAGCCAGCATCGTCGGCAGCTCGGCGGGTGTTACTGCCTACGACAACGCCAACATCACACCAGCGCCGGCTGAATTTACCTACGACACCAAACAGCTGGCCACCGTCGGCACCAGCAACCTGCTGCGCTTACTGCTGAACACCAACGAGCAAGCCGAGGGCGAAGCAGAGTTTTGGATGATCGACGGCGACGCACAGGATCGCACCAGCTACACCGGTATGCTGCTGCCTGGCGACCTGTACTACAAAGCGCAGATCATGCTGACCAGCAGTGCTGTCAGCGTCCGCGCAACGGACATCATTACCGGCTCAGCCAACTTCGTCACTGTGCGAGAAGTGCAGCTACGCGAAGGCTAAGCTAAACCTACGAGACTGCTGACCATGGCTTACGACATCACCCACAAGAACAGCACCGTTTCTGGCACGCCTCCTGCGGCTGGCGAGATCGAAGTGGGTGAGATTGCCATTAACGCAGCTGACGCCGAGTTGTACATCAAAGATACAAGCGGCAATATCCGCAAATTTCAAAACACAAACACTGGTACGGCTGCGGGGGTGCGATTTACCCAGACCGGCGCCGGTGCCGTGCAGCGCACCGTTGAATCAAAGCTGCAAGATGTGGTAAGCGTAAAGGACTTTGGAGCTGTTGGTGATGGAGTGACGGATGATACGGCAGCTATTCAGGCGGCTATTGACCACTGGGTTGTGAATGCTGGCATCCTACTATTCCCGGCAGGGGATTACGCTGTTACATCTGATCTAGACGCTGACTTCTCTGCAGCCAACGCAGCTGATACAAGAATTATCAGTGGATATGGCGCCAACCTGGTAGCAACTGCTGCTGTAACCAATGTGCTAACTGTGTCAGTTGGCGCGATCCCACGGGTCGTGAGGGGTATTATCATCGAAGGTATTCGCATTAGTGGGTCTGCAACTAATGCCGGTCTCCGGCTATATGGTCCGAAGTCGAGCAGCTCCTACCTTTACAACTGCACAATTCGTGAAGTTCATTCCCAAGCCGTTACTGGCCTAGAGATACTTGGCAATACTTTTGAATCCAGTGTTATTGACTGTCACTTTACTGCTAGCGCAACGGGATATGGAATCTACACTGGTTACAACGAAGGAGAGGATTTAGGCGGCTCCGGTGGGACTATTTCCTCTATTACTATCTTCCAATGCACAACTAGAGGTGGTATAAATGGTGCGCTGGTGGCAAGCCCTGGCGGGGATGTAAACATTATCGGTGGGACTTTCCTTACAGCAGAAGAATATGCAATTCGGATCAACAACGCCATAGGCGGGCACATTACTGGTGCTCACTGCGAGGCAAACTGGCGGAGCAATCAGGTGCTAACCGAGTATCAAGCTGCTATCTATATCGTAGCCTCCAGTCACTATAGCGTTCGTGATGTTTATTCTCTCACTAATTATGGCCATGCCGTAAGAGCTTACGTAGGTGCTGACACTGCTGTAACACTTACCGCCGGTCATCACCCATCACAGCTGGAGCAATTCCACATTCAGTTTGTTGACGGTACAGGGACAGCCAATGTAATCGGTACGAGCAGCTACAAGGTAGTTGGAGTCGGGGCGGTCAACCAGCTATCAGCTGGGGGAATTAAGAGTGCGCAGTACCAACTTTCCACAATCTCTGGCGGCTCTGTAGCTTCCTTTACGCCTAGTGCGCCGTATGGATTGTATAAGTTTGCGTTAAATGTAGGCATGACCATTAACGCACCATCCTTCACGCCAAGCCACGGGGATGAGTTGCAGTTCGTATTTCAACAAGCTGGAGCAGGTACAACTGTAGTCAGTTGGGATGCGGCGTATGTTGTCGGATCATTTGTTGCCACTACTGGTTACGGTAAAATCTCAACTATTACCTTTAGATACTTGCCTGTCATCGCTGGTGATAAGTGGGTTGTAGTTGCTACTTCGACGACCTAATTAACTAATGACAAAAACACGTGACTTAGCTGACCTGGGTGGAGGTTTCTTCCAGTAGCATTGATCCATAGCATCGAAGCACATGGCCAACATCAAAATTTCAGAGCTGAACGCTCTTACGCCTCCCGCCGCAGCTGATGAGCTGCCGGTGGTTGATGTCAGCGCCAGCAGCACTAAAAAGACTACGGTTGGCGAAGTAGTCGGCATCATCAACGGTGATGTAGAAGTCGCCACAGATGGCACTGCAACCATCAGCGAGCTGCCGGTCAGCAAGCTGCAAGATGGTGACGCCCGTCAACTGTTGCAGACCGATGCAGCCGGCACTGGTGTTGAGTGGACCAGCAATATTGATGTGCCTGGCACGTTGGATGTAACTGGTGCCACGACGTTGGATTCGACACTCGGTGTCAATGGTCAATCCACGCTTAGCAGTGCTGCGGTCAGCGATTTGACCAGCGGACGTGTTGTGCTGGCTGGCGCAAGCGGCGAACTTGAGGATAATGCCGCATTGGCGTTCAACGGCACGCAGCTCGATGTTGATGGTGATGTCGTCATCACTGGCGACTTAACCGTTGAAGGCGCATCAACAATTCTTGAAACCGAGACCGTCAAGGTTGAGGACAAGAACATTGAGCTTGGTGTTGTTGCATCACCGACCGATACCACAGCAGACGGTGGTGGCATCACGCTGAAAGGTGCCACAGACAAGACTTTGAATTGGGTCAACGCTACCGATGCGTGGACCAGCAGCGAACCGCTAGACCTGCCCGCTGGCGCCGATACAGCGCCTGCGCTGTTCTTCAATGGCGATACCAACACCGGCCTCTATTCTCCCGGCGCAGATCAAGTAGCCATCTCGACTAATGGCACTGGGCGGTTGTTTGTTGATGCGAGTGGGAATGTTGGGGTTGGCATTGCACCAAGTTATAGGCTGCATACATCCATCTATGGATCAAACT
>Ga0208427_1000628_pt1 | contig 15083 bp, 18 predicted proteins | sample DEB08_DNA_FD_184532 | JGI IMG/M metagenome (GOLD analysis project Ga0208427, IMG submission 184532) | Aqueous microbial communities from the Delaware River and Bay under freshwater to marine salinity gradient to study organic matter... | ecosystem: Environmental > Aquatic > Marine > Coastal ...
AAGATGATTTCTTTGATACAGTCGCAAACGACACTGTACAGGACTTAAAAGTTGCAGTGGATGGTTGCTTGACCCAATACACAGATGTCTTGGTTCAACGCTTAGTTGATGGGATGGAGTGAAAAATGACTAATCAAGAAATCTGTGAGCTATACGATAGCCACCCATACATCACACTGAAGCAACTCAGTGCTTGGACAGGCAAAACAGTTGTTGAGCTTAAAAGGATTTTGATGCAATGAAAGAAGGCACATACACCTACACCCACTATTATTGGGATGAGATGGATAGAGAGTACACAATTGAGGGTACTTGGAAGTTTGAAAAGAACTATCCAGATATGCCTAACTACTGGCATCTTGAAGAGCTTGAAATAATAGAGCAAGAAAGAAATGCACCAGACATTTGCATTGATAAGAAATCTGATGTATGGTTGCATATCGAACGCAGTGGCGTTGATGAACAGTTTGTGAAAGAGGTAAACTATTGTGAGTAAACAGGTTAAACTTCGTCTAATTGTGGATCGTGATGGGTATATTACATTCGGTTATGATCGACTATTACCGCCGAACTTCATAGCCACGATTGAAGACGGACAGATTGTTAAAATGGAGCGAATTTAATGGCATTCGTTAAATACAATATGCAGTGTCCAGAGTGTGATAGTAGTCGAGGCTATGGAATCGATGATGCAGGCTTTGGGCACTGTTTTAAATGTGGTCACAGAGCCAAGGAAAATGATGGAGCTGGTACAGTGGTATCACTACCACAGAGATCGTCCCGTACAGAGGCTCTACGTAGCTCTCAGGGGCTAATCTACAGGGACTTGTCTGACCGTAAGCTCACTGCATTTACCTGTGAGAAATATGGTGTAGGATTTAGATCAGATGATATAGTCTTTCCGATTGGTTCAGCCGCTAAAGTTAGAATCAAAGGTGAAAAGAATTTTGCCATTGAAGGTGACTGGAAAGGTAACCCTCAGTTGTTTGGTCAGGAACGATTCCCAGCCGGAGGAAAATACATTCTAGTTGTTGAGGGCGAACTTGATGCACTATCAGCCTATCAGATGCTTGGAGCTAAGTACCCTGTAGTCTCTGTACGCAATGGTGCTCAGTCAGCTCTTAAGGACTGTAAAGAGAACTTTGAGTATCTTGATAGCTTTGATTCTGTGATCTTTAACTTGGATAATGATCCAGTAGGTTTAGAAGCTCAAGCACTCTGTGCAGAGCTATTTAGCCACAAATCTAAGAGCATGGTTGCAGTCAATGGGCTCAAAGATGCCTCAGATTACTTGATGGAGAATCGATCTGCAGAGTATGTCAATAACTTCTGGAGAGCTGAAAGATGGACTCCAGATGGTATTATTGCAGGCTCCAGTCTCTATGACAGCGTTATGACCCCTATTGAGAGAGCTGAGGTAGGTTACCCTTATGAGGGTATCAATAAACTGACATACGGTATCAGGAAGGGAGAGCTAATTACTATTACAGCAGGCTCTGGTCTGGGTAAGTCCCAGTTTGTCAGAGAGATTATCTGGCATATTCTACAGGAAACAGATCGTAATATTGGTCTGATGTTCCTTGAAGAATCTGTACGTAGAACTGGTCTATCTTTGATGTCTATGGCGGCTAACAAACCATTGCATCTACCAGATACAGAGGTTACTCAAGAGGAAAAAGATGATGCATTTAATAAGACACTTGGTACAGATCGTGTGTATCTCTTTGACCATTTCGGTTCCAGCGATGTTGATAATATCGTCAATCGTGTACGCTACCTTGCCAAAGTTGCTCGATGTGATTATGTGTTTGTCGATCATATCAGTATCATTGTTAGTGCTCAATCTAACGGGGATGAGCGTAAAGCAATCGACGAAATCATGACCAAGCTCAGAATGTTGGTGCAGGAAACTGGTATTGCTCTGATTGTGGTATCACATCTTAAGCGTCCAGATACTAAAGGCCATGAAGAAGGTGCGGCAACATCGCTTGCACAATTACGTGGATCTGGTAGTATTGCACAGCTCTCTGATATGGTGCTTGGTTTGGAACGTAATGGTCAGGCAGATGACGATCAGGAACGTAATACGACTAGAGTACGTGTATTAAAGAATAGATTCTCAGGAATAACTGGTAAAGCCTGTGCATTGCTGTATAATCACGAAACCGGGCGTATGCGAGAGTTTGATGAGGAGGCATTGTGAATGATTCAAATAGGTTAGGAGATCTTGCAGAATACTACGCAGTGACTTGGCTGTGGGATCAAGGTTACGAGGTTTTTAGAAATTGTGGATGCACAGGGGCAATTGACTTGATTGCGATGGATAAAGAAGGTAAAATCATTCTTATCGATGTGAAAACAATGAATATTGTAGCTGAAAAAGGGGTTTATCGGATTGGTACTAAGCGGTCTGATAGACAAAAAGAATTAGGTGTACAGTTTTTAGGATTTATTGAAGAAACACGCCAATTGAGATTTATAGAGCATCATGATGAAACAACTTATACTGGACATAGAAACGAACAGCACCCACAGCAAGATTTGGTGTTGTGTGACCCAGAATCTTAGAACAGGAGAACAGATATGTCATACAGATCCGTCAACTCTAGAGCCTCTGGTAAAGGAGTTCGATCAAATAATCGGACACAATATAATTGGTTTCGATGCACCAGTGTTGCGGAAGCTATGGAATATTGGGATACCGAAATCGAAAGCGGTAGACACATTGATTCTTTCAAGACTGCTGAATCCACAACGAGAAGGCGGCCACAGCTTGAGATCGTGGGGTCTGGAGCTGAACAACCAGAAGATTGATTTTGAGGATTATGATAATGGCTTATCAGATGAAATGGTTCAATATTGTAAGCAAGATGTTGCGCTTACCGCTAATGTCTTTGGCGTTCTTATGGCTGGTTTTGATGGATGGAAAGACTCTAATCAAAGCATTTCGATTGAACATGATATTGCGGTCATCTGCAGGAAACAAGAAGAAAATGGATTTCGATTGGATATTCCTGCGGCTACAACTCTTAAAGCTACGCTCTCAGATCGAATGGGTGTACTGGAAGACACGGTGCAATCTGTTTTTCCTCCAATTGTCGAGGAAAGATGGTCTGAGAAAACTGGTAAGCGACTACAGGACAAGGTAACTGTATTCAATTTGGCTTCACGTAAGCAGATAGGAGAACGACTACAGGCACTTGGATGGAAACCTACTAAGCGCACTGAGAAGGGTCAACCAATTGTAGATGAATCTACGCTGGAGTCTGTAGACATACCAGAAGCACAGATGATTGCAGAGTATCTAATGATACAAAAACGTGTTGCAATGATTGATTCATGGTTGAAACATGTTAAAGAAGATGGTAGAGTACACGGAGGTATTATTACAAACGGGGCAGTGACAGGACGAATGACTCACCGTAATCCCAACATGGGACAGGTTCCATCAGTAACCAAACCATACGGTCAAGAGATTCGATCACTGTGGACTGTAGAAGATGGTAATGTATTAGTTGGCACGGATCTTGCAGGGATCGAGTTAAGATGTCTTGCACATTATATGCAGGATGATGATTGGACAGAGGAGCTTTTGAATGGCGATATCCATCAGAAGAACGCAGATGCCGCAGGTATCACTAGACCTCAGGCAAAGACGCTTATCTATGCAACGCTTTATGGAGCTGGGCCAGCGAAAGTCGGCAGTATTGTTGGCGGCGGGGCGAAAGAAGGGAATGAAATCTTATTTCGTTTTTATCGTAACACCCCTAAGCTACAACAGCTTATGGAGAAAGTTCAGAAGGTGGCGGCAAAAGGGCATGTACCGGGCCTTGATGGTAGAAGAATATTGGTCAGAAGCGAGCATGCGGCACTCAACAGCTTGCTTCAAGGATGCGGTGCTATTATTGCCAAGCAATGGGCAATTGAAGCACATAAAACCTTCAGGAAAGAAGGACTTAATGTTAAACAAGTTGCTTTTGTCCACGACGAAATACAAGTTGAAACAGCGGAGAAAAATGGTGAACAAGTTGCACAAATCATGTGCGATGCGGCCTCACAAGCCGGGATTACTTTGGGCTTTCGATGCCCAGTAGATGCCGAATCAAAGATCGGTAAGAATTGGTTTGATACGCACTGAAATCGTGGTATAATATTATGGTAGCACCAAAAAAGGAGAATGCTATGGAAAACACAAATCGTGTAAAAATCAAAGCCGACATCATGTGGGCTTATCTCGACAAGCAGAATGAAATGTCGGGTAAATATCAGGTTGACTTGTGCAACTTGTCAGACCCTGCTGTGAAGGCGCTAGAGGACATGGGCCTCGCAGTACGGCAGAAAGAGGACAAAGGGTTTTTTATAACCTGTAAGTCCAATAACCCAATCCGTGCTTTTGACTTAGATGGAGATGTCCTTGAAGGCATTACTATCGGCAACGGCTCTAAGGCAGTTGCTATGATTAGCACATATAACTGGACTTGGAAGAACAAGGAAGGTGTCTCTCCGTCCCTACGTAAGCTGGTCATCGATGAGCTAGTCTCATATGAAGGCGAACCGATTACAGAATCGGACGACGACGAAATTCTGTAATGCATGGTTTAATTGATGCCGATATTCTTAATTATCGTATTGGTTTTGCTACCAATTCTGAGGATGAAGGTATTGCCATCAGGACAATGGCAGGTTTCTTAGAGGATTTACTTCTATTTGACCTGCCTGAATTACAGACATGGGAACTGCACTTGACAGGGTATGGTAACTTCAGGAATGAAATTGCAGTGACTGTACCATATAAAGGAAACCGTAAAGGAACAGATAAACCTGTTCACTATCATATCCTCCGGGAATATTTAGTGACTTCATGGGATGCCAAAGTTAATGAAGGCATAGAGGCAGACGATATGCTTGCCATTAGAGCGACTGAGCTAGGTGACGATTCTATTATCGTGACATTGGATAAAGATCTAAATCAAGTCGTAGGATGGCACTATAATTTCGTAAAGAAAGAAAAGTATTACGTTACACCAGAAGAAGGTATGCTGAGTTTTTACAAGCAGTTCCTTACAGGAGACAAGGTAGACAACATTATAGGCGCTAAAGGTGTCGGTGATGTGAAGGCAGATAGACTATTACGTGGCAAGACAGAAGCAGAAATGTGGTCTATAATTTTAGAACATCTTGGTGAAGAGAGAGCCATAGAGAACGGACATTTACTGTATATGTTAAGGCATCAAAATGATAAGTTTACACCGCCTGAACTTGGTAGCGAAACATAGTGGCAAGTTCAATAAAGCAAAAGTCTACAAAGACCGTAAGAAAGCAGAGAAGCAAGGCTACAAGAAGCACAGGAATCAGCGCACAGTCTGCCAAGGCTAAAGGGCGTAGACTCCAGCAAGCTGTCAGAGATGCCATCTTAGACGCATTCTCAGGGCTTGAGAGCGACGATGTACGTAGCACCAGTATGGGGGCAGGGGGAGAGGATGTTCTCCTGTCTCCAGCGGCTAGAAAGCTATTCCCGTACACTATCGAGTGTAAGAATCTAGCAAAGATAGCTGTATACAATTATTATGTCCAAGCAACTGGACACAATGATTACGAACCTCTGGTAGTTATTAAACAGAATCGCTCAAAGCCTCTTGCAGTTGTAGACTTTGAACATTTTATGGAGCTGGTGAGGAAAGCCAATGACTGATTTAAGACCAGATATGGTTAATCATCCACCACATTACTTGAAAGGTAATGTGGAAGTGATTGATATTATTGATAACTTTACTCCAGATAGCTATAGTTATTACATGGGTAATGTAATCAAATATGTTTTGCGGCACATGCACAAACAAAGCCCAAAGCAAGACTTAGAAAAAGCAAGATTTTATCTTAATAAAATGATCGAGGACTGGCAAAATAATGACTAAATGGTTAGGAGTTGATATTGATTATGAGAGAGACAATCGACTTAGTGAGCAAGCAATTACTCTCATGCGTGACTACTATATGCTTGAGCATGAAGAAAGTCCTCAGCAAGCCTTTGCACGTGCTTCAGTGGCTTATTGCTATGATGACCTTGACTTGGCACAACGTATCTACGACTACGCTTCAAAGGGTTGGTTTATGTTTGCGTCACCTGTGTTATCGAACGCACCTGAACATGGCAGAGGTAACAGGGGCTTGCCTATTAGTTGTTTCCTTACTTACGTGGGCGACAATCTTGATAGCCTTATCAGTCATAATGCTGAAGTAGCTTGGCTATCGGTCAAGGGAGGAGGCGTTGGAGGTCACTGGGGTGATGTTAGAGGTATATCTGACAAAGCTCCGGGGCCGATACCTTTTATGAAAGTTGTAGACGCTCAAATGACAGCGTACAAACAAGGGAAAACCCGTAAGGGTAGCTATGCCGCATACTTAGATGTATCTCACCCGGACATTGAAGAGTTTATTAACTTCAAAGTTCCGACTGGAGGAGATATCAATCGTAAATGTTTTAATTTATTCAATGCTGTGAATATCACAGATGACTTTATGGAGAGTGTAATAAATGATAGAGAATTCAATCTTACAGACCCGCATACAGGAATTGTCAGAGATACAGTCAAGGCTCGCAGATTATGGCAACGAATCCTTGAAGCTAGGTTCAGAACTGGCAGTCCATATCTTAACTTTATCGACACAGCCAGAAGAGGCTTACCAGACGCTCAGAAAAGGCTTGGACTCACAATTAATGGCTCTAACCTCTGCAACGAAATCCATCTCGCAACAGATGAAGAACGTACAGCAGTCTGTTGCCTCAGCTCCGTCAACATCGAAAAGTACGATGAATGGAGAACAAGCGGCATGGTTGGTGACCTTATCCGATTCTTGGACAACGTGCTTCAATACTTTATTGACAACGCACCAGAAGAACTATCAAAAGCTGTCTACTCAGCTTACAGAGAGCGTTCAGTCGGTCTTGGAGCAATGGGATTCCACGGATACCTCCAAAGCAAAGGCATAGCGTGGGAGAGCTGGCAGGCGGCATCAGAGAATTATGGAATCTTCAAAGACATCAAAGCCCAAGCTCTTGAAGCAACCTACCAGCTCGCTGTGGAACGTGGCGAATGTCCTGATGGAATGGGTTATGGTGTTAGAAATATGCATCTGTTGGCTATTGCTCCTAACGCTAATAGTAGTATCCTATGCGGGTGTTCTGCTTCTATTGAGCCCCGTATATCAAATTGCTACGTGCATCGTACTAGGGCTGGTAGCCACACTGTACGCAACCCGTACTTGGAGGAAATCTTAGATAAATACAACCAGAATACCAAGAAGGTTTGGCAGTCTATCATTGAGAACGAAGGCTCTGTACAGCACTTGGAGTTCCTCAACGGAGATGAAAAAGCTACGTTTAAGACGGCGTTTGAACTTGATCAGACGTGGGTTGTGGAACACTCCGCAAAAAGGCAAGAGTTTATATGCCAAGGTCAAAGCGTCAACGTATTCTTCCCATCTGGGACAGACAAGGCTATTGTCAATCAAGTACACCTCAAGGCGTGGAAGGAAGGGCTTAAAGGATTATATTATCTACGCACGACTGCAGGTGTTACAGCGGAGAAGGTTGGGACTAAAGTGGACAGGAATGCGCTGAAGGACTTTGAGGATGAGGAGGTGTGTGTATCATGTCAGGGTTAAATGGATATCAACTAATACAGCGCATGAATGAAGCTGAGTTACTACAGGGCTTTAACGGCCCTGTTACTCAGGAGCAACTTGCAATCTTGGAAGAACGAATTGAGCAGGAAAAGAAACAATCTAAAGCCTGTGAAGAACGTAATTACGACAAAATGCAATACAGTAACCCTCACGACAAAGAAATTAAGAGGCTTCGTACTATTATTGACTTTGTGAAAGCAGGGGCAAGCGTAGAGCGCACAAATGGTGGATTAATCACTGTTAATGGAAAGTACATTATATCCTTAGCGAATCCTAAGTGGAGAGTGAAAGGAAAGAATACATGGTACTGGTATAAGACACCAGAACAGTTTATGAGTAAGTACGTTAAATAATGCATAGGAATACTATGCAAAGGAGAGAATATGCAAACCGGATTGATTGAAGTCAAACGATTAGAAGAGAATGAAGATGGCTCTGCTAACCTAGAGATCGTAACAGACGTAGAAGCGACACGTTTGTTGGTTGAGGTTGGCCTCACACGTTTGCTAGAGATGGCACTAGATAAAGAAAATGACCTGTACAAGTTTGAGGATGAAAATGAAAGAGAAGACAACGAACCTACTACAACGCCTGAATCTGATTAAGGACAGTGACCCGTTTAACAAGCGGATACTAAATGACTGCTTTGACCACTTTCAGACTTTACAGGATGAGGTAGAAAGGTTACAATACCATAATAACAATTTGATGAATGTAATCTATCAAAACCAATCAGAACTGGAGAACTAAATGTCACTACTGGAGAGTAACACTACATACAAACCCTTTAGCTACCCTTGGGCAGTCGAGTACGCTACACAGCATGAGCGTATTCACTGGATTGAGGACGAACTAGAGCTACAAACAGATGTCAACCATTGGAAATCAGATGTACTATCGCAAAACGAAAAGAACCATATCACCCAAATCTTGCGGCTTTTTACGCAAACAGACGTTGCGGTGGGGACAAACTATCTGGAGTATTATATACCCAAGTTTAAGAACAATGAAGTCAGGGCGATGCTTACGGCCTTTGCAAGTCGAGAGTTCATCCACCAAAGAGCCTACGCCCTCTTGAATGATACCTTAGGGTTACCTGAGGAAGAGTTCACGACGTTCCTTGAGTATCAGCAAATGTCTGCAAAACTGGAGTTCATGTCCGGATTAGACGTAAATTCTATAAGCGGGACAGCCCTTGCAATTGCGCGCTCAGTGTTGAATGAAGGTATGAGTTTGTTCTCAGCATTTGCGATGCTCCTCAACTACCAACGCTACGGTAAGATGCCGGGCATGTGTACAGTCGTAGAATGGTCTGTACGAGACGAATCACAACACGCTGAAGGTATGGCTAAGTTGTTTAGGGAGTTTTGTGATGAGCACCCACGGATTGTGAATGATGGTTTCAAGAAAGATATATACGAGATGTTTAGAACTGCGGTCAAACTTGAGGACAAGGTTATTGACTTGGCGTATGAGATGGGCGACTTGGAAGGTCTTACGGCGGCAGATGTCAAGCAGTACATTCGCTACCTCGCAGACAGACGTTTACTGCAACTTGGCCTCAAGACGAACTGGAAGGTTAAGGAGAATCCTCTTCCGTGGATGGAGGAACTATTAGGTGGCTCATCAATGAGTAACTTCTTTGAGAAGCGTGTCACTGATTACAACGCACATGGTTTAAATGGGGAGGATTGGGGATGGTAGCAGTGAGATTCCATCATGTCTTTGGACTATCCGCAGAGACAGTAGAAGCACAGCCAGTGTTAGGTTGGAAAGACGGAGAAGACATTGGTGAGGCCAAAGTGTACTTCTTTGATGGGTTTGTGATTAACGTCCCGTTTTTTAAAATTATGATCGGGGACATCTTTGAATCATTTGAATAGGGGTCAGGTCACTCTCCAGTGAGCTTAGGGGACTCTTTAGTCCCCTTTTTTTATTGGTTAATTTCTTGTAACAACCTTTGACGCTGTACTTCTCTTTCAGCCTCTCCTTGCTGTGACACCATTTCACGCCCTGTTTCTGCTAGAAGTAACAAGATACCGTTCAATGCTTTTTGAGGTATTGGCTTGTTAGCCGCTATAGACTCATTGACTTTCTTCATCAACCCTAGCATCTCTTGTGCTCGTTTAGGATCAGCCGATGCTTCAGCAATTTTTGCAGGAGTAATAGCTTTAACAGCGTTGGATAGCATACTCTGTCCTTTTACAGCACCCACTGCCCCTGAATATTGACTTGATCGTACTGATAAAGCAAATTCACCGCCTACCCCTCTACTTAAAATCTCAGCCTCATCTAATAGCCTAAAGATTCTTTCTTTCTCGCCCGAACTAAATAGTTCATTAAATGTTCTGGATACATCCGGATCAGCTAGTTGATTTTTAAATGTTTCAATTTTACTAAAAGATTGACCACTAGCCGCTGATAAGGATTTAGATAGGAAACCACGCTTTATACCAAGCATAATATTCCCACCTTCTTTTACATCTAATTTTTTTGCTTGCTGTATAATTTTTCTTACTTCTTGAATCGGAGTGATTTCCCCTGTTTGAGTTAGGTATCTTCCTAAAAGCTCTGGACTACCTTGCTTTAAAATTGAATTTGCAACATCAGAGTATAGTAACGTCTGCGAATCTTGATATTGTTTCATCAAGTTACTGTAGATGTCTCCAATTTCTGGGTCTGCTTTTTTCGCTGATTCAAGTAATTTTTCTTCAAACTGCTTTGTAAGTATTGTCAGCTCTCTTACAGCAGGATCAGCACGAGTGGCAGGGTCGCCTTTCATTGCTGTTAGCTTTGATTTTAACGATTTTAACTTTTCAAACGAATCTGCAAAGTTAGATTTAGGCGACAATTTTAACAAATCATCTACAGTTGATTGTACGGAACTTGCTGTAAACGGAATCCTAGCTCCTTTTTTGATTGCCTCTTGCATACGCTTTGTCAAGCCTTTGGACTTTTCTGCTTTCCAAGTAGCCGCCATATTACGCACACCTTGAAGATTTACAGGTAATTGCATACCATCGTCTTCTAGCTTTTTAAACATTTGAGAGAATCCTGTGTTAGAAGCCTCTCGTGTATTTTCAATTAAATTTTGTATCAGCTTACCAAGTTGTTGACCTTCTAATTTTTTAGAAACTCGTGTTATAGCTTTTATTTCTGAATCCAAATATGCTTCTTGACCTGCTCTAATCGCATCAAATGATTTCTTACCACCGATTGCAACTTCACCTGCAGATTCAATCCCTGAAATAATAGAACTATTCGGATCAATCTGAGAGCCTCGTAAAGTCGTACCACGTGACTCTAACTTTTGTTGTAACTCTTTAAGAGCTTCTTTCCCCGCTATGTTTGTTTCACTGTATCCAATTTTACCAAGGACATACTTACCTGCTCCAGAAATAACATCTAATGCCTTAGCCCCAGTAATGTCTAACAAACCCTCTCTTGAAGCTACGCCGACAGCATTGACAAAAGACGCATCCTCGCCTTCAACAAGTTGTCTTAACGATTCTCCCGCTCCTGCTCCTGAAAACGCCCCAATTGCACCGCCAATTACTCCACCTGCTATTGTACCCGCTCCGGGAAGTATAGAGCCTACGGAAGCTCCTAATGCCGCTCCTGCGGCGGCTCCACTCAACCCGCCAATGTCAGGTAAAATACCAGTGACAGATTTCATAAGACTTGTTGTGGGCTGAGGCGATGAATACTGTTGCTTTAATAGCTCTAGTTGTTCTGGAGTTACATCGTCAGGGACATTACTAATTATTGTCCCATCAGGCATTTGAATATTCATTAACGACCACCTCCACGTTGTCTTGGAGTAGCTCTAGTTTGTGCTTGTTGAGCATTTCGTAATGCATCATCAAACGAAACCGTGTTACCCGGAGTAGCTTGACCAGACTGAGCCCCATATGCATCCTGAGCCTCTTGAGTTTGCATCCTTCTGTGAAACTCTTGGTCATATCCCGCAGAGTCTCCTCCATTGTCAGATAACCACTGAGCATATCCATTTTGGTATTGAGCTTCAACAGATTTAATCCTAGAGTAGGCCAACATCCATTCTGCAATTTCATTTGCATTCCAGTTTGAGTTTGGGAACCCTTTAGACATAATGGCAATATCTTTATCGGAAGCAGGGCCGGGAGGCAATGAAGCAACGATACCGCTGTTAATTAAATTTTCTGCATTTGTTTTTAAACGAGTAATCTCATCTTGTCCTCCGACAAATGATTTAAACCCTTCATAGACACCTCCTAAAAAACCGCCTGTTGGCTGTTCTTGTAGGTATCTAGCGGCTAAATCTCGTGATTTGTTTGCCGCAATCTCAGCTATTCTTCCTTGAGATGTGGCATCTCTTATAGCCTCTCTGTCTCCTGCCGCTGTTCTGCTTGATTGAGGGAACAATCTTTCTTCAGCTTCTGAAGGAGTCATAACACCATTACGAACCAAATTAGCAATTCGCTTAGCATCTGCATTATCGGTCAAGCTCTCTAAGTAGTCAGCATAGTTGTCTCGTGCTTCTTGAACTTTCAACCGATCTTCTTTTGTTATATCAGCTTGCTCATCTTCTCGTTTTATTAAATTATTAAGACGTTGTTGCTGTAGCTCTAAGTTTTTAGACTGTAATTGAGCGTTTGCTTCTCGTAAATCATAATCTTTTTGATTGCGTTCGTCACTTACAAGGTCTCGTTGTTTATTATACTGCGTTTCATCTACGTAACGCTTGTCTCCAATGGCATCTCTACCTTGTTGGTATTCAAACTGTTCTTGAGCCATCTTTTGAGATTTTTCTGCACGTTCTCCTGCTTGTACTTGTAAGTCTATCCCCGTTTGCGCACGTTTTTCAGCGGATTGTTTTAATTCTACATCCATTGCAGTTTTTTCTAATTGCATTGCCGCTTGCGGGTTTATTGCTTGTAATCTTTGAGCAGCGGCTCTAATAGAAGCAGGATCGTTGTATTTAATACCTGTTATAGCTTCTTGCCCTGCACGGGCCTGACGTTCTGCCGCAGACACACCTAAGTCAGCAATACGCTGTCCCATGTCTCCGCCTACAGCTTGTCCTAAGCCACCAGAGATACCACGTAACAACCCTGCACCTGCCATAGTTCCACGCTGTGCAGCCTGTGCACCGTAACTAGAAATAATACCGGGCAGTGCTGTAGAGCCTCCACGAGTAATCATTTGTTGACTACGTGCAAAAGCATCTTTGGCAAGTTTTTCTTCGGCTTCCTTACGGACTTGACTTGGTGTTTTAAGCAAGCCCATTAACATTTCATTTGTTGCCATTACGCTTCGCCTCTGAAGTAGCCATACGTATCAAAAAACTCATCATTAGAAAGAGGATACGTGTTTCCATAAAGATTAGCCGCACTTTCTCCTGTTAGTCCTGAATATCCAAATGGATTTTTAGTATTTGTTGTTGTTGAAGAGGTTCCTAAGATGTCTCCAATGATGTCTTGGAATGACGATGTACCGCTTTTATAGTCTGGCTTAGCAAACATACCAGACAAGGCATTTGCTAGAGCCTGTGTACGTGCCGCTTCCACATTAGCCGCCGCTGTTCCTGCCGCCGCTTGTGCTTCCAATCCTGCAATACCACCACGATAGAGAGCTTCTGCTTCACCCTGACGAGCTGCTTGTTGAATACGAGCAATGTCAATGGATGGCTGAAGTGCCGCAAGAGACTGTTGCTGTGGGATGTAAGCTGTCTGTAACAAACCACCCAAGTTAGCAATGCGCTGTTGTTCTAACGCAGGGGCCAGTTGAGATGCTTGGAATGCCGCTTGGTTTTGTGCTTCTTGTACAGCCTTTTGGTATGCTAGTTGCTCTGGAGTACCACCGTAAGCGGCTGTCTGAACACCTAAGCGTCCTTGAGTAGCTAGTCGGTTTTCTAACGCAAGACGTTGACGTTCTTCTTCAGGTGTCTGCATACCACGAATTTGACCATACAAACTCTCAGCAGTCATAGCAGGTTGCATCATAGCCTGTTGCGTCTGACCAATGAGTTCACCTTGAATGTTTGCAAGAGGTTCAGCCAACATAGACGTCAACCCTTCAGGGCCCACTTGTTGTGTTGATGTACCAAAGCGTACAGTGTATGGTTGGAACGCCGCTGACTGAGCTGCTGTTTGAGCAATCTCTTGCGCTCGCTGTTCAGACTGAGCACCTAGTTGTCTAAGATTACCAATCTCATCTTCAGACAAAACGTAAGGCAGTGCCGCCGCACCAACTTGTCCGATTCCTCCAAACAATCCACTTAATTGTTGCGGTGTCATTAGTATGTACCTCCATCAATAGTACCAATAGTTGCAGTACCTGAGACAGATAGCGTTGGTATTGTTACAGTGCCTGTAAATGTAGGGTCTGCTGTGTTTGCCTTAGTTGCCACTGCGGTTGCAATGTTGTTGTATTCGGCATCAATCTCTGTGCCTTTAATAATCTTTGCCGGGTTACCAGATGCCAAGTTATCCTTGACAGCAAAGTTGGTTGTCTTAGTATAGTTTGACATTAGATAGTCCTTCCTACGATAGCCTGTGCGGTCATTCTCTGAATAGAGACTGTTGACCCATTAATTTCTGATTCAATACCAAGTTGCACTACTTGACCTCCACCTGAAGCCTGTACCTGTGGACGGTTTACCAAGACACCTGCGTTAAACTCACCGATGTTATATTCTGCAATGTTGTATTCTGCAATGATTTGCTCAGCGAGTGTAAAAGTTTTCTTACGGTATGCGTATGAGTAGTCATAGCCCCAGTTCAATGTTGCCTGAGTGTCACTACCACCAATGATTGTTACCTTAAGGTTTTTAAGTAGCTTTAGGTTAGACGGAGCACCAAAGTCAATGTAGTTGGTAAAGTACGACATAATGTACGTAGAGCCGTTGTCATCAAAGCCATCATACTCAGCAATACCTAGACCCTTTCCAATCAACAACGTCCCGTCACGGAGCCTACAGAGAGCTTGAGGGGTAATTGTGTTCCAACGTGTCACACGAGCACTACCGTCTTCTAATGGACTACGCATATCAAATGAATAAGTAATGCCGTTGTTTTCTAAATGTAACAAGTAGAATGCTTCTTCAGGAGAATAAACAGAGTAGATACGTCCTGTTTCACTCAAGACTAACGACATCATTTCTGTACGGACATTCTTAGACAAATCACGCATTGGTGCAGACTTCTCTTGGATAGTACGTCCCAAGCTCTGCAAGCCATCGTCAGACAAGAAGATAATATCCTTACCTGTCACTTGAACGCTGTCACGAGCAATACAACCAACACCAACAACAGTGTCTGATAGTTGCATTGTTGCAGGATCATCAGCACCGCTGTACACAAGTATCTGAGTTTTACCAAAGATGATGAGGAAGTTGTTGTGTATTTTTAGTGCAG
>Ga0208427_1000639_pt1 | contig 14964 bp, 8 predicted proteins | sample DEB08_DNA_FD_184532 | JGI IMG/M metagenome (GOLD analysis project Ga0208427, IMG submission 184532) | Aqueous microbial communities from the Delaware River and Bay under freshwater to marine salinity gradient to study organic matter... | ecosystem: Environmental > Aquatic > Marine > Coastal ...
AGCCCTCGGCTGCGAGATTGCCCCAAATGGCCGCTTTGCGAGAAAGAACTATTTCTATCCAGATCTGGCCAAGAACTTCCAGACCTCCCAGTATGACGAGCCAATTGCCTTTGAAGGCAAACTCGATGTCGAGATCTCTGACGGCCAGGTGTTCGAGGTGCTCATCGAGCGCGCCCACATGGAAGAGGACGCCGGGAAGCTCACCCACGTAGGCGGCGCAACGGGTCGTATTCAGGGTGCGGAATACTCTCTGGTGGACTTTAACCGTGCCGGAGTTCCCTTGGTTGAGATCGTGACCAAGCCAGTCTTTGGCGCAGGAGCAAACGCGCCCGAGCTTGCCGGTGCCTATGTCAGGAACATTCGCGACATTGTGAAGGCCATGGATGTCTCGGACGCCAAGATGGAAAGAGGAAACGTCCGCTGCGACGCGAACGTTTCTTTGCGCCCCAAGGGTCAAGAGAAGCTCGGTACCAGAACCGAGACCAAGAACGTCAACTCCATCAGGAGCGTGGAAAACGCAGTTCGCTATGAGATCCAGCGCCAGGCCCACATCCTCGCTGGCGGTGGCAGCATCACTCAAGAGACTCGTCACTGGCACGAGGACCGCGGCTACACCTCAGCCGGTAGACCCAAGTCGGACGCCGATGACTACCGCTACTTCCCCGAACCAGACCTGGTTCCGGTCCAGCCAGCGGAAAGCTGGATCGAAGAAATTCGTAAGTCGCTCCCTGAAAACCCCCAGCAGCGCCGCAAGCGCCTAGCCAAGGACTGGGGTTTCAGCGAGCTTGAATTCAGAGACGTCGTCAACGGCGACCTCCTAGACCTTGTTGAGGCAACGGTTGCTGCCGGAACTTCGCCTCAGGCTGCCAGGAAGTGGTGGACCGGAGAGCTATCCAGGCAAGCCAATGCCTTGGAGCTGAGCACTAGCGAGCTAGCCATCACCCCCGATCAGGTTGCGACCATTCAGAAGCTAATTGATGCTGGGGACCTGACCGACCGCATGGCGAGAGAGGTTGTGGCAGGAGTCATCGCAGGCGAGGGCACCCCAGAGCAGGTCATCGAGAAGCGCGGGCTAAAGGTTGTGACTGACGAGGGCGCTCTTATTGCCGCAATCGACAAAGCACTTAGCGAGCAGCCAGATGTTCTCGAGAAGATTCGCGAGGGTAAGGTTCAGGCGGCTGGTGCAGTAATTGGAGCTGTGATGAAGGCGATGGGTGGGCAGGTTGATGCTGCTCGGGTTCGAGAGCTAATTCTGGAGCGTGCTGGGTAACTGGGGTGAGTAACGGGACTTGAACCCGCGGCCTCCTGGACCACAACCAGGCGCTCTACCGACTGAGCTATACCCACCATGTCTGGGCTAACCCAGAGCGCTTAGATTGTATCATCAGCGTCCAGGGAATCAGCCACTTTCTTAGCAGCTTCCGAATCGGGCCCTGGCTGCTCAACCATCACGGTCTTGCGGTAATAACGAAGCTCCTGGATCGATTCTTTGATGTCCGCGAGGGCTCTGTGGCCACCGTTTTTCTTTGGAAGTTGGAAGTAGACCCTCGGGTACCAGCGCCTAGTGAGCTCCTTGATTGAACTCACGTCAATGTTTCTGTAGTGCAGGAATGAATCGAGCTTAGGCATGTAGCGGTTGAGGAACATCCGGTCGGTCCCAATCGAGTTTCCGGCTAGTGGCGCTGTTCTTGGCTCGGCAATCCACTGCTGTAGATATTCCATGACCTTTGCCTCTGCTCTCTCAGCGCTCTCGCCAGAGGGAATCTCCTCGAGTAGACCAGATTCGCGGTGCATGTTGGTGACGAACTCACCCATGTTTTCCATGGCGGCATCCGAGGGTTTGATCACGATCTGCAGGCCAGCATCCTGGGCAACCAGTTCCTGGTCGGTAACGATAACTGCAATCTCACAAAGCTCGTCCTTTTCGACATCGAGACCTGTCATCTCGCAGTCGATCCAAACTATGTATTCAGCCATTGCTTTAGCCGGAGTGCCTAGAGTCTCTCGCGGCCTTGCGCTGTGCCTTGGCCTCTCGCTTTGCCTGCTTCTTAGCCTCGCGCTTTTCGGGACCGGTTAGTGACGCATCTTCAGAGGAGATTATCGGCATCTCACTTGTCAGGAACTCGGGCATGCCGGGCTCACTAGCTGCCTTCGCAGGAGGCTCTTCGCTTGCTTCTTCGGACCAGTGCATCTGAGACTCATCGTCAAGCTTCATGTCTTCGGCAAGTGCATTTGCAATGTCCTCGTCAGACCAGGGCATCTCGGGTGCAGGTGCACCGGTTGCAGGAGTGAAGGACTGCTCCATTGCCTCGGCAATAGGGTCTTCCTCATCCTTTTCGAGGGTCAACACATTTGCTTCTGCGGTGGATGGCTCAGGTTGGCTTTCTGGTGCTGCAACGGCAACAGGGGCGCCTGACTTCTTGGCAGCACGCTGTTCCTTCTTTGCACTCCTGCGCTCAACACGAAGCTTCTTGCGCTCCTTACGCCCCTCAACAAGCCAGTAGAGGGTCGGGACCAGAATCAAGGTCAGCAGGGTCGAGGAGAACAGACCACCGATAACCACAATTGCAAGAGGTTGAGAGATGAAGCCGGAGTCGCCTGTCAAGCCAAAGGCCATTGGTGTTAGGGCAAAGATGGTGGCCAGAGAGGTCATCAAGATCGGACGCAGTCGTTGCCTAGCACCCTGCATCAGCGATCGCTCGACGCTGTAGCCCTGGGCTCGATACTGATTTACCAGGTCAATAAGCACAATCGCGTTTGTAACAACGATTCCAATCAGCATCAACATACCGATCAGTGCCGGAACACCGAGGGCGGTGTCTGTGAGCAGCAACAGACCTAGAGCACCAGTAGCAGCAAATGGAATCGAGATCAAAAGCAGTAGCGGCTGAATCAGGCTCGAGAACGTTGCCACCATGACGATGTAAACGATGGCGACGGCGGCGAGTAGCGCTAGCCCAAGCTGCTCGAAGCTCTCAGCCTGATCAGCTGCAGCACCACCAACGGTTGCAGTAACGCCGACTGGCAGCTCAAGTGCATCAAGGCGCTCGAGAACTGTTGCCGAGATGGCACCGAGGTCATCACCCTCGGTGCTCAGCTGCACCTCTGCGGTTCTGTTGCCACGCTCCGAGGTGATGGAGGTTGGCTTCAGTACCTCATCGACGCTGGCAATCTGATCTAGCTGAACAAGACCCTGAAAGGTCGGAATCTGCAGCGAGCGAATCTCTTCAATGGACTCGGGAGCCTCAGCACCGGCAATAAAGACCTGCACATCATTGCCCTCAACGCTGAGCGTGCCAAGAGGGCTCGGACGAAGCTGAGAGGCGACGATGCCTGTGACTGCAGTCTCGGTTAGTAGGTAACCGGCGGCTTTTTCGCGGTCGACAATGATCTCGAGGACTCGCTCATCAGCCTCCAGAGTCGTAGTCACTGCACTAACATCGGCAATGCCGTCCATGGCCGCAGCCACCTTGTCAACAGCCTCCTGCAGCAGGGCGTTATCGCTTGCCAGGACCTGGATGTCGATGGTCTCGGAGGAACCGAAGCCACCTCCCTGGCTGGTAGTGATCTCGCTATCTTCCGGCGCGTTTAGCTGCAAAACCTTTGACTGCATAGCCTCAATGTCGGCATCCTCGTCGGCAATGATGGTGAAGGCGATGCCACTGGCGGCTGCGCCGAAGGCAACGCGACCATCGGCTGCTGAGCCAACGGTGGACTGAACTACATCCACGCCGTCAAGAGCGAGAATCTGCTTCTCCATGTTCTTGGCAGCCTCATCCTGCTCATCAAAGGTCGTGCTGGCAGGCATTGAGAGCCTTGCGGTGAACTGGTTTGAACCGCCACCGTCAATGAAGTTGGTCTTCAGTAGTGGCACCAACGAGAAGGTGTAGCCAAGAATTAGAAGCGCTGCGGTGAGGGTTAGCCAGGGGTGCCTGGTAGTTCCTTTCACAATTGGTATGTAAATACGCTGCAGAATTTGCTTCTTTTCGCGCTCTTCTTCTTCAATGCGCTGCTTCTTCTCAAAGTTTTTGGGGTCAGCCTCTTTAGCAGCCCTCAGTCGCTTAGGCATTCTTAGGAACCAGTAGGCAAAGACCGGAACAATTGTGAGGCTGACGAGGAGAGATGCAAGTAGCGCAATCGCGACCGTGAAGGCGAATGGCCTAAAGAGCTCTCCAACAAGTCCATCAACTAGCGCAATTGGAAGGAAGACGGCGACCGTGGTGATGGTGGCCGCGGTGATTGCACCGGCAACCTCCTTGACTGCTGTCAGGATTGCGGTCTTTCGCTTCTCGCCGTAGCTGAGGTGACGGTTGATGTTCTCAATAACCACAATCGAGTCGTCTACCACGCGACCAATCGAGATAGTTAGCGCACCCAGAGTCAAAAGGTTTAGCGAGTAGTCGGCAACAGAGAGGCCGATAAAGGTAATCAGTACCGAGGTCGGGATCGAGATTGCGGTGATGATTGTGGACTTGAAGCTGAGGAGGAAGACCAGAATTACCAGCACGGCCATGGTTAGACCCAGCAGACCCTCAACGGCCAAGTCCTCGATGGACTTTTCGATAAAGGGAGCCTGATCGAATGTGGTAACGACACTTACGTCCCCACCCAGACCTGCGATGAGTTCAGGAATTAAGTCCTGAACACCGTTAGAGACAGCAACAGAGTTGCCATCAGGGGTCTTCACAATTGAAACCGCTAGCGACTCATTGCCATTGGTCCTGGCAATTGAGGTAACTGGAGCATCCTCATAGGTGACCTTGGCTACATCGCCAACAGTCAGCGGGGCCTGACCCGGTGTCGGTGTCGATGGAATCAGTGGAAGCGATTCAAACAGCTCAACGCTGTCCACCGCGGCACCGACCTGAATCGCAATTGAACCACCATCGTCAACGATGGAACCCACTGGCAGGATTAGCCCGTTGGCATTTATCGCCGAGACGATGTCTCTTTGGTTTAGTCCGGCCTGGGCGAGTGCAACCTGGTTGAGTTCGAGGTTGATTCGCTTTGTCTTGGCTCCAGAGACAGCAATGTCCCTAATGCCGTCAACCTGACGGAAAAGCGTTGGCGCGAGCTCCTCGAGCTTCTTTCCGATGGCCTCGTTGTCGCCATCATTAGCGCTGACCGCCAGCACAATAATTGGCACAGAGTCAAAGCTTCCCGAGATAACTCTGGGGCTCGCATCCTCGGGCAGAACCGAACCTAGATCACTGAGTACCTCATTGAGCTTTTGAGTGACATCCTCGGTGGAGATTCCAAATTCGAAGGAGACCCGAAGCACCGACAGACCGGTGGTTGAGGTTACGGTCGTGGACTCGATGCCCTCTAGGCCAATAACTGCCTGCTCTATGGCTTGTGAGACCTGGTCGTCGACCACCTCAGGAGATGCTCCTGGGTAGGAGGTGACAATCGCTGCCGAGGGGATCTCAATGGAGGGGATTAGCTCCTGCTTGAGTCCACCAACAGAAATGAAGCCGAAGGCACCCACAATGACGGTGATAAGCGCGACAACGGCACGATTGGCGAGTGAAAGCTTGGAAAGTTTGAACAATTGAACCTCGAATTAGAACTTATCTAGCCTAAACAGGCCAATTGAGAAGAATACTCCCATAAATCTCAGATAACTCTCTGGGAGTAATCTGCAAAGCCGCTTAGAGCCTGACCGACTGGACGTGCCTTGCGGGGTTTCCAAAGCGGTGGGTGGTGATCGAGACCGCCTGCTCTTTGAAAAACGGCAAGCCCTCGATGATGCCTGATTCTGTGACGGGTCCGTCGAAGATTGCGACATCGACGTTGGCCAGAGCTGAACCTGGGGTTATCTCAGGCAATTTACCTACGACGCGAACCTTGCGGGGTCTAATTTGTAGGCCCGTCAGCCAAGCCTCATCGCTTTCGAGCTTTAGCTGGATTCCACTGCGTTTTAGCAGGGTAGAGAGCTTTGCTGGCAGCTCCTGCGCGCTAACCTCCACTTGACCAAGAGCTGTTGCGGTAATCAGTACCCGCCAAGTTTCATAGGCCGTTGCGTCCGATTGGATTCTGATCGTGCAGTCAGAGCGGAAGTAGCGCAGGTAGTTCCACTCTGCCTCCAGGCCCGTTTCGTCCCTAACGCCAGAGAAATAGTGCTTTAGGGCTGCAATGTCGCTTTGGGCAGCCCGCAACAGCGAAGCTAGGTCGCTGTCCGAGAGCTCGGTCATCGCTGCCTGAGCCAAGAGAGAATTCATCTCGATCGTCTCAACTGGCTCCAGGGCGCCGTTTTCCTCGGCGACCCAGTCGGTTAGACCAAAGAGATAGTTGGGTCCACCAGCCTTCGCGCCAGGACCAACCGCTGACTTCTTCCAGCCACCAAAGGGCTGTCGCTGCACGATAGCGCCAGTGATGCCTCGGTTCACGTAGGCATTTCCGGCCTGGACTCTTGCAAGCCAGTCGGTTATCTCCTGGCTATTGAGCGAGTGAATACCTGCCGTGAGGCCATAGTCAACGCTGTTCTGCAGAGCGATGGCGGCCTTCAAGTTTGGTGCAGTCATGATGGCGAGTACTGGACCGAAATACTCGACTAGGTGGCTTCGCGAACCGGGCCTGACATGCTCAATGACACCCGGTGACCAAAGTTTTCCAGTGTCGTCCAGCTGTTCTGGCTTCATTAGCCACTTCTCACCGCGCTCCAAGGTTGTCAGCCCTGCAAGCAGCTTTCCCTCAGGAGGGTTGATCATCGGACCCATTTGTGCATTCGGGTCGGTGGGGTGGGCAACCTTCAGGGACGAAACCGCATCCATCAATTGCCTACGGAAGCGCTTGGACTTGGCCACCGAACCCACAAGAATCACAATCGAGCTGGCAGAGCACTTTTGCCCTGCATGGCCAAAGGCTGAGTAGGCAATGTCCTTGGCAGCAAGGTCAAGATCGGCGTGAGGAGTCACGATAATTGCGTTTTTTCCACTGGTCTCCGCCAGCAGCTTGAGGTCGGGCTTGAAGCTCCTGAATAGCTCTGCGGTTTCGTAGCCGCCGGTGAGAATCACCTGGTCTACGTCCTCGTGGCTGATAAGGCGCTGGCCCAGCTCCCGTTCGCCGATATGGATTGGCACAAAGAGCTCTTTATCAATCACCTCGAGAATCAGTTCTGCCAAAACCGCACCACAGCGAGCAGCGGGACCTGCGGGTTTGAAGATCACCGCACTTCCTGCGGCCAGGGCGGCAAGCGCGCCGCCGGCCGGAATTGCAATGGGGAAATTCCACGGGGGAGTTACGACCGTAATCTTTCTGGCAACGGGCTTGGCACCTGGAAGGTTATTTAGCCTCAGTGATTGCTCGGCGTAGTAGTGAGCAAAGTCAATTGCCTCCGAGATCTCGGTGTCTACCTGGTCGAGTGTTTTACCGGCTTCAGCCATAGCCACCTCAACGAGGTACTCCCGGTTTTTCTCGAGAACGACACCGACTTCATGAATCTTGTTCGCCCGCTCCTCAGCCGTGAGCGCCTGCCATCTTTGTTGAGCTGCCTTAGCGCTGACAATTAGTTCTTTGAGCTTGACCTCACTCGAAACGGTGTGCCGCTCTACAAGATCGACACCAATTTCCGAAGTTGCAAGGCGCCGATAGATGGCCTTTGCCCAAGCCCTGTTGCCCGCAGTGGAAGGGTCGGTGTCTGCGGCATTACTGAAGCCAATCGGATGGTGTGGAGTGTCTATTGAGCGGTCCTGAAGCCGGTTGGGAACAGGAACCTCTGTGCCCATCAATTCCAGAGACTGCATGTACCTTGCGCGCTCTAATGCATAGGGCTCAGTATTTGATAGCTCGAAGGCGTTTGCCAAGAAGTTCTCGGGGCTAGCACCTTCCTCCAGCCTGCGAATGAGGTAGGCAATCGCGACATCAAACTCTTGCGAGTAAACCACTGGTGTGTAGAGAACTAGCTTCCCAACGCTCTTGCTGATGACGCTGGCCTGATTGGGAGCCATACCCAGGAGCATCTCAACGTCCATGCCATTCTGGGCACCTCGCTGAGAGGCCAAAAGCCAGGCGAATGCGAGGTCAAAAAGGTTGTGGCCAGCGACACCAATCTTGACGTTTTGGACCCTGTCCTCTGTTAGCGCGTAGTTCAAAACCCGCTTGTAGTTCGCGTCTGCTTCTGCCTTGGATGAAACTGTTGCCAGCGGCCAGTCGTGCATTTCTGCATCTACCCGCTCCATGGGAAGGTTCGCTCCCTTTACAACCCTCACCTTGATCGGCGCACCACCGTCAATAACTCTCAGCGCTGCCCACTGCTGCAGGTCAATCATTACTCGCAGCGCATCGGGCAAATACGCCTGCAACACGATTCCAGCACTTAGGTCCTTGAACTCAGGCTTTGAGAGCAGCCCCTTGAAAACCGCGATGGTCATGTCCAAATCGCGGTATTCCTCCATGTCTAGATTGATGAACTTCTTCTTTTGAGCCCCTGCGGCGATGTTGTAGAGGGGAGTGAGTCGCTCGATCACCTCTTGGACGGTTTGGTCAAAGGCCCAGGGGGAGTGAGGGGCAACGATGGCCGAGACCTTTACAGATACATACTCCGTCTCAGGGCGGGAGAGAATCTCAGCAACGTGGCTCAGTCGCTTGTCTGCCTCCGCGTGACCCAAGACAGCCTCGCCAAGCAGGTTCACGTTCAAAGTGGCATCGAGACCAAGTTTCTTGGTCGCCCTGCGGAATCTGTTTTGAGAAGCGTCAATGACAAGGTGAGAAACAAAGGAGCGCAGCACTGTGCGAGCAATTGGGATAACCGGCCATGGCATAAGGGGTGCGAGGTTGGCCCCCAGACTAAGCAGTGCTCGCAGCGGCCATGGCAAGAAACCTGGCGTCAGTGTCCTTAGCTGGTAGAGGTTTGTTGCAGCGACACGGATGTCCTCAGGGCGGATTACTCCATCGATGAAGCCAACAGCGAAGTCAAGCCCATTTGGGTCCTTTAGAAGCCCGCTGAGGCGCTGTGAAGACTTGTTTTCCCTGAGTTTGGAGGCTTCTGCCACCCACTGCTCGACAAGTGCGACTGAGGCATCAATGAGTTCTGCTTTTCCCGAAATAGCAGGGATTTGCGTCGTCTTTAGCGCCATTTTCACCCAGGTTCAGAGTTGTACGTCTAATACTCTAGGGGAAACAGGCAGTTAGAATTCTTAGTCTGCCCTCGTAGCTCAGTGGATAGAGCAAGAGCCTTCTAATCTCTTGGTCGCAGGTTCGATTCCTGCCGAGGGCGCCAAGTTTTACCGCTAGTTACTACCTCGAATTCTGGCGGCGACGCCTACCAGCAGCAGCTCCTTGAGAGTGAGACTTTGAACCGGGTCTTGTTGACTGCTGATTCTTAGCCCCTCCTGATTCGCGAAGTGCACGCTTGCGCTGGGCATTCTGACCAGTTGACCTGCCGTTGCTCTTAGGTTGCGATGCTGAGGCAGCAGGCTTTACGTAAGGAGCCACCTCTCCGATTAGGGCTGTTACCTCGGGGGACTTGGCATGAACCGACTTTGGTGTTGCCGAGATTTTCGCTTGCCTCATCAAAATAGCTAGATCTTGGCGCTGGGTCGGTAGTGATAGCGTCACCACGTCACCGGATGCACCAGCCCTCGCTGTCCTCCCAGATCGGTGGAGGTATGCCTTGTGCTCGGCTGGTGGATCGACGTGGATAACCAGCTCAACGCCTTCGACATGCACACCTCGTGCCGCTACGTCTGTGGCGACCAGCACCTTGGCCCTTCCAGCACTGAAAGACTCCAAGTTTCGATCTCTGGCTGCTTGGGAGAGATTGCCGTGCAGATCAACCGCTGGAATCCCAGCCTGGGTGAGTGCCTTGGCTAGCTTCTTGGCATGGTGCTTGGTTCTCATGAACAAGATTCTTCGCCCGGTTCCTGAGGCCAGGGCAAAGACCAATAGTTTCTTGGCTTCGGCGTCATTTGCTTCAAAGACATGGTGGGTCATTTGCGAAACGGGGGAGTTGGCCTCGTCCACAGCGTGCATGACCGGGTTTTGCAAAAACTTATCCACCAATTTCTGGACACCGTTATCCAAGGTCGCAGAGAACAATAGACGTTGGCCACCCCTAGGAGTTGCGGACAGGATTCTGGTGACACCGGGGAGAAACCCAAGGTCTGCCATGTGGTCAGCCTCGTCCAGCACGGTTATCTCAATGCCATCCAGCTTCAGTAGGCCCTGTTTCATTAGGTCCTCGAGCCGGCCCGGGGTTGCGACAATAATCTCAACTCCCTCCCTGATGGCCCTGACCTGCTTGTTTTGAGGCACACCTCCGAAGATTGTCGTGACTCTAAGATTCATCGCTTTGGCAAGTGGCTGGAGGGTATTGGTGATTTGAGTCGCAAGCTCTCGGGTTGGCGCTAGCACCAGGCCTCTTGGTTTCGGAGCTCCCTGAGTACTGTTGGCACGAGCGGAGAGCCTGGCAACCATTGGGATGCTGAAGGCAAGGGTCTTACCAGACCCGGTTTTGCCGCGACCTAAGACATCTTCGCCCGCCATGGTGTCGGGAAGTGTGTCCACCTGTATAGGGAAGGGTGAGTCAATGCCCTGAGTGGTGAGCACAGCGGCAATCTTGGCTGGCACGCCAAGATCAGTGAAGTTTTTTGTAGACATAGTTTTAGTTGCTTTCGCGTGATGGGTTACATCACTTTTGAGCCTGATTTTCGGGCTGTTGGCGAGGACATCGATGGATGTAATCGTTCGCCGAAGGAATATCATCGCCACAAATTCGTGGGGGGTCGTTCTACGACGCAAGACGGCTAATTACTGCCGGCTCCCTCTGAGTCTATGGGTGTTATCAAAAAGCACCTAGGACTATTTGATTTGCGGCTTAGTGTGGCGAGAGTCGGAGGTGTTAGTTTTCGGTTGCCTAAGGCTCTTTAGCAGCAGCTCTGAATTGGCAGGCTCTTCTTTTCTGCTGCAAGCTCTCGCTTTGAGTTTTCAACCTCAGCAACCACAACGGCATCCGGGTAGTAGCCGTCCGGGTAGGTCGGGCAGACCGCGGCATAGCCGTGATCGCGCTTTAGAACATAGCCTGCGAAATCCTTGTCCTGGAGGTAGCCAAGAGCTTCCTCTTCAGACTCAAAAGGTTTAGCACACTTCGTGTAGTTCCATTCACTCATGACTCCACTATACATAGATAGCTGTCTATGTTAGGTGTTTAGTGGGCAATTGCCTCATAAAGCATGTAAACACCGAGCAGGGTGAGGGCGAGACCACCTAACCCCCTGAAGGTGGCAAGCCGTTGCTCGGATGTGGCAAGCCACTCCCTCGCCTTTCCCGCAGCTATTGCGTAGACCGAGTCAGATGCAATGCCGATTATCGAAAAGATCAGGCCGAGCAGGAGCATCTGAATGATTGGGTTTCCATCCTCAACCGACACGAAGCTGGGTAGGGCGGCTAGGAAGAAGACCAGCGTCTTGGCATTTGTGAGGCCAACAACCACAGACTCCCTGAGAATCGTCGATCTCGAATGTGGTTTATCGCGGGCATCCTCCAGTGCATCGCTTCGGTGAAGTATCGCTCGGATGCCGAGGTAGCCAATCATCACCGCCCCTGCTACCCGGATCACAAAAAAAACCTCGGGAGAACTCTGTATCAATATGCCAAGTCCCAACGCAACGACGACAATCTGAATACCAACACCGAGAGCGTTTCCTAGGACCGACAGGAGGGCAGGCTTTGTTCCGAGGACTAAGGCCCTGCCAACGGCAAAGAGCACCCCAGGGCCCGGCACGACGATTATGACAATGGCTAGAAGGGTAAATCCCAGAATGTTGGAAGCTGAGGGCACAGAGAAAATCTAGTGCTAATTGGTTGCGGCAAGAGCGAGGGTAACCATGTTCCTAAACCCGCTCTCACGCTCTTCGCTGCTCGTCTGCTCGGAACCGTCCATCATGTCGGAGACGGTGACGATGCTGAGAGCTTTTCTGCGGAATCTGGCGGCAAGGGTGTAGAGCTGGTTGGTCTCCATCTCTAGAGCCAAAATGCCCAGCTTCTTCCAGTGTTCCAAAGAATCAGTTTCGTCATAGAAGAGGTCCCCGGAGGCGATCATGCCTACGTGGTGATCTATTTTTAGCTCGCGCGCCTTGGCGACTGCCTTTTCGAGAAGCTCATAGCTGGCAGCTGGAGCGAAGTCCAGGCCTCCAGTTGCCCTTTGATTGATGTTGGAGTCGGTGGAGGCGGTCATGGCAATGACAACATCTCTTAACTTTGTTGGAGGTAAGCCGCCGCTGGTTCCCACGCGGATGGCATTTTGAACCCCGTAGTCATTGAAAAGCTCGTAGGCATAGATTCCAATGGAGGGAGCTCCCATCCCGGTTCCCTGCACTGAGATTTTTCTGCCTTCGAACTCGCCGGTGTAGCCGAGCATGTTGCGCACGCTGTTGTACTGCACCGGATTCTCAAGGAAGGTCTCGGCGATCCACTTTGCCCGCAACGGATCTCCCGGGAGCAGGATGGTTTCCGCAATTTCACCGGGCTTGGCCGCTATGTGGATGCTCATCAGGTCAGCTCGAACTGACCGCCGTCAATTTGACCCTGCTTGCGATAGAGGTCGAGTTTTTGGCGAGTGTCCTGAATGTCTAGGTTGCGCATTGTTAGCTGCCCGATTCGATCTTCTGGTCCAAATGCGGCGTCCTCGGTGCGCTCCATGGAGAGCTTTTCCGGGTGGTAGGAGAAGTTATCGCCCTGGGTGTCCATGATCGAGTAGTCGTCACCACGACGAAGCTTGAGGGTCACGCTGCCACTAACCGCCGATGCGACCCAGCGCATCAGGGACTCCCGCAACATAAGTGTCTGCGGGTCGAGCCATCTTCCTTCGTAGAGCAGCCTGCCCATGCGGCGTCCCTCTAGGTGGTAGGCGGCAATGGTGTCCTCGTTGTGGATGGCGGAGAGCAGCCGCTCGTAGGCGATGTGAATCAGTGCCATACCCGGAGCCTCATAGATGCCGCGGCTCTTGGCCTCGATGATGCGATTCTCGATTTGGTCGCTCATACCAAGTCCGTGGCGACCGCCAATGGCGTTTGCCTCCATCATCAGATCAACCGCAGACGCAAACTTCTTGCCATTTAGAGACACGGGTCTACCCTGCTCAAAATGTATCGTTACCTCTTCGTCTGCGATCTCGACGCCCGGGTCCCAGTGCTTCACACCCATGATGGGCTCGACTATTTCCATTGAAGTATTGAGATACTCAAGGCTCTTGGCCTCGTGGGTGGCTCCGAGCATGTTGGCATCGGTGGAATACGCCTTCTCTGTGCTGGCGCGGTAGGGAAGCTCGCGCTCCTGAAGCCACTGTGACATCTCTTCACGGCCTCCCAGCTCTGCCACAAAGTCACTGTCCAGCCAGGGCTTGTAGATGCGAAGGTCTGGGTTTGCTAAGAGTCCGTAGCGGTAGAAGCGCTCGATGTCGTTGCCCTTATAGGTGCTGCCATCGCCCCAGATGTCAACCCCGTCCTCCTTCATGGCCCGCACCAGTAAGGTTCCGGTGACAACGCGGCCCAGCGGAGTGGTGTTGAAGTAAACCTTCGATCCGGTTCTGATGTGGAAAGCGCCACAGGCAATTGCCGTCAGGCCCTCTTCTACCAGCGACTCTCTGCAGTCAACTAGCCTCGCGTCCTCTGCACCATATTCCTTGGCACGGCCGGGAATCGAGTCGATGTCGTCTTCGTCGTACTGGCCGAGGTTGGCTGTGTAGGCAAATGGAATGGCGCCCTTTTCGCGCATCCAGGCAACGGCAACCGATGTATCGAGACCGCCAGAGAATGCGATGCCCACTTTTTCGCCTGTGGGGAGGGAACCTAGAACCTTAGACACAGGCTAAAGCGTAACGAATATGCCGGAATTAGGCTCTAGCCATTGCACTTCTCAGGGTATCCAGACCGAGGCCACCGAGGTTTAGTGCGGTCTTGTGGAACTCCTTGATGTCAAAAGCCTCACCCTTTCGAGTCTTGTAGTCATCCCTGATCTGCTCCCAGATACGCTGCCCAACTTTGTAGGCAGGGGCCTGTCCTGGCCACCCGAAGTACCTAGTTACCTCAAAGCGGACGAACTCTTTCGACATGTTCACATTGCTTTCCATGAACTTAAGTGCATAGTCAAAGTTCCAGGTGGCACTGCCCTCAAGGTTCTGTTTCTTGGTGTGAACACTGATGTCTAGAACCACCCTCGCCGCTCTCATGCGCTGGGCATCCAGCATTCCTAACCTGTCGGCAGGAGTGCTCAGGAAGCCAAGCTCGTCCATCAACCGCTCTGCGTAGAGAGCCCAACCCTCGCCGTGACCCGAGGTCCAGGAGGCAAGCCGGCGCCAGTCGTTGAGTGTGTCTTTGATATAGGTCTGCTGGGCCACCTGCAGGTGATGACCGGGGACTCCCTCGTGATAGACGGTTGTGGTCTCGCGCCAGGTGTCAAATTCTTCTACACCCTCGGGAACCGACCACCACATTCTCCCCGGCCTAGAAAAGTCATCTGTGGGGCCGGTGTAGTAGATGCCGCCGTGCTTAGTTGGGGCGATCATGCACTCGAGCTTCTTCAGTGGCTCGGCTATCTCGAAGTGGCTTCCAGAGAGTTTCTCAATTGCTTCATCGGAGAGCTTCTGCATCCACTTCTGCAGCTCATCGGTGCCGTGCAGCTTGGTGCTGGGGTCATTCTCTAGGTGCTTTACCGCCTCTTTGACGCTTGCACCAGGCTTGATCTGGTTGGCTACCTCGGACTGCTCCGCGATGATTCGTGCCAGCTCCTGTTTTCCCCACTCATAGGTCTCGTCGGGGTCAATCTTTGCTCCGAGGAATCTCTCGCTCAGCAGCGCATAGCGCTCAGCACCAATGGCATCTTCGGTATTTGCTGCTGGCAGTAGTTCGGTCTTCAGAAACTCAGCGAAGGTTCGGTAGCCCTCGGTCGCCTTTTCTCCGGCAGCGGTCAGCTCTTTGCGAAGCGAATCCGGTAGGTCCTTACCCTCTGCCTTCGAAAACTCTTTAA
>Ga0208427_1000640_pt1 | contig 14954 bp, 11 predicted proteins | sample DEB08_DNA_FD_184532 | JGI IMG/M metagenome (GOLD analysis project Ga0208427, IMG submission 184532) | Aqueous microbial communities from the Delaware River and Bay under freshwater to marine salinity gradient to study organic matter... | ecosystem: Environmental > Aquatic > Marine > Coastal ...
TGAGTACATTGGATCAAACGAATTACCTTTTGCTGGTATGAATTATACTGCAAAGAAATTTGTTGGTTTCTTAGTGTTCGTACATTCTGGACTAGATACTTCAGGATCAACTGATAGACACACTATAGCTTGGCACAAGTCATCTATGGGTCTAGGTGTTGGATCAGAAGTTAGAACAGAAGTTAACTACATACCTGAAAAGGTAGCTCACTTAATGACTTCATACCTATCAATGGGATCAATTCTTATTGACACTAATGGTATTAGAGTTCAGAAGTGTGCGGAGTAAGGAGGTAGATAATGGCTTACGAAACTTCAAACCCAATTAAAAAAATATCACAAGCAGGAGCTGGAAATTCAATTTGGTATTACAATGATGGTGATTTAATCACTGCTATTGATGATGCAAATTATTTTTTATCAGCTTATAAAGAATTATCAGCTGGTGATATTATTTTAGTAGTAAGTAGTTCAAATACAGTAGTAGATGGATTGTTGGTAACAGCATCTTCATCTGCAACAGTAACAACTGCACTATTAGCATAACTAATCACAGAGGGGGTTTATCCCCCTCTATTTAAAATTATGGCAGTAACAAAAGTAGATATAGCTTCAAGAGCATTAATTATGATGGGTGCACAGCCCATTTCTTCATTTAGTGATGATAGTACAGAAGCTCTTGTTGTAAATAATATTTACGAAGAAATAGTAGAATCAAGTTTAACAAGACATAGATGGAGATTTGCAACTGGTCAAAAACAATTATCATTGTTAGCAGATGCTCCTGTTGGTAGATATACTTATGCATATCAAATGCCAACAAATCCTTTAGTATTAAAAATTAATGCAGTAACAGTAAATGATTATTCTATTCCTTATGATAGATATGAAGATAAAATATATGTAAATGATTATGGATCTCAAAGCACAGTAATTATGGATTATATTTTTAGACAAGATGAAAGTCAGTTTCCTCCCTATTTTCGTCTAGCTCTTGAATTTCAATTAGCAAGTGTTTTTGCAGGATCTATAGCTAGAGATTCAGGAATGATTAGAGAGTTTGGTGATAGAGCTGAAAGACAATATTTGATTGCAAAAAATACTGATAGTCAAGAAACAACAGCTAACAAACTAGATACAAACAGATATTTAAATTTAAGGCAATCAACAAGATCGGCAGTTTAACATGGCAAGAACATTAAGAACTGTTCTTACTCATTTTTCATCAGGAGAGTTAGATCCTGTATTATCTTCTCGTACAGATACTAAATCATATTTTGAAGGATTAACTCAATGTAGAAATTGGTTAATTATGAATACAGGTGGTGTAATGCGTAGACCTGGCACTGACTACAAAGCAACATTACCAGCAGAATCAAGAATAATACCATTTGTATTTTCTAATGATGAAGTAGCTATATTTGCGTTATCAAATAATAGATTAGATGTATTTGATCAAGATGGAGCAAGTGTTCAATCCAATATTACAACAAATTGTAATTGGACTACAGCTCAATTATTTGAATTAAACTATGCTCAGTTTGGTGATACTGTTTTTCTTACGCATAGAGATAATCGTTCAATTCAAATTAAAAGAACTTCTGCAAGTACATTTAGTGTTTCTGAATTTGAATTTGAAGAAGATGAAGATGTGGTAGTTTCTGGTGCATATAAAACTCATGCACCATTTTATAAATATGAAAGCCATGATGTAACATTAACATTAAGCACTTCTGCAACAGGAACAGGTAGAACAATTACAGCGTCTAGTGGTTTTTTTACACCAGATTATGTAAATCATTATTTAAAAATAGATGGATCTCAAGTTAAAATAACTGGGTATACAAGTTCAACAGTAGTAACAGGAACAATTATTGAAACAGTAGCTTCTGGAACTGGGCCTTTATATGATTGGGAAGAAGAATTAATTTCTATTCCTAGAGGTTATCCTCAAGCTGTAACATTTCATGATAATAGATTGTGGTTTGGTGGAGTAAGAGATAAACCAGCTGCTATTATTGCTAGTCAAATAGGAGCATATTTTAATTTTGATGTAGGTACAGGAGCTGCAACAGATTCTATAAATGTTGCTATTGCAGGCGATAAAGTAAACGAAGTTAGACATATTTATTCAGGTAAAAACTTACAGATATTTACTGATGGTGGTGAGTATTTTATTCCTACATCATCTGACACTGCAGCAATAACACCAACAAACATTGTATTTAGACGACAATCAATTTATGGAAGTAACAGAACAAGACCAGCATTATTTGATGGTGCTACTTTATTTGTTCAAAAAAATGGTAAAGCTATAAGAGAGTTTGTTTATTCTGAAGGTGAAGCTGGATATAGATCTACAAATCTTTCAGTAATGTCTAGTCATTTAATTGATACACCTAAAGAAGTAGCAGAAATACAAGGTACATCTAATAGACCTGAAAACTATGCATTGTTTTTAAATAATGGTAGTATACTTGGAGGATCATTAGCTGTATTTCATAGTATTCGTGATGAACAAATACAAGGTTGGGCATTGTGGGAAACAAGAACAAATGATACATTTCATTCTGTATGTGTAGCAAATGAAAATTTATTTACAGTTACTAAAAGAATTGTTGGAGGATCTACACAATATCTATTAGAAAAATTTGGTGAAGATGATTCTCAAAATCTTGATTGTCAAACAACAACAACAGTATTTCAAAAGGGTACACCATTAGTTAATGGAGCAAGTCAGACAGGAAATTCATTATCAGTAGATGGATTTACATCTGCTCCACAAGTACAAGAAACATTTACAGTAAGTGGAATTACTGGTACATATACTGTAACAGCAGTAACAGCTACAGCAGCAGGATATGATTTGACACTAGATCAAAGTTTAACATCTTCCCCAGCAGATAATGCAGCCATAACTATTGTTAATGGTTTTGTTCATACAGTTAATAGTATTTATGGAAATACAACAAATATAAATGCAGTTTTTGGAAATAGTTCATTAGGTGAATACACAATAGATTCTAATAATAGAATTACATTAACTGGAGATCCAGAGCCTACTGGAGTGAAAGTAGGATTTAACTTTACACCTATATTAGAAACAATGCCTGTTGATAGAGAATTAGCTGAAGGTCCATTAACAGGAGAGTTTAGAAGAATAGTGCGTTGTGTAGTTAATCTTAATAGTGCATTAGATTTTAGAATTAAAGCTCCGTCTACTGGTACGGAACATGAGCTTGTTATACAACAAGTAAACTTTGCTGTAGGCGAAGATTTAACACCAGTAACAGATAGAAAAGAGTTTTTCTTTCTAGGTTATAGTAGAGCTCCTACTGTAACAATAACACAGAATGATCCATTACCATTAAAAGTATTGGGGATGTCTTTGGAGGTGCAATTTAAATAATGGCTATTGATCCTATTACAGCAATAACAATCGGCTCTACAGTATTAGATGTTGTAGGAGGTTATGACTCTGGTAAAAAATATAGAGCAAGATTAGCAACACAAAGAAGTTTTAGTCAGTTAAAGGGATTATCAGATTGGAATAATACAAAAGAAGCAATCATTAATGACTTAAAAGAAAATTTTGCAGTACAATCATCATCAGGAGTAGTAGCAGAATATTCTGGATCATTTAAAGCAGTACAGCAAGAAATACAAAGACTTGGAAAAAAAGATCTTAATCTTGTAGATTTAATGACTCAATCTATGACAGATGAATTTAATTATAGAATAGATGAAAGCAGAAGAGCAGATAATTTAAATTTCTTAAAATCTGTTGCTAAAGTAGGTTTAGATTTAAATAGATTAAAATTAAATAATCAACATAAAAAAATAATAGAAAAATCTATGGAAAGAGAAAAAAAAGTAATAAATAAATATCCTGTATCATATAGAAAAGGAACACAAAGATTTACAACAAGAAGAGATTTATTTGGAATTAATCCAAAATCATGGGAAATGAAAACTTTTGGAAGTATGAGTAAACCATCTAAAAGTATTAGTAAATATAAAAAGACATATAACGATTGGTTTATGAAAACAAGAGAGGCAGATTATTAATGGCTTTAAATAGAGGACAAAGAAAAGTTACATTACCTATAGCTGGTGATGTAGCAAGATATGGTAGAGAAGGTGTAGGTGAAAGTCCTTTAAATGCTTTTGGTGGAATTGCAAAAGCTATTGGTGAACAAATACAAAACAATCAAGTAAAAGATTTTGAAATACAACAATCTTCTCATAAATATATTTTAGATAATATTGCAGCTCAAAATAAAAAAGATCAAGCTATAGAAAAAGCTGGACAAGAAGCAGATGCAGCAAGAGCTAAAGCACAATTTGATAATGCAGTAGCTACAACTAAATCAAGAATAGGAATAGATATAGATAATGCTTTATTAAATATTGAATTAAATCATAAAAATCCTTCAGATTATATATCTAATATTCAATCATGGGTATCAGGATATGTAAAAGATAATGATCTTCAAACATTTAAAGATAGTGATGGTAAAATTATTTTTGATCCAAAACAACATATTATTGAAAGTGTTGGTAGTAAATCAAATGGTGTCTATAAAAAATTATATAATGATCAAATAAATAAAAATGCAGAAAATTCATTAAATACTCATATTACTTCATTTGAATCTACATTAGGTGCTTCTTTATCTAATGTTAGTTCTTTTGTAGAAAATTTAACTAATGAAAGTTCAGAAACGTTTCTTGAAGATATTGAATTAGCATACAAACCTATTTATGATGGATATCAAACATTCATAGGAAACTTAGAAACATTACAAAAAAATTTTCCTAATATATATGGAAATAATGTTTATCCTGATTTTATTGTTGAACAAACAAAAAAATATAGAGAATTAATTACAGAACAAACTTTAGGTCAAGTTTCTAAAATATATTTAGATGCAAGTAGTTATGAAAATTTAGAACGTAGTAAATTAGAAGCAGAAAAATTTATACAAGATTGGTATAATAATAAATTTTCTGATGACAGTACATTAATTTCAGAAAGATTAGTTTATAACTTTACAACTAATGCAAATGACTTTGATGTAGATACAAAAGAAAATATTGTTACTAAAGCTGAAAAACTTTTAAATGATAGATATCAGTTATTATCACAAGAATTAAATTTACAATATGCAGGACAAAAATCACAAATAAATTTAGAAAGAAAAAATATTGAAAATGGAGTAAAAGATGTTTTAACAGGAAAAATAAATCCTGAATACATACAAAAGACATTTACAAATTATTCTAAAGGAAAAGCTCCTGCACCTGATTATACTGCTATTAATAATCATAATTATACACAAACAGTTAAAGAAAATTTAGTTGCTGATTTTAAAAAATTATTTGATCCAAATGAAACAAAAGATTTTTTATCAATTAAAACAGATCCACAATTTTTAGAAATTTATACTGAACAAGAAATAATAGACAATTTATATAAAAAATTAAATCAAGAAGAAATTAATGTTCAAGATGTTATTAACAAAGTTAATCAAGCTACAAGTCAAGGATTTGATATAAGCTCAGATCAAACTTTAGCTGCATTAAGTATAGGATTAGAAATCACAAAAGAATATCCTACATCTTTTGTTAACTATTCAGATAATTTAATGAAAGAAAGTTTTGATGATAAATCTAGTCAAGATAAATTATACAATTTTTTATCTACATTAAAAACATTAAATAATTTTGAAGAATTTAATTTAGATAATACTTTTATAGAAGCTGCTAAATATTCTTTTAATTTTGTTAATAAACCTAATCCAGATGAAACAGATATAATTAAAATGTCTAAATCTTTTGAAAGATATTTTTCAAAATCAAAAGATAGTATTGAAGATATACAAAGTGTTATGATGGAAACTGGGATGCAATTTGTTCCAAATCATTTAGTTAATTTAGATAAAAATATATTAGATACAATGTTACAAAATGTTTGGCCATGGCAAAGTAAATTCTATCCTACATCTGAATTTGATATTAGTCCTAGTGATTTAGGTGAAGAATCTACATTAGTACAATCTGTCAAGCCAAATATATTTGGTCAAAAAGGAGGTAACTTAAAAGATTCATTAATGGCTAATCAAACATTATTAAGTAGTTTAATTATTACAGAAGCTACACGTTTAGCTGGTGAAAGAGATATTAGTTATATTGGTAATAATCCTAATACTATTGAGTTGAGAGAACAGATATTAATGACAGCTAGTAAAAATGTTTTTAATGAATTAAAAAATGATGGATGGAGTTTTGATTATATGATGTATAATCCAGATGATGCTCAAGGGAATTATCCTGTTCTAAGTCCTTATTCAATATTACAACATGGAGATATTAAAAATTTAGATGATCTTAGAATTGAAACTAATCATCAATTAAGACTTATATTTAATAGTATGTCACCAGCAGAAAAAATAGATTTTTTTGAAACTGAAAATTGGCAAGAAGAATATATAGATAAAATTGATACTATGTTTGATAATGGTCAAATTAAATTTAAAGTAGATGATAGATCTGTTTTAAGTGGAGAGTTGCGTTGGTTTATTATGATGGATAAAGAAGGTCAAGCATCTAACTGGGAAGAGTTAGAAGTAATTAATCCTAATGGAGAAAAAGTATCTTGGTCACCAAAAAATAGTGTTAATCCTTCAACTAGAGCTTCACAAGATTATGTTAAACAAGATATGAAATCTGAAATAGTAAATAATTTATTAACTAAATTTAGTCCTACATACAGAGAAACTGGAGTAGCTGATACATTTGATGAAAAATTTTATGGATTAATTGGAGAATTGTCTTTGCTTACTATGGATAACTATAAAGAATTTACTGATAAATTTTCTAACTTTAAAGATTTTGATACAATAAAAGAAATAGCAAATAACAATCAAGCAAAATATGCAGTTGAAAAACAAAATGTAAAAAATAAAATTGAAATACCAAGTGAACAATTTGTAATAAATGAATTTTCTGCAAGAATACAACAATTTGATTTACCAATGTCACCACAAAAAAATGGTGAATATTATGTGTATGATTCTGAATATACAGATAATAATTTAAATAAAAAAAATTACATGGCAATAGGTCCTAGTTTACCTATTGATGATCCAAATGTAAGACAAATATTGTTAGATAATAATTATTCTAAAAATGATATATTAAAAATGACAGTTGGAGAAATGGGAATTAATAGAGATACATATGAGCAATTAGGAGTATATAAATATAAAACAGCTACTGCAGCTTATGAAGAAATTTATGATGAAGTTGTTTTAACACCAAGACATAGAAATGTTTTAATAGATATTATTGCATCTGTTGGAATAGATTTAGTAGGACCTGAATCTAATATTTATAAATATATTCAAGATGGAAATATGCGTATGGTTTATAATGAAATAGGAAAACTAAAACCATATTATAATAATACAAAAAGATTTACAGCTCATTTAAGAAACTGGGGTATTGGTGGTTAAAGTTTTTTTAGATCAATGGGATAAACCTAGATTTAATGAAGTCAAACAAATAGAAGATTTTGATGTTCCTAAAATTGAAGCTGAAAAAAAAGATCCTTTAAAATATAATATTCCTTATCAAGCCTATATGGCTTTTGATGATTTTAAAGAAGGATTCATGGATGAAAATTTATTTTCCATGATGTATGAAAATATAACAAATGATAAATATCAAATTATAGGAGATCCTGAATATAATTATTTAGATGATCCACAACTGCAACCATTTTATTCTAATATAGATTATTTTAGTAAATCAAGAAGTGCAGCAGAAAGTTCTGCTTTAGTAGAAAAATATTGGACAGAAGTACAAAAAGAAAGAAATGGTCCTGCTTATTTAACTGGTAGAATATTTGGAGCATTTGCTGATCCAACTTCGTTGTTATGGTTTTCTCCTGCAGCTAAATTAGTATTTACTGGTGGTAGATTAAATACAACAAAAAAAATATTACAAATGGAATCTGCACAAGAATTAGCAAAACATGGAATGCATGCTGATAGAACGTATCAAGAATCAATAGCTAATATAGGAGGAGCAAGTTTATTTGGTTTAGTTTTTGGTAATGGTTTTGGAAAAACATTATCTAATCTTGAAAAGAAAAAATTTATAAACGACTTTAATGATGGTTTTAGTATGTGGGAATACATGAAAGGATTACAAAAAAATAAAATTAAAGTTAATAATACTGCAACTAAAACTTGGAGATCTAATGATGGTAAAAATGAAATAACTGTAATTGATAATGAAGTAATTAAATCACAAATGAAAGTTAATTCTAATAAATCTATTGATTATAAAAACAGAAACTGGGAACAAGATGAAGTAGAAATAGAAATATTAGATGATGGAGTTATTAATATAAATTTAAGTGAAACATTATTACAGGAAGCATATAAAAACAAAACGTATAAAACTTTTGTAAAAGATAAATGGTTTAAATCATACAAAGATTTTAGAGAGTTTGTTATTACAAAAAACTTTTTAAAAAAATATATTCAACCAAATAAAAATGAAATTAAAATATGGAAGAATGGTGGAAAAGAAGCATATGAACAAAGAGTTAGTTTAAGAGCTGCTAAACAACAAAATAAATATAATGATCTTTGGACAGTATCTAATAGAAAAAATGCAAATAAAGATCGTGAAACATTTATTCGTAATTTAAGTAATGAAAGATTTGTACCTACTTTATTAGGTAAATTAGGTGAAGGATCTAATTGGAATCCAGTATCAAGAATAGTTAACAAAAATAATCTTACAGCAATTAATGCAATTAATAGAATGTTGCATTTACCATTTATTCGTAAAGGTAATTTAGAAGGTAAACCTACACCTTTTGCTATAGAAGAAATTATGAATATGGATAGATTTGCATTAGGTGATGCTATGTCTGAAATTATAAGACAACATAAAGAATTATCTAAAAGATTAAAAAATAGTGATGAATTAATTACCTTAACTGATTTTAGAAGTAGAGTATCAAAAGCTTTAATAGATCCAACTTATAAAGATATGCCTGAAGTAATGACAGCTGCAGCTAAAGCTAGAAAGTTTTATGATGACTGGGCAGATGAAATTACTGAATCAGGTATTATGACAAAAAATGTAGAAAAAAATTTAAATTATTTAAAAGATAAAGTTCAAAAATATAAATTACAATCTAAAGCTACAGATTATAATATTGCTAATTATAGTGGTAAAATATTACAAAAAACAGTTAAGATAAGAGATAAAGAATTTAAAATATCACAAGTTCTTAAAATGATTAATGATCAAGAATCATATTTAAATGTATTAAAGCAATCAATTAAAAGACCAAATTATTTAAATATATTTGTTCGTAGAGATAAAATAGAAGCTAATGAAGTTGGATTTAATACATTTGCTTATAATAGTATAAAAAAATCACATACAGATTTAACAGATGATGAAATATTTAAAATTGTAGAATCATTTAAAGGATCTCAAGGATGGGAAAAGTTAGATAGATTTGAAGTAAATTTAAATAAAAGTGGTGATGCTAAATCAATCATTGATGATTATGATTTAAAAATAATGACAGATCCTGTTGGTCTATCTGGATATTTAAAAGGTAGAAAATTAAATATTGATTATGCTGAATGGATGAGAGCTGGATGGTTAGAAGATGATATATTTGCTTTAATGCAAGTATATAATAGAAGCGTTGGAGCAGATGTAAGAATAGCTCAAATGTTTGGTGATCAAACAGCTATGGGTGGGTCTGGTAAAACATTAGGAATAGCAGATGTTATTGCAGAATATAAAGCAGCATATAGAAATGCAGCAGGAAATAAAAGTAAACAAAAAGCTATACAAAAAGAAGCAGAAGAAACAGTAAAAGATTTAGAAGCTGCAAGAGATTTATTAAGAGGTACATATGGTGTACCAACTGATCCTAATAGATTTTTTAGTAGAGCTGTACGAGTAGCTAAAAATTATAATGCAATTACAATGTTGCAAGGAGCAACTGCTGCTCTTCCTGATTTAGCTAGAATGATAATGACTAATGGGTTTGGTAGATCTTTTAGAGCTTTATTAGATGTTTATACAAATAAAAATTGGAAAACAATTTTAAAAATGTCAGATCAAGAAGGTAAATTAGTAGGTGAATCTTGGGATATATTGTTAGGAACAAGAGCTATGGCTTATGCAGATCTTGATGATATTTATGGAGTGTTTAATAAGTTTGAAAAAAATTTACAAAAATTTACTGCTGCTAGTTTTATTGTTAATGGCATGAGTATTTGGAATCAATATATTAAAGGTCAAACTGGTATGTTAATTCAAAATAGAATTATACAAGAATCTATTAATTGGAGCAAAGGAACTATTAGTCCTGATAATATAACTAAACTTGCTGCATCTGGTATTGATCAACGATTAGCAAAAAAAATTGCAAGACAATATAAAAAACATGGTCAAGGTAAAGATGGTAAATATAATGATTTAGAATTACAAGAATTAAAATTATCACAAAGTGAATTATGGGATGATGTTGAAGCTCAAAGAGCATTTAGATTAGCAACACAAAGAGATATTAATATTGCCATAGTGACTCCAGGCAAAGCAGATACGCCATTGTGGTTATCTACTGAAGCTGGATCTTTAATTTTTCAGTTTAAAAAGTTTGCTTTTGGATCACAAAACAGAATGTTAATTAGAGGACTTCAAGAAAAAGATGGCAGCTTTATGGCTGGTATAGGATCTTTAATAGCTATGGGTATGATTGTAGATATGATTGGTCATAAAAGATTTGGTAGAGATTATAATAAAACTCCTTTCCAAGAAAAAGTTTTAAATGGTGTAGATCGTTCTGGAGTATTAGGAATATTTATGGATGTAAATAATTCAGTAGAAAGAATAATGAATAATAAGGTAGGATTTAGACCTATGATTGGAGCTGGCAAACCTTATGGTAGTGATAGTTTTGATAAAGTAGGTGCTGTTCTTGGTCCTACTGTTGGTACAGGTGAAAAACTTTATAAGATATTTAATGATTGGATGTCAGGTGAACATGATTATCACACAGCTAGAAATGTGCGTAGATTAATACCTCTTCAGAATGTATTTTACTTGGACGGAATTTTTGATTCATTTGAAAAAGGTATAAGATAATGGCAAGTATTACAATTTCTGATACATCACCTAGAGTCCAGTATACTGCTACTGGAGGTCAAACTTCTTTTTCAGTACCTTTTGAATTTTTTAATGCCACCGATATAGTTGTTATTCATACAAATGCTGGTGGTGTTGATACCACATTATCTTACAATTCAAATCCATCTACTGTATCTCAATACTCTGTATCTGGTGCTGGTCAAACTGGTGGTGGTAGTATTACTCTTGGAGCTGGTGCTACATTAAATGATACTTATACAATTTTTAGAGATTTACCTATTTCAAGAACAACAGACTTTCCTGCATCTGGTGCGTTTCCAATAGAAACACTTAATACAGAATTAGATAAAATTGTTGCAATGATGCAACAAAATGAAAGAGATTTTAATTTTACTGTAAAATCTAAGTCTAGTACATCAACAGCGTATGGTTTAACATTTCCAGAGCTGGTCGCAAATAAGTTATTAACTGTAAACAGTGCTGGTAATGCATTAGAATTTTCACAAGAAATAGGTAATTATAGAGGTAACTGGGCAGCAAGTACGGCATATGTTCAAAGAGATATTATCAAAGATACGACTAATGGTAATATATATATAATTAATACCAATCATACCTCAAGTGGATCGCTACCTATTTCAAGTAATGCTAATTCTTCTTATTATGATTTATTAGTAGATGCAGCTAGTGCTACTTCATCAGCAACTGCGGCAGCAGCTAGTGCTACAGCAGCAGCAAATTCAGCAACAGCTGCGGCAACATCTGAAACAAATGCAGCGACTAGTGAAACTAACGCTGGAACATCTGAAACAAATGCGGCTACTTCTGCTACTACTGCAACTACACAAGCTAGTGCTGCGGCAACATCAGCAAGTAACGCTTCAACAAGCGAAACTAATGCTGCTACATCTGCATCTAATGCTTCAACAAGTGCTACTGCGTCAGCTTCTAGTGCAACAAGTGCTGCAAGCTCGGCAACTACAGCAACAACTCAGGCAAGTGCTGCTAGTACCTCTGCAACAAACGCAGCTACAAGTGCTACCAATGCTTCTACGTCAGAAACTAATGCAGCAGCTTCTGCAACAACTGCTTCTACTCAAGCTAGTAATGCTAGTACTTCTGCAACTAATGCGGCTACTTCTGCAACAGCAGCTCAAACTGCTCAAGCAGCAGCAGAGGCAGCAGCCGATAATTTTGATGATACATACTTAGGTGCTAAAGCTAGTGATCCTAGCGTAGACAATGATGGTGATGCATTGACAACAGGTGATTTATATTTTAACACCACAGCTAACGAGTTAAAAGTTTATAATGGCAGTTCATGGCAAACTGCCGCAGTAGATGCAAGTAGTTTTGCTTCTGCTGGTTTTGCAATAGCCATGGCAGTTGCTTTATAAGGAGATATAATGGCACAAAATTTTAGAAGATTTACTGGTAATGATATCGGTGCTTCGCCATCAACTATTCTCACAGCTGATTCTTATGATACCATAGTAGGTATTCATGTAACCAATATTCATACATCTGCAATTAATGTTGATGTATATATAAATGATGGTGCTAATGATATTTATCTAGGGAAAAGTATGCCAATCCCTGTAGGTGGAGCTTTACAAGTTTTAGGTACAGGAAAAGTAGTCGTACAATCTGGTGATGCATTGAAAATAGTTTCAGATACAGCTTCAAGCGTTGATGCTTGGGTATCTTGTGTAGACGCAATAAGTACATAATATGGGATATATAGGAGCACAACCAGCAACTAACTTTGAAACAGTTAGAAAACAGGTATCTACAACGAATAGTGGAACAACTATTACGTTAGATTTTGCTGTTTCTAGTGTTCAAGATATATTGGTAACAGTTAATGCTGTTGTTCAAAGTTATGATAATTATAGTGTAAGTGGCACAACACTTACTCTTGGTGGTACTCTTAATAATGATAGAGTAGAGATCTTATATGTAGGCAGAACATTTCAAACTGTTACTCCAGCAGTCGGAACAGTAACTAATGACATGCTTGTTAATTCTAGTATTACATTAAATGGCTCGGCAGTTTCTTTAGGTGGTAGTGCTAGTGTAGATAATACTCCAAATTTTTCTGCAACTTTTTCTGGAACACAAACTCTATCTGACGCTGTTGACACTAAAGTTAATTATACAACAGAAATATATGATTCCGATAGTGCTTATGATTCGGCAAATGCAAAATTTACAGTTCCCAGTGGTAAAGCAGGAAAGTATTTTATTTCTGCTACTATGGGTGCTTATTCTTATGCGGCAACTGATAATCATGTTGTCAAATTGAGCATACGAAAAAATGGTTCTCTTTGGAGGGAATTAGCTGAAAATTATCATACAAATTATATTAATCAAAGTGCATTACATATTAACGAAGTTATGGATTTAGCAGTTTCAGATTATATAGAAATTTACGCACAGCTAAATATTGCTAGTGGTAATAATGGTTCAATTGGCGATGGTGGTGGAAGTAATGTATTTGCTAATTTTTGTGGATTTAAATTAATATGAGTTTAAAAAATAAAATAATTGTTTACTTAAATAGAACACCAGATTTTTTAAAAGAAGTAAAACTTCAAGATGATGGTGATGGTGTAGTTTATATTGCAGAGTGGAATGCAACAGATAAACCTAAACCCACAGACGCACAACTAGACGCTTTATCTTCCCAAGCAACAACTTTAGAAAACAATGCAATCGCTGTAGCTAACAGACAAAAAGAATATGGAAGTATAGCAGAGCAATTAGAATACATTACAGAAAATGGATTAAACGCTTGGCAGACTAAAGTACAAACAATCAAAACAAAATATCCAAAGGAGAGTGAATAATGCCTTTTACAACACTTAAACCTAATGGAATTGATTTAAGTCAAGACTTTGCTTTTACTGGTACTGTTACAGGAGATAATGGTGGTACTTTAGTTAAAGTAGGTGATGTTCGCTCTAATGCTGCGGCTGGCTCACATGATTTAACAGGTATATTTTCAGACACTTATGACAAATACTTTTTTAGTTTATCTACTTTTCCAGTAACAGGAGGACAATATCTTTATATGCAATTTTTAGATAGTTCTAATAGTCCTTTAACTTCTGGTTATTATGGAGCGGCTTATGGACTTAAACAAAATGGAACTGAAGTTAGACATAATGATGGTGGAACATCAGCGGCAAAATTAAATGAAAGCACCTCAAATGGTAGAGCATGGCAAGGACAAGGATATATTGTAGGCCCAACATCAGGTATTGCAAATAATAAAGGTATTTCATGGCAATCAGTATTTTATGATGGCTCTAATGACCAGATTACACAAACAGGTGGTTATACAAATACATCTTCTACTGATGCTACTGGAATAAGAATCTATAGTGGCGTTAATTTAACAGCAATAAGTTTACAAGTTTACGGAATTGTAGATACTAAACATTACAATGGAAGTTAATTATGACAATAACTAAAGATGATATAGCACCTAAATTTGTTAATGGTGTAGCTGTTGAAATGACAGAGGAAGAAAAACAAGCAAGAGTAGATGAATGGAATGCTTGGAATGATGCAAGTGGAACTAGAAAACTTGCAGAGATAAAACAAATGCGAACAGAAAGATTAAAAGAAACAGATTTCTATGCTTTAAGTGATGTCATTATGTCAGACGCTATGTCTACTTATAGACAAAATCTAAGAAATATACCACAAGACTATACAACAGAAAATGAGTATGATTTATTACTTGCTAGAGA
>Ga0208427_1000643_pt1 | contig 14932 bp, 19 predicted proteins | sample DEB08_DNA_FD_184532 | JGI IMG/M metagenome (GOLD analysis project Ga0208427, IMG submission 184532) | Aqueous microbial communities from the Delaware River and Bay under freshwater to marine salinity gradient to study organic matter... | ecosystem: Environmental > Aquatic > Marine > Coastal ...
GTAGGGGGGTGGGCTCCTTAAAAAACTCTTTCTTATTTTTTTTGCGTTGGTTGCCGAGCTCAGATCCTCGGTGGACGTTGCATTGTGGGCAGCTTCCGACAAGGTTCTGTCTGTCGTACGGATCTCCTCCTTGCTCTTGGATGACTACTAGGGGGATGAGGTGATCTGCGTGTTTTGATTCTCTTTGTTGGCACCAATGGCATACGGGTTCCTCTTGTAGAACTTGGAGTCTGAGCTTCTTCCATCTTGAGGTTCCGTAAATCGAGCTGCTCATCGTGTTCCGTCTCCATCGCAGAACGGACAACGTTCTACCTCGTCAACACCGACCAAGCTGTAGCCATTACCGCTGCACGCTGTGCATAAGTGCTCAAGGTAGTGACTAACAGTAGAGATTCTTTCTTTAGTTTCTTCTTTATCAGTCTTTCTTAAGAAGCCGGATTTACCGACGTCGGATAATCCGTCCTCGGTAGTGGATAAATTAAGGGGGTCGTCCCCATCATTTCCACAAGAAGAATTAGAGGGGATATCCCCATCATTTCCGTGAGGTCGGTCGTACACCACTTGATACCAGCCCCAACGCCCGGTCTCTTGGTTTTGTATGCGTTCACGCACTAGATATCCGTAGCGTTCGAGCTCTTGTAATCCGGTTCTAACGCCGTCTCGACCGTCTGGAGCGACAGTCGCTAGATATTGGGATGAGATGCTCCAGTTATCTGGAAGCGATAGCAGATAGGCGAGGATTCCTCGAGCCTTGTATGAGAGCCTGCGATCTCGGATCGTTTCGTTTCCGATCACTACGAACCGGTCTCGTCGTTTGCTTCTAACGATCATGTTGACCTCGAGTAGCGTCCACCGAGCCCGGTTTGGAGTTTGTTTCGTAGCTCTTTAATAATTTCGGCTGATTGTTTGCGTGAGATGTATTCGTTTTCGAGTTCCTTTTTTTGTCGCTCAATCGTTGCTGCTTGATCTTCGATCAGTTTTTGTTGCTTTCGGATCGTTTCGGTTGCCGTTTCAAGCGCTGCGGTAGCTGCTTCTAGGTATTTCGTAAATTCTTGTTCGTTCATTATTTTGCTCCTAATCGTGTTTTGATTTGTGTCCAGTCCTCTGGTCTCCAGCAGTAGTATTCCGCTCCAGCTGCGAGTAGATCGGTTCCCCAATGCTTCTGATGTTCGCTTAAACGGCCGTGAGTGGTCTTGAGTTCGACGAACAGTAGTCCTCGCTCCGGATGTACCAAAACGAGGTCGGGGAAGCCTGCAGAGCCTTGTAGTGGTGTCGAGTAGTTGTTTCGGTGATCTTTAACCGTGCGAAAGTGAATCCAGCGCCACCCGGTCATCGTTGCAAGCTGACATAGTGCCTGTTGGAATTCTTTCTCGGTTAATCCTTGGTTATGCATTGGCGAGCTCCAGAATGATTCGTCCAACGTGTTCGGCGACTTGCGGGACTACTGCGTTGCCTAGTCCTCTAAGTCTGTCCATCCGATTGGGAATCCCATCAGCCACTCGACCCACTCCGGGTTCAGGCTCCCAGAGCCTTCTACCTGTGCAACTGTTGTTGGTAGTTGGCCTTTCATCCCAACACCTTTGTGATCTCTGGCTACTGGTGTAGGCCACATCCTGGTAGCCATCCCAAGGGGCATTCCACCTTGCGCGTAGCGGGTCGTGTGATCCCCTGTGGTCGCTGTCGGCCATAGTCCGTCGCTGTTTGGCCCGTGTGTCCCTAGCGACAATGAATACGCGATCGCGAAGGTGCGGAGCGCCGACGGCTGCCGCTGGTATGCAATCCCATTGTGTGTCGTACCCGATCGAGGCCAGATCGGCTTGGACATCTCCAAATCCGAGAGAAAGGTGCCCTGTAACGTTTTCCAGCAAAGCAAATCTTGGTCGAAGTATGCGAATGGCATCGGCGAAACGCGGCCAGAGGTGTCGGGGGTCGTTCGTTCCTTTCCGCGCTCCGGCAACGCTGAAGGGCTGGCAGGGGTAGCCTCCGCAAATAACGTCAACTGGTGCCACTTGTTGCCATTCGATTTCATTTATGTCCCCTAAATTCGGTATGTTCGGCCAATGTTTAGCGAGTACGCGTGAAGCGTAAGAGTCGATCTCCGACTGCCATAAGCATTTCATCCCGGCTCGTTCTAAACCGAGATCGAGTCCGCCTATCCCACTAAACAGGCTTCCAAACGTTAGTTGCCTTGTAAGCGGTCTATTTCGGCTCGACATAAATCGAAATCTTCGAAAGCGTTGGGGTTGGCTTTTTGTCCGGTTCGGTTCTCTAGCGTGTGGAGGAAGCCGATCATTTTTTCGGTCGGTTTCCCGGTTCGCTTAATCTCGACATCGGGTAAGTGGTTGGGGTCGAGCACCGGTTCTCGACGAGCTTTAACTTCGTTCTCAGAGGCTATGCCTTTTTCGATACCGAAACCGAGGTAGCCGAGCGCCCTACCGAGTGCCGAGGTCATCCCTACCGCTAGCTCTGAATCTTTCGTGAAAGGTGTTTTACCGGGATATGGTTCGAGCACCGAGCCTCTAACCGGTCGCTCGTCGTCCGGTGTTGTAAATACCCAAACAATGCACTCGAGATAGGCTTGGTTTCCGAATTGTCGAACCTCGTAACCGTGTTCTTGGACTCGTAGATCGGGGTAGCGTTCGAGCGCCATTAGGAGCCGTTCGTTTACCGGTGTGTAGTTCTCGAGGTAGCTCATGAGAGTTTCGTTTCAAGCGTGTAGCGGATACCGGTTGCCGAAAGTGTCCAGACTCGAGCGCAACGCCCGGAAGAGTTCTCTCGGATTTTTTGTCCGTTGTCGCCGATCGCCGGGATGATGAATTCGGTTTTATCTCGAACGGTTCGGATTGCTCGTCGTGCCTCTTCGTGTCGTTTTGCGATCCCTCGGATGACTGCTTCGTTCGCTATGTCGTCGTCGGTTGCTTCGTCGAGGTCGAGGATCACCCGGAGGATTTCTATGTGCTTATTGCGAAGCGTAAGGTTTAACGCTTCCGCAGCGAGCCTCGAGGTTTCCGGGTCGGTGTTCCTGTAGTAAATGTGGGAGCTCATAATTTTTTCCTTTATTTGCAGTAGTCACCGGACGAATACCACGGTTGGAATCCGCACCGGTAACCGGCTTGTATTGCTTGCTCGTACACGATCCAGCGTGCTACTAAAAGGTTGACCGCTGGTGTGTAGAGATCTTCGCAGCTGTAACCGAGAGCGGTAATGCGCTCTCCGTGAGCTGTCCAGTTGATTTGTAGAAGTCCGTAGTCGCCGGAGCACGTCGAACCGTCCGTATCGGTTCGGTGGGCGAGCGGATTGCAGCCGGATTCGGCTTGCGCTATCTGTCCGAGTGTTTCGAGGTGCTCTTCTGACCAGCCCATAGAACGAGCCGATCCCGACCAGCTACCGCACACGAAATCTCGAGGAGACGCAGTAGTGGTCGGGATCGAGCCCGATGAAACATTCTTTGTTGGTGCCGTTGCCGACGTTGTGGAAGTGTAGTCGGTTGTGGTGGTCGTTGTCGAATTCCAGTAGTCGACTATTTCGGCTTGGAAGCCGTCTGTGATGTCGCTCATCTGTTGCTCGAGTTCGGCTTCCGAGGGAAGCTTCGAGAGCCCAAAAAATGATCCAGCGCAAATAGCGAACGTGATAACGAGACGCATAATGTCCCCTCCTGTTTTTCGTGTTCGCATAGTTAAGCGGATTTTCCGCTTTATGTCAAGCCTCGAGGAGCGCTCCCCACGTTTTACGTCCGCAGATTCCGTCTATTTCTAGTCGTCGGTTTTGTTGGAATTTCCGTAACGCCTTGTCGGTAGCTGCGCCGAACGAGCCATCGACGACGATCAGACGTTTCCCGGTCGAATTCTTGTATTTCAATTTGCGGAGGATGGTTTGCATTTCTTGGACTGCTGCGCCATTGTCGCCGATCCGCAAAGTAGGACGTTCCTGGAGTGCTGGTTTCGGTGCCGGTTTTGGAGCTCCGGAGATGCGTTCCTCGACGGGTCGTCCGTCGTTCCATCCGTCGGAGTTCGTTTCGATATGGAGATGGTCGTTTTTACCGCCCGGAGGACGGTTGATCCAGCCTCTACCGACCTGCCAGTAACGTTGAGACCAGTAATCGTGAACACGCTGGATTGAGAGCGCTTCGGCATTTTCGACGAGGAACGGGATTACTTCGGTTTCGATTACTTCTCGGCTCGGTGAACCTCGATATGACATATCTTGAGCTGCGCCGAAAGCGTGAGCACTCCACCGGGTACCGCCACGGATCGGACGCACTCCATAGCAGCCGAGGTCGGTTAGTCCCCATCGAGCATGACAGTAGGCGAGGATCGCTCGTAGGTTTGGGCTCGGCTTGTTGTATGGTGAGCCCGGTTTGCGTCCGTCGTGCCAATTCGTGTAACTCATTTTTTCGCTCCGATGATCGGCGAGACCGGTTTTCCTTGTTTAGCTGCGATTCCGTTTCCGACTGCGTAGCCGAGGATCGTTCCCATCATGCCGGTTCCGGCTTCGCTTGGGATCTGACCGATCGCTAGGAGAACGGTTATGCAAACGAGACCGACGAGAGCAATCAGAGCTTTAGAGGGATTTTCGAGGTTCATTGTTGTTTGCTTTCTATTCTTGGAGTCCCCAAATACCGATAGCGGTAATGGCGAGCCCGACGAGTACGAGAACGGTTGCGCGTATCATTCTTCGATCGGTTCTGGCGGGTCAGGGCGTAAATCGGTCAATTGACAGTTTGTGCGACAATGACCGCACAAGACTTCCGCCGGTTCGCCTTCAACGTTGCGTGGCGTTTCATTCCATTTGCAATCTGTGTTTTTGCATGTTGCTGTGATCATGTCAACCTCAAAATCATTGTGGCACGGATTTGATCGTCAGTTCCCCAAGTGAACGGGCTAGTTGCAAACACGTTTGCGCGAATAATTAAAGACCCGGAAACGTTAAACTCTCGAAATCTTACGGCTGTCGTACTTTCTGGCGATACTTCGCCGATGTAAATATCACCGCCGTTTTCCGAATATTCTGCGCTCCCAACTGGCTGCGCTGCGTTAAAGATTGTGATGCCATACGGTATTTCCATTTGCACCGCACCAGTAATCGACGTAGTGCTCCCGAACGTAGTTCTGCCAGTAATAAACAAAGTTTCGTTGACAACAGCGTAATACCAATTATCTGTTCCGTTACCTATCGTTAAATTAACCCAAGACGGTACAAACGAAACCCACGAACCAATTGCATTCATGTCTGCTGCGGTCAATACATCGCCTGACGAATAAGGGAAACCCATAGTTATTTATCCTAATCTATTCGTGTTCAACACGCCAAGAATGTCCGAATTGAGCTGGAACGTTTGATAATTAGCAGCCGGTACAAGCTCGCAACTAATTGTCGTATCGAGCGGAGTTGCGTTAATCGTCCGCCCATAAATAACGGTTGCATCCGTGAGAGCGGTAGCGGAACCGGTCGGAGTGTATTCGACCGTCGCCACATTCCATAGACCGGAACGGATGTCGAGGAGATCGGCAAAACTTTCGTAGGCTGCGTCGTCACATTGACCGGTTACCGTAGAGGCTTGAAGAGTGATCCGGTCGGCGGAATAGGTTACGTCGTTAAACCGGTTCGCCCAACGGGTCGCAGCTTGCAACGATTGAGCGTCCGTGTATGTTGCTGCTGCACGGAACCCGACTGCGCTTTGTCCGTATTTTTCAACTGACGAGCTCGACGAAACCTCTTGTTTAGTTGCTCCGCTAAACGTTCCCTCGAACGTTGCGTAGTTCCGCATTTCCTTAAAGTTGTAACCGGTTCGGATTGTGTTTCTTGGTAGTTCGGTTCCGGTCGGGTTTTCAACAAACTCGAACGTGATCGGTGCTCGCTTATCGCTCGTCGAGCTCGAAGTACGGTTCATGTCGCTATCGCTGAAGTACACCAGATAGTCAGGATCGTAGATCGCGTCCGGTTCGCCAGAGAACCGTAAATCGGTTGGCCAAACGTGACAGATTCCGACCGGAAGAATGGAGTTATTTACAACCTCGCCAACCGTGACATTACCTAACGGTATGTAATACTGCTGGAGAGTCGGAGTGTTAAGTGCCGGAGTTAATACTCTCGCCTCGGTTCCTCCAAATAATGCTAGGTCGACTCCGGGGATTAAACTGCCGGATCCCTGATACATTATTCGGAACGCTCCGGATGCTGACGGATTGCTCGGAATGTAGGCGCCAAGATCGGCTGCCGGTGAACGTCCAGATATCGCCATAAAATCGAGACAGTCGATCGTGACTGTCGAGGTAGTTCCGTCGTCTTGTAAATCAAATTTCTCTATTGTTCCGGTAAATACCGGTACGGTTTCGCTCGAAGTGCCATCAGTAACGGTTGCTTTTATTCGGACGAGCTGCGAGAACCAGTCTACGTCGTCGTAGGTTCCTCCTCCTCGAGGAGTGAGCTCGCCGTCATTGTTGCGAAGCATGAAAGAAGCGGTACCGGTTCCGAGCGCTCCACGTTGCAACGTTTGAGTAACCGAAAGACCCATTGTACGGTTCGAGAAATCGGTAAAGGATCCTTTTGTGCCGATCAGGACAGTCCAAGAGGTGCTAATAGTCATCGGCGAGTTGTGTTTCCTGTCACGGTTGCCGGAATGGAACCTCTTGATCGTACGAAACCGTCCATAGCTGCTGCTACGTCCTGCTCAGAAACGCCCGGAGGATAATAGTTGTTGATAACGGTTCCGCCGATTAAACCGTCGGACGCTCCAAGACCGCTATTACCCATAAACGATCCAGACATACCAAGATCGCCGAAAGTAACCGGGATCTGTAATCCTTGAAAGCCCGGAGCAAAACCGTTTTTAAGATATTCGTCGACGAGCTGCATGAGTTCGATTGCTCGATCGAGGTCTCCGGTGTCGATCTCAAGTTTTAGAACCTCGAAGAATGAATCGTCGAGATCCTCACGCTCCTGTCTAAGCGTGCGAAGCGCCTCGTACGCCTCATCTTGTGCCTCTTGCCACGCTTTAGAGCCCTCGGTCATTCCGTTGAGCTTCTCTGCGATCTCGCCGAGGTCGTCGATAAATTCTTCCGCTGCTTGCCTCTGGTCGAGCTCATTGAAGAAATCATCGAGCCGACGGGTAGCAGTCTGCACGCCCTCGTTGAGTTTGTCGGTTTCGACGTTCACTCGACCGAGGGTGCTTTCCCATTCGTCTCCCTCACGCCGAACGCCTTTAATGGAATAGATCAACGGTTCTAGCGCTCGTTCTGCTTGTTTGCTTTTCTGCTCAAGCGCTCGCAGTGACTGGTTAGCGAGAACGTCTACCTTTTTAGCGACCTCTTCGGCTTCGTCTCCAAGGTGTCCGAGCTGCGGAATCTCGACTCCAGGGATCTTGTTCAACAAACCGATCACCGAGTTTATTCCGTCGATGATTTTGTTTATTACCCATCTTATGCCAGACCACGCAACATCGAAAGCGACTTTTATTGCGTCGATCGCTGGAGTGAGTAATCCAAATTTTTTGAGGAGTAAGACGACGATTGCGATTAGTGCTGCGATTCCGACGATGATGAGTCCGATCGGGTTTGCGGTAAGTGCTGCGTTCCATAGCCATTGAGCAGCGGTAACGATCTTTTGAAACGCATAATAGGTTTTCATGGCGACGTTGATGGCTACTACTGCGCCTGCGAGTGTGCCGAGAGCGATTCCGAGACCGATCACGACTCCGGTATGGTCGCCCATAAACTCGAATAGCCCGATCATGACCGGGATAACGGTTTCGACGAGCGGTAAAAGCGCCAAACCGATTGACTCTGCCATCTGCGAGAAACCCACTTTTAGTTTGTCGGTAGCGTTTGCCGTGGCTGCTCCGGTTCCTCCTACCTGCTTTTCGATCGCTTTTAGGATCATGTCTTGAGCCTCGAACTGCTTACCAGATTCGACGAGGGTAGTAATGAGCTCTTTTTCTTGTTCGGTAAACGTCACACCAGACTTCGACAGCGCCGAGAGTCCCTTGATCGGGTCGTTTAAGGCTTTACCGAGCTGGATAGCGTTAGTTTCGACTGAGCCGAAACCGGCTGCAGCAAGGTCGACAGTGAGCTGCGTAGCCCGGTCAAACGCTCCGCCCATCTCGTCCGCAGATTTAGCAATCTCTCCGAACGTTAGGAGCGACGCTTGAGCCTGCTTAATTTGGTTTTGATCGACTCCGGTGAGGCGTGCGGTTGCTTCCGCTTGCTCAATTAGTTTTTTTGTTACGTCGGAGGATGCTGCACCGAATAGCCCCATCGAATCGGCGACCTGCCGAATACGAGCGTTCGACGTTGCTGCAGCTTCACCGGCTGAGATGAATTTAGACGCTGCACCGGAGAGAGCTACGAGACCTGCGGTAGCCGGGAGAAATGCTTTTTTCATCCCGAACGCAAACTTTTGCGAGGTCGTCTCTAACTTTTTAAAATCTCGTTTCGCTTGGTTAATCCCTTTAGGGTTCCAGTCGGATACGAGCGGAATTCTGATACCACTAGACAAGGTCGTACACCTGCTTTCGGAATTGTTCCTCGACCTCTGCTATTGCTTGCTCGAGTTCTCTAAATACTGTCGGAAGGTTCTGAACGACCGCCGGATACATAGTACGAGACGCTTCCCGACCGAAAGACCGATTTAGTTTGCCGATCATCTCACGACCTCGACGAGCTCCCTCCGAACGTCGACCGGTTCCCCCGGCTCGTCCTGCCATATCTACAATCGCTCCGACTGCGTTCGTCTGCGTGAACGTGAGAAGCGGGATAACTTTAGAGTCGCTCGAACCTTTGTAGGTGACCTTGATTCCTCGAGCTGCAGCGCTCCGATCATAACGACCAATAAGACGTTTCCCGGTCGAGCCCCAATTCCCCCAATTGTCCAGAGGAGACGCAGCCGGAAGCAAACTACGAGCCGAGGTAACAAGCGGAGATGCTACGTCTTTCATTTGCTTTTGGATTTCTCTACGCAAACCCGGATCGAGCTTGTTTAAGCGGACGATCACATTAGCGATACCGTCGGTCTGTACCGTAAATTCTGCGCTCATCGTTTCCTCTTTTGCTCTTCCGCTATTTCCGTGAGTGTGATTAAATCCTCTAGCTCGAAATCGTCTCCGCCCCAATAACCGGTTACTAAGAGAAGCTCTCCGAGGAGCCGTCGGACGGTTCCTCTTGGGTAGGGTTTACCTCTTCGCTACTCACGATCTCGAGATCCTCGATCCGGTTAACGAAATCGTCGAATACCGCCGGAACGGTAATCTTGTTTTTCTTGGATGCTTCCCAAGCGAGATAGCAAATATCCTCCATCCCGATTCCCTCTGCGAGTTTCGAGGCTTTGGTTTTAAATTTGCGTTCCCAAGCGATTATCGAACCGATACCGGTAGCGACCTCATAAGCGCCGTTACCGATATCGACTCGGATAGTGAATTTGACCATTGTGGGAGCCTTTCTTTTATTTAGGCGACTGCTCTAGTGAGCGCTCCGCCGGAAATGGTGATCGAAACCGTCTGGAGGGTTCCGAGGGATGCGTTAATCGGTGTAAACGAGCTGAGGTAGCCGTTTGTCAGCGTGTAGACGGGATTATCTGCAGCTGGTGTAGCGCTTGAAGCGCCGATCACGGTATCGAACTTGGTGCCTACGAGACCGTCCAACAGTCCCTCGATTTCGCTTGCACCATATGAAATCATCATTTCGATAGTGATTTCATTTGCTTGGAGCCCTGCGGTGTAGGTTCGAGCGCTCGAACCGAACGCTGTGTCTTCGAGCTGCTCAATTGTCGAGGTTACGACTGCCGAGCTACATTGGTCTGTTACGTCTGTCGAGTCGAGCTCGACGTATGGGTTAGCGAGAACGCTTGTGGTTGCCATGAGTTAACTCCTTTTAGTGGCGACTCTTACGGTTAGGTCTATTGCGGGTATCTGTTGCTCTCCGATGAGAACGCTAGACGGGTTAATGGTTGTGATTCCTTCGACGTTTTGATGCACTATGTCCGCTTGGGATAGTAGCCAGTCGGAGGCGTCTTGGTTTCCGGGAGGTGGAGCGAGGAGCCGTACCATTATTGTGGCGTCGATGATGTTGGAATTAAACGCCTGCACCGTTGGTAACTCAACGAAAGCGGTCATAGGTCGAGCGTTCCTCGGGTCTGTGACGACGTTCATTCCTGCGCTCTGTAACCGGCTCACGACGTTTGCGTAGGCTGCAGCGAGAATCCCGGTGGCGCTCATCGTGCCATCGGTTTATTCACGCCGAGGAGCTGACGGATCGTGCCCATTGAGCCGAACGGAATCGACCCGGTGGAGAGCTGCTCGAACGACTGGTAGGAGTCGACCGAGCCTCGTTGCCGGTAGTAGATCGCTGCGAGTTGGATCGTTCCGAGTTTCGCTGATGGTGTCGGCGAAGCAAGCGGAGAATCCTTGTAATTCGCTTCGTGCCGTAAACGGAACGCATAGCAATTCGCAGCGTCTACGCAATACTCCAGGAACGCTAGATCGTTAGCGGTTGCGGTTTCGATTCCGAGCCACACTTCTACGTCGTCGATATCGCACCAAGAAACGTTAGCGGAGACGACTCCGGTTGCTGCTTCCTCTGCGATGTCGTCGAGGTTGTGAACGTCGTATTGGATTTCGTCCTCGACGAGATCCACTTTGGTGAGCTGGTGGACTCCGTTAATTTTGTTGTAGTCCGTCCCGGTAACTACGACCATCTGACCAGCCGATAGCAGAGATGCGTCGTCGACCCCGAGGGTCACTACGTCGCTAGTGCTGCTGAGAGTTTGTATGTTTGCCATCGGCCGATCAGAGGTCTAGTTACTTAGGGGAGGCTCAGAATGTTGCGTCGGGGCCGAGGAACCGGATCATGTTTGCGTCGATCACTTCGCAAGCGACATAGCCACGAACCGAAACGGTAACGCCGAGCGTCGAAGCGTTCGTAACCTGCAAGAAGCCCTTGTACTGCTCGTAGAACTCGATTCCTCGAGTGTTCATGAGCCAGAGGTACTCGGTAGCGGTTTTGTTGCCGACTGCCTGCGTAGCGACTTGGTTCGATACGACGAGCTGCAAGCCGAGCGGGTTACCGGTGTACTCAGTAGCTCCGCCGGGCAACACGCCGATTCCGTTGATAGGAGCGACCTGCGGGAATACTGGTCGACCGGAAGCGTCGACGAGTGATCCGAGCGCAGCCCACTTCGCTGGTGACACAACGAGAGCGTTCGGGAGGTAGTTCCCGGTTTGTGCGATCGACGCTGCAGCGGTGTAAATATCGGAGATGATTTCGGAAGCATCCGTAAAATCGGTAACGATCACCTCTTGGCTGTTCGTCATTGCTCCAGCGAGCTGAGCGATCGCATAGTTCTCGGTATCAAGAGCGTATGCGGACGCTTGATCCTGCACGACTGCCTCGAGCATGCTTGGAGCGCTCCAGTCGATGACCTGCTCGGAGAGCACGTTGCTCGAGCCGATCGTCACCTTTGTGAACTGCTTCTGTGACACGACTACGTCGGCGCTATTGAGAGCTGCGAGCTCTGCTGACTGTGCGTCGGCGACTGCGTGGCTGCTCAAGTACGGACGATTGAATGTTGAGCCCTCTGAGGGGAGAGCACGAACGCCGAGAGCGCTAACGACTGGTCGACGAGCGTCGATATCGTCGTAGATTGAGCCGACGACTGGAACCGGAACGGAAGCATCCGATACGACGACGTCTCCGGTTGCTGCTCGGATGTTGTCGTTCATTTGGTGCCAACGGTGACCGCCCTCACGCATTGCTTGGATGTATTCGCCGATACCGGGCATCGAGAATTTCTTAGCGGATGCAAATACGGTAGGTGTTGGGATGGTTTCTGGTGCTGCAGCTTCGACCGCTGGAGCCTCTTCGATTGGGTTTTCCATGTTTTCCTCTTCTGAGTTGGGTTCTGGATTGGGGTTTTCTTCGGTTTCTGCGTCCTCGGACGCTGCCACTTCGGAGATCCTCGCAGCCTTAAAAGCTGGAGAATAAACTACGGATAGCTCTTCCCACTCGGCCGATCTTACGACGAGTGTTCCGGATTCGTAGTCTGAGTCGGTCGGGGTAATGCCGATCGAAACGGAATCGAGCGCCCCCATTTGGAGGAGCTCTAAAATGTCGTCGCCCTCTGTAGTGCGAGCGATTTTCGCTGAGAACGTCATCCCGTCGGGAGTTGAGGTTCGTTCGGTTACGAGCCCGATTACTCGGGTCGGGTCGTGTTCGGCGAGCAGTCGAGGAGCTTTACCGTCGGTCGGTAGCGCTCCCTCGAGCACTCGGACGCGTGCTCCGCCGAGAACGGTTGCATCCGAGCCGTAGGGGACTGCGAGACCGGTGATCCGTCGTTCGCCTCCTTCGGCTGCTTCGATTTGTACGTTTTCGCTGGTGAATTTAAGCATTAGGGATCGTTTCCTCTTGGTTTGCCATTGGGAGGTTCTCGGTTTCGCCGATGTAGGACAAGATGTCCATTTCGACGAACCGTCCTCGAGGCGATACGTTAGGAGCGCTCAACGTTTGCTCGATAGCGTCGACATACGGTTTAGCGCCGAATAGGTAGAGATCTCGTCGAGCTTGCTCAGAGTTCTGGTAAGTGAGTCCGCCGACTGCGACTCCTACGAGCCACGGTGGAACCTGCGTAACTCGAGCCAGCTCAGTGGCCGCGTAGTCACGTCCGGACGCAAGTTGAAGGGTGCTCGGGTTGATCGACGACTCCCGGTAGTCGAGGAGTTCGTTTAAAATGCCGACTGCGTTTTCTCGTCGAGCTGCAGCCCATCCGTTAGCGATCTCTTCGAGCTCATCCGACGAGAGTGCTTCTCCGCCGGGTTTCACTTGGAGATAGCCTGCCGGGATTTCGACGGTTGCGAACCGTTGCGCTGCTTTGTCGAGCGCTAACGCAATTTCGATCGCACGCTTTCCATAGTCCAACATTCCGGGCATACCGGTCATGAATTGGACGACGTTTCCGGGATCTACCTCTACGCCGTTAAAATAGATTTCTTCGGCTGGTGCCGTCCAGATTTCGCCTACTTGATCCGGTGTCGAGATCGAGCCGTACGGTAGCCATTGGAACGCCGTCGGATAGCCAGTAGCGAGCCGGGCTTTTACATACCAGAAGCTTCTGCCGAACATCATGAGTTCTCGAACGCAGTTCGACACGAGGAATTGTCGTGATACTTCCGGGTCGGGACGTTCCATCCACGGTTCATTAGGCAAGAAATTGCGATCGTATTCGCCGGTTTCCGGGTTGTACTGCTTCGAGTACGACCGGAATTCGAGAGCACCAATCGTCGACGTGATGAGACCTACCGCTCGAGCAACGGTCGGAATTGACAGAGCTTGACTAACTCCGGCTCCCACGCTGTAAGAATTAGCCAAGCCGGGAACACGACCGATACCGGTTGCTGCGCGCAATGGTGGCGAGTCAGACTGCCGAGATCGAAAGAGTCCCACACTTGGAGTCTATCATCTGTGGACAAGTTGTGTAAATCATTTCGAGGTAACAAATTTTGGTTTTTGTTTTGCTGGTGTTCCGATGACTTTTCCGGTTGCAGCGACCGCACAACGTGCAAGTTCGATCGCTCCCGGTGAACGTATCGACGTTAACGTTATCGTTCCGTTCCGGTTTTTTCCTGCTACCGCACGGTTGATATGTTCGGCGAGTGACACTTGACCGGAGTGCCGGATCTTTTCTTCGAGGATAAGTCCTCGAACGATCGCCGTAAATTGGGTCATTTCTCGAGATCCCCAAATATCGGAGTTCCGTTGGAGGTCGAGCGGTGCTACCGCTTGGATCCCTGGAGTCAATGCGAGTTTTGTTTTCGAGTCTTGTTTCCGCAGCTCTTCCCAAAGTTCATACAACGATTCGACTCGAAATTCTGAGCGCAGCTGAACCATTCCATCTTCCCGGAGCGCAGCTCTTACACCGACGTAGCAAGTACCGTCGGAGTCAGAATCGACCGCAATAATTCCGCCTTCTGGCATTTCGTCGGCGGTTTCAAGTTTGTCGAACGCTCCGACCGGTAGCCAAGATCCGATAGCTGCCGTCCACATATTGAGCGTGTATTGGATGAATTGTTGTTTATCTGGTGAGCCGTATTCGTCCTCGAGGTCTTGCCAAGTGAGATAGCCGAGGTCAAGAGCCGGGTTAGCCATATGCCAATAGCGTCGATCGCCGATCTCAATATTTGGTGGAGGTGACCACTCTGCAAAATGCAGTCGACCGGGTTCGCCTTTTTCGATCGCTCTCATTCCTCGCTCTCGCCAGTTGATAAGCGCAGCCGATGACTCATCTCCAGCGGTAGAGGTAAATACCGTGAATGGCATAGGTCGAGAACGTTGCGTAGGTAGGAGACCGCCGTTCACTACGGTTTCGTTGACTGCGTGCAGCTCGTCGACGATGAGAAGATCGACTGAGAGTCCGTGTCCGGCTTTCGGTGAGCTCGACTGGATACGCCACCAAGACCCGTCGTCGTGTGTGACCATCATTCGCCCGGAAGAAACGTACGTCTTAAATCCGTAGCGTTCCTCTAGGATCGTGAACAGTCCGTGACTCGGATCTATTGCGAGGAGCTCTGCGGTTGAGATCATGTGCGCTACAGAGAGAACCGTTACCGGTGCTCCCCAACGAACACGACCGACCGTGAGCCAATAGCCGACCAGCGAAGCGAGAAGCGCCGTTTTCCCTTGTTGTCGAGCACAACTAGCAAGCGAATAACGATTTAAGAGTTTTCCGTCATCGTCGACCTCGAGCGCACCATTCAAAAACTCTTCCTGCCACGGATAAAGCTCGATTCCGAGATGATCGCTCGCCCACTCCACCACTTCGGAGCCCAAGCTAATACCTCCATGACTTGGCGTTGAGAGTCTCGCCGGTATTCGCCCGGGTTCATAGTGTCTCGGTTCGTTTTCGTCCAAATTTGGAGAGGCTTCCCCTATTTGCGAGAGATTTCCCTTAT
>Ga0208427_1000652_pt1 | contig 14809 bp, 20 predicted proteins | sample DEB08_DNA_FD_184532 | JGI IMG/M metagenome (GOLD analysis project Ga0208427, IMG submission 184532) | Aqueous microbial communities from the Delaware River and Bay under freshwater to marine salinity gradient to study organic matter... | ecosystem: Environmental > Aquatic > Marine > Coastal ...
CCAACTGTACATTCAGCTTCAGTTCTTTACCAGCTACACGAATAGCTTTCACTGCTAACTTACCGAAGTCTTCTGCGTGTTGTGGTATTACTTCTGCTTGGAACTCGTCGTGGATGTTAGCAACAAATGCGTACTCTCTACCGTGCTGCCATCTGCTCTTACCGAGTGCATGGAATAGCTGTATCAAAGCTACCTTCATACACACTGCTCCGGCTGATTGAAGTAACATGTTCAGTGCTGCGTGACTACTTCTGATCGGTAGTAACCTACCATCTAGTCCTTTTAGTATACCTCCATTGTTAACCTTATAATCGATAGCTTCTTTTAACTTACGCAGTGCTGGCATGTTATTCATGAACTTACGCTGCATATGTATACCTTCCTTTATTCCGCCTCCTACTATATTACCCATAAGTTCGGGGCCAGCACCATAGAGTAGGGCGTAGATGAATGTCTTAGCTTGATCTCTTGTTTCCAAACCTGCTGCTTTCTGATTAACAGTATGTATGTCATCCTCCAACAGATACCGAGCATACTCACCTCCATCATAATTAGCTAGATAGTGAGCTAACATTCTTAACTCTAATCCACTAGCATCACATCCAACCAGTTTATATCCTTCACCCGCACCGAACAATCCTCGACACTCTTCACCGTATGGAGCAGAACAACTAGGCACTTGAGCAACATTAGGATTACTATGTGTACACCTACCTGTCACAGCTCCGTTAGTATTAACGCTACCGTGTATCCTGCCATTCTTCTGTAGCTTCAACCATCCGTTGTTACCTTCCGACAGTGCACCCAATCTTTTCTGCACTAACAAATACTTAAGTAACTTCTCTCCAATCGGATGGTCAATCTTACGCAGTGCTGCTTCATCAACTTTAGGAGTGGTAGCGTCAGGTTCTTTAGGCAACTCGTATCCCAACTTCTTCAGCTGTTTAACTATCTGCTTCCTACTGCCGGGGTTAAAGGGTATGTACTTAACCTTATTCTCTAGCCTAACAGCATCATCAACACGCTTCAATACCTTACCAGCTTCACGGAGTTTGTTACGCAGTTCACCTTTAGTCTCAGCTTCAAACACCTCACCATCTAACTCAAGTCTCCAACCTGATGCTGTCTTCATCTCAACTTTAGTAGGTTCACAAACAGACTCTAACTCATCAGCTACTTCAGCCCTCTCAGACATTAACTTAAGTTCTAACTCTTCAGCTTTCTTTACATTAAACGCAAAGCCGTGTCGTTCCTGTTGGTTGATGATAAAGGCAAACAAATGTTCATACTCTAACATCTTAATGCTAGGCTCTTGCTTTAGTAAGTGATCATATAAAAGCTGTGTAACTACACAGTCACGCTCACAGTACTTACGCATCTCATCATTGTAACTATCAAACGCACCGTCTTGCTCGCCATATGTTAGCTTTGTTAGATTGTTTAAGCGTAATCCCCAAGACCTTAGAGAGTGAGAACCTGGACCAAAGTCTTCGTTGAACTGTCTAACTACTTTCTCAAACACATAATCCTCTACGAACTTTTTTGTTTGATCCTTATTTAGTCCTTGCTCTTTAGCCATTTCCATAGCCTTCTGTGCGTGAGGTCTACTTAATTCAGTACGCTTCTGTATATCTAGTTCTCTTAAGTTAGGAAAGATACAACGACTCATTACCATTGTATCAATAACTTTTACTAGAGGCGGAGAAAAACTAGGATCAACTACTTTCTTCAGTGCAGGTATATCGAACTTGATAACATTGTGTCCGACGATGCGGTCTGCTCCTTTTAGTGCTGTAATACCACGGTGCATACTCTCTCCTGCGAAAGTACCCAGCTTAGGTATCATAGCATCGTATAAGCTTAAGCAGTGTACAGTGTGTAAGTCCGTCAGATTAGTGAAGTCTTCAAGAGGATTTGTTTCTATATCAAAGAATAGTGTTCTCATGCTTCCTCCTCCAATACTTTACTCATCTTTCCGTACATAACATAAAGCTCTTCGTTATCCTGTAGATATTTCTTTAAGACTTTACGGAGCACTGCATTAAACTCTTCGTGTCCAAATAAATCTAATTCTTTGTATGTATCCCTGAAGTATTTACTGTTATGTTGGAATGCTCCGTCTTGGAACCTCAAGTAGTTTACTAGTTCTGCCTGTGCACCGTTAACCATAGCACTCGCAAGGAACTCTATCTGATTATCTGTTAGTTGTTTCATTTATTAGAATGGTTGGTTGTTAGTTTCTTCTTGTTCTTCTTCATCATCACTTGATAGCCACGCTTCTTCTTCTCGCTTTCTTTCTAGCTTCTTCTCTTTCTTTCTTTTTCTTGTTGTATTCTTTAGCTATAAATCTACGAGCTACATCTTCCAGCTCCATACCGAACTCATAAATAACTTGAGGGTCTGAGGTTAACTGATGTGCTCCGTATTTTTCTAGAACTTCGTTCGGTACTTTGGCGGCAGCTTCGGCTAAATCTCTATAGAATTTACCTGCTTCAAACAAGAACCATAAATCATCTTGATCGAGGGCTGGTCTCCATGTTCGACATGATTTTTTATTTGGAAGGATAGATGGCATAATTAGAATGGTTCATTATTATTATTTGTTTCTTCAAAGGTACTAGCCCTCTCTTCCTCGGTGCATCGTCCGGTGTCTATGTTGTAATACAATGTACTACAGTGTCCGGTCTCACCACTGAATCGATTCTTCAGTACTCTTACTTTTGTTTCGTTGGATAGTCTGTCGCTTTGTTGGTTGCGTTCCAATCCGATGACCATGTCCGATAGCTGTGCTATTGCTTGACTGCCTCTCAGGTGATGCAGACTTACTCGTCCACCCTCTTCATGTCCAGTATCCACACGCTTCAAGTGACTGACCAATACCATACCACACCCTGTCTCCTCAACAAGAGATCGTAGCTTGGTCATTGTATTATCTATCAGTCTGCGTTCATCGTCTCCTTGGATACCACTAACAACAATCGATAGGTGGTCCAGGAATATCCATTTACAATCGAATCCTTTAATCAGATACCTAATCTTAGATAACAGATTGTCGGACTCCATTGACCCGAAGTGATCGTAGGTGTAGAACTTACCGTTACCTACTGTCTTATCGAACGCAGGTCTCAGTTCATTCTCATCTAACATATCATCATCTAGATGTAGTGGTTTGTTCATGTGGATACCAAGGATACCTAGTGCTGTACGCCTGACAGATTCTTCAAGAGCGATGTAACCAACAGACTCACCCAGTCCTAACAGATGGTGTGCGATCTCACGACAGAACAAAGACTTCCCGATACCACTACCAGCAGTAACAGTAACAAGTTCACCCAACCTCATACCGTGAGTGATACTGTTCAGTCCGATAAACGGATACGGTTTGCTTTTGTGTTCCTCCTTATGAGAGATAACATCCCATAGTTCCTTACCGTTTACGATACCGTCCGGTCTGTACTCACGAGCGTCGAACAAGCACTGCACTAACTCTTTACTTCTGTTAGCAACAAGCATATCGTTCGCATCCTTTAGTGGTAGCTCTGCGATGTGTGCTTTGCCGGGTGTTAAGAGTGCTGCACATTCTGCTGCTCCCTTTCGTCCGACATCATCCATGTCAAAGCAGAAGACAACTTGTTCATAACGATCTAACCAATCGATAGCTTGTGCTATAAACTTCTTAGCTGCTCCTGCTCCGTTAGGTACACTGACGACTGGCCACTTGTTATCGAAAGCTTGGCTGATACTTAACGCATCCACCTCTCCCTCACATACAACCACTCGTCTGCCTCCGTCTCGCCAAAGGTGCTGACCGTACAATCCAATCAGCTCACCCCTAACCCTGAAACTTTTGTCAGCGAACCTAAGCTTCTGAGCACATGTCTTACCGTCTCTTGTCTTATAGTTAGCTATTTGTACGGGCTGACCATCCACCACACCCATCCAATAGCCCCACTTTCGGCAGGTATCTTCAGTTAGGTTTCTTCGTGCTATTGCTTGAGGCTGACCGCTTACAAACTCTCTCGGTGTTGGTTCGCTCACTCGTTCTCCTCCTCCAGCGTGACTGTTGCAACTGAAACAATGCCAGCTTCCGTCGTCGTTAGTGGCTCTTGCATCACTTGATCCGCACTTAGGGCAGGGTTGGTGTGTGTTGGTGAAAGCCATGATTTTGGTATAGTTTTATTTGCATATATTATGTTTTTCTTTTCGCACCAACGAGCGTAGGTAGTGTTACTTCCTTTCCGTATCTTATTAAAAGCATTCATAAATACGAGACGGATGTCTAGATGTGGATGTTGTTCTCGTACTAGTAGATGCTTCGTTCGATCCTCCACCGTCCATACACCCTTGGCTTCAATGATGATGCCGTTGGGTAGTATGAAATCGGGAGTGTAAGTTGCTACCTTTCTGTACTCTAACTTTACTGTTTCGTACTCAAAAGCAACACCACTACGCTGTAGCTGGTTAGCTAAGGTTTGTTCGAATCCAGAGCGGTACTTAGAAGTTGGCGATGACCTCTTCTTCCGTTTCTTCCGCATCGAATCCACCCTCTAAGTTCTCACCGCCATTAACAAATCCTTCTTCTTGTTCAGTGAATCCGAAGGAACTAGCAGCCTTAGCTGACACACCTCCTTCACCAAGCTTCAAGACTTGTACAGCTTCTAACTTGAAGGTCACTCCAAACCCAATAGCCGGACTGTTGTAAAAGCTAGGACGAAACGCTACTACTACTTCACTACCGCTCCACACTTGCACATCATCTTTTATTGGTTGAGCTTTGGAATCATATAGAGGCATGGATCGGTGATATGTTTCACCTGTACTTTTAAGCCTACCTCCGCCCTCCAGCTTCGTTTTAACAAGGAACCCACCATCAACTTCTTCAATGGGAAATTCACGCTGAGTTAACTTCTTACCGGGCTTTTCTTGCTGTGCTTCCTGCAACTCCTGTTCATACAGAGGTCTAAGTGTAGCTTTGATAGCATCAGCTTGCTCTTTATCCACAATAACATCACAAGTATACACGCCAAACTCTGGCTCAAATTTTTTGTAAGGTTCTGTGACATGTGGATACCTAGCCGTACCCTTTGCTTTTATTATTTGGTGTTTTGTTCTACTTTTTAGTGCCATATCTATTTTATTATTGGTTAAGACAACAGATACTTCATACGCTTTACTGCCGAGACATCAAGGTCTCCAAGTTCCGGCACGGATGGAAGTTCTGCGGTCGTGTTGTTGTTGATTTGCTCCATTCGGAACTCAGTCAGGAGATCAACAGAAAATGTCTTTGTATATGTTTCTCGTACAATTGTATTCATTCTTCGTACATTACAAGCGTGAGTCACAAAGCAGTCATGTATAGTAGCGAGATCAAAGTCAACCTCATTAGCTACTTGGTGAACAATACAAGCGTCCAGACTGTGGATAAAGTTAGCAGTCACTGCGTTGCCGTGTTGCTTGCTATCTATCTCATCTGTCTCAGTGTGAGTGCGTACATATACAGTAGTGTTATCAAATACAGATTCTAAATCTATCTTCTTGTACTTGCGAAAGCTCTGCTTAACTTTAAATCCAGTAGGTGTAGTCCAAGTAATACCGTTCTCGTAAGGTAAGCATCTGATAGTATCTCGTAGATACCTCATCACTTTCTTAACTGGTTCACATACCTCATCTGCTATCTTGTTAATGATATTACTTATCCAAATAACAGCAGTTAACATCTCACCAGTACTACTCCACGGATGGTTAACTCCTATACTCTTAAATAAATCCTGAACTAAGTTGTAACTAGTAGCTCCATACGGACGGTTCATCACTGCCATTTTAGCAATCTTTCTTTTTATACCGTATTGCATCCAACTCTTAGCAATAACACCACCATCTTTTACTAAGTCATCATGTATACAATCTGCTACATATTGATACATATCATTAGCTTGGTCCTCTTCTACCAGGTTGCACATCCGTCCGGTCTCTTTGTCCCGTAACAACAACGATAGTATCTGCATACCATTATTGGAACAGTCCTGACGCACAGGCAGATAGCTAACATATCCGTATCCCTCCTCCGTAAACTTCTTAAACTCCAAACAGAAACGCAGGAAACAAAACGGATCACTAGCCTCAGTCCACCAATCGGTTCCGTGTGGATCATTCGCGGCTTCAAGTATAAACTTCTGTCGTTTACCTACCCACTCTAGCCTCTCCGCTCTTGTACCCTTCACTCCCCACATGTTCGCACCGTGTACCAGTACAGCTTCCAAGTCCTCTTCATCCACCACTTGTTGACCATTCTTAAAGTCTAACAAACTCTTAGCTAAATCAGAACCTTGTGGGTGTAAATAATACGGAATAGCGTACACTCGGCCTCTGTAATCACAACGATACGGAAAGTATATCTTATCCCACTTACTGTACATTTTAGCCAAGTGTAAAATACGACAAGCTTGGTATCTTTTAGAGCTGTTACTGGCGTTGGTCTGTTTAATATCTTTCTGTTTTAATTTCCAGATACTCAGCTCCTGTTCATCACCACCTGTGTAGTATGGTTGCTCAGGTATCTCTCCAAAATTAGGTATGTTTCCTACTACCCGTTCATTCTCCCAACACTTCAATGTAATATCTAACATGACGCTGTTGATCTGCCACTCTACCTTCTGTAATCGGTTAACAGCAGACATTACATGCTCGTAGTTATTCCCTTCAAACCATTCAACAGGTTTACCAGTAAAGAATTTCTGTGCAGGTAGTTGTTCTATATCGTATCCACCACCCATCAGTCCGTGCCACTCAACAGGTCGGTCAGGTAATGCCATCTTAAACACCTGCCCCGCTTCTTTCCACTTATCAAAGCGATGTATCCAGTCCTTAAACTCAGTGGTAGGTAATACAAAGCGTTCCGGCATGTTACTTTTTGTACTGTCACGCATACCCACTTTAAATAGACCAGTCTGCTGTCTGATTTCCTCCAACAACCACAGTCCCAGTCCTACCTTAGCCTTGTGATGCCATAATTCAAACCGTACATCTTCGTATTTATAAAACTGTTTAATCTTACTCTGTTTTTTACGGTCAGGTATAGCTAACAGGTCTTGCTTGTTGTGACTCAAGTTCTCAAGTGCATACTTCCACCTAGCCTCATTCTCAAATGCTTTGCCGATACGGTGACCCATCTTTCCAATGGCTAAATGGTTGTCCAAGTTATTAAGGAATGTACGCAAAGCAATAACAGCAATTTCATACGGACACATATCCATGACGAAGGTCAGGTAAAGTGGTGTTGTGTACCCTGGACCGGAGAACTGATCGATGATGTGTTTGACCCTGTCTCCTAACTTCGGAGCACAACTCTGTAACATCCGCTTGCACGATGCTGTGTGACTACTCTCTCCCTCCTGTCTGAGTTTCGCTTGTCGGTTGCGATACGCTACCTTACCCCACTCACGCATCCTAGCTACATGACCCTTACTCATCTGTATAATTATTCTCGTTCTTAAAGTTAAACCATCCAGTGTTCATCACTCTCGGTTTGGATGTGCGATAAGCGATTAAGTTACCGTCCTCATCACGGACATATTCACCGTTTTTATCCCGCTTGAAACCAGTTATCTGATAGTTATTCCAGAAATACCTGAACCCATCGTGAATAGCTTTGTGGTCAATCGGTTTAGTTGGAATATTAATCCATCCGTCTTCGTAATAATCTTCGGTGCTCATCTCTCAGTATGTCAGCTTCAGCCTCCCAAAATAAGTCAGCTCTTTCTCGGATCGTCGTATCCTTCTCTGGTGAGCCACTCTTCAATAGCTTCTTCATCACCTTCAAATTCTTCAAGCTCTTTAAGAAGCCACTCTCTCTCTCTTTCTTCATAGTCTGCATCATCGTATGGGTTTCCTCGGTTAATATAACTGTCGTAATTTACTCCGTTCATTCTTCCTCCAGTTTCTCCAAGTGTTCTTTATAGAGTTGTAAGGACAGGTAAAGGTCAAGCCATCTTCCATCCAACTCTCGGTTCATATCGTTATTAAAAATGTGGAACATAAGTTCCTCGGTCATGTCTATTGGGTCAAGTATGTGAATCGCAGGGGATTGCATCGTGTTAACTTGCTTCGCCCGATTAACACTCGTGGTTTCTTTCATAGCATATCGTGGGCCCAGGCAAAGATCAGTAAGCCAGCTAAGACAAACATTCCAAAGGTAAGTAGGCTCATAGTGGATTGTTTGTGTTCTGTCGGATCATTCCTTCAATCGTTGAAGATCGGTTAATCAGTTCCGCTTGTAGCTCCTCCAGTCTGTCACGGACAGTTAAATTATCCGGAAGCTTTTGCTTAACGGACAGGTAATGATGGATCAAAGCTTTAATGTGATCCGTATCTAAATCTTGCATTGGTAAAAAGTCGGTTAAGTTATCAGTCATTTATTAAGCATTGTGGACAGGTAAGTTGTGCCTCCATTTTTGGAGATGTCAACCCGCAAGTATCACAAGCTTCACGGACAGGTAAGGATCGGTTTCTATAGTATTGCTTCAATGTCTTTTCAATATCGCTGTACATAGCCTCCTTTGACGGGCTTTGACCGCTTATCGGTAACTCCCTACATCCCCACGCAATAAAAGGCAGTGAGGAGCTGTGAGAGTCGATCCGATAGTGGAACTGTAGGTTTTGGTAGATAAAACTTACTGACATAGTTCAACCTCGGTTAATAGTTTGGTTAGGTAAAAGTTATCTATGTGGACGCATCGGTTGCCTTGTAGGGATGTAAAAATCAATACAACTTTGCCTTTTAATTTATCCCCTAAATCGTTTCGATATGTGACAAGATCACCTTCTTTAATTTGTTTTATTTTCATATTATTTAATTAATTTAGCATTGTGGAATCTAAGGTTAAGAGCTATTGCTAGTCTTTTACCTGCTTCTCTGGCTTTTGTTTGAGAGTTTTCTGTGATGGTTGCAACAGGTTTCGGTTTGTTAACCTTGTCCAAGCAGATTACTTCATATTGTTGTTTCATACGGTAACTTTAGGTTTTAACAAGATTCCTGATGTGTGAGCATGGCAAGCTATGTCGTATTGAATAGCAACAGCTTTAACTCTATCAAACAGCTTATCTGTTAGCTTGTCTTGAATGGTTATAGTTATTTCTTTGCCGTTGCCAGCAACAGCTTTGCAATATGATTCAATTAAGTTCATGAGGTAAAGTAGATCAAAGCGAATAGCCAAAAACTACCAAAGGCTAAGATGATGAATAAGGAGTCTTTTAGGAGGTCAATGAGTTTTTGTTTCATAGTGATTAGTTAAATAGAGGATTTTTAGAGATTCGTGTGAGTTTACGCTTTGCACCGATTAAGGTATTACATAAATCAGGAAAAGCGTGTGAGTTATAACTAACTTTGATTTCTTCAGTATGCGTTACGCTGTTGTAACAAATGTGAATGAAACCGCCTCGATAAGGTATAGTATTAAAACAATTCTTACTCATTATGCTACCACCTCCGATTCAATATGTTGATAAGCTGAATGGATGCCGTTGCGAATAAGAAAGAAAGCAATCCAAGTAATGTGAGCATTTATATCACCTTCAAACTCAAAGCCGTTGTCTTGAACTTCCTCTACAGCCTGCATGAATAGCTCATGGTTATATTCTCGCATCATGTTCACTAAATCCCACGCTTTGCTGTAATAGATAACATATTGGCAACCATCAGCGATTTCATGGATGCGTTCAGTCAATTCAATATCGTCTGAGTAGCTATCGTTAATATCTTCAGCCAAGCGTTGGCAGTAGTCTATATATTCTTTGTAATTTTTCATTCTATTTGGTGTTATTGATTTGTTAGGAAATAAGTTTGCCGGTGTGAGCACAGAAAATCTCTTCATCTGTTTCTTGTACACTTGCCATTCCAATAATGTTCCAGCCGTCTCGCATGTTGTTACGCATGGAATAAAAGATTTCCTCTAAGTTCTCAAATACAGCGTCAAAGGACAAACAAGCACCATCTTCTGTAATGAAGTATAAAGTATACATTCCAACTGAAGTATATTGACCCGCACGCAAACAAGCTTTTAACTTATTGATGCTGTCAATCTCTCTGTAATGTTTTGATACATCTCTTCTGACAGGTTTTAGATCACCACAGAATCCAAGCTTGTCTATTCTGTAAAGATCACCTTCGAAGGTGTAAAGCTTTTGAGTTTTGTCTGAAGGACTGAATGATTTTAATAGGTACATGATATATTTTTGGTTTTGGTTGTTTGAATTAAGAGTTTGCAAATTGCACACCTACAACATCAACAACATTGCAAGACAAGCCAAATTCTGGAGTAGTGCAAAAATATTCTGCTTCATCCAAAATGTCCCAAGTGTCAATGTAGTGCTCTCTAGCAAGAAAAGCATCGATGCTGTCAATGTCGTCTTGCTCTAGACCGCTGTCGTCTCCGTTGTAGATATAGCTAAGTGCATAGCTAGGTATTTGATAGGTATATTCGTTATTCATAAGATATTTTGGTTTTGATCGAAAGCTGAATTACTAGCGATGTTGAAAAGCTATGTCAGAATTTTATTTGATTGCAAATCTTTTTTTTCAAGATTGTTGTAAGTTGCTGTAAATCAGCGAAATACAAAATGAAAAAAGTTTACTGATCTTTACTAAGTCAAAGCAATCTCGTATATAAAGCATTGAATAACAATAGTTTATGAGAATAAAAAAGCTAAGTGCTAGTGTTTAAGCGGTATTGATTCAAGTTTCAATCATTTCAAAAATAAATGAAAATAGAACATCGAAAGAGAAAAAGATACAAACAAGCAATTCATGCAAATACACTAACAACGCGACTAACAAAAGCCCTGAATCAGTGACGCAAACAGCCTGCAATCTCTATCGATTTGCGAAAAAAAACCTCACTCACTAAGTGCAACGGATTTTAAATCCGCGGTTTTAGCCCTTTAATAAAAGGTTCAACTGTTTTTGTAGCCACTTTGTAGCCACATTTACTTGCTTTCGCGTACCTTTTATCCCTCCCCTATAATAATCTTACGGGTATGCGGGGGATTAATAACGCACGCGTATATAGCGTAAGCCCCTCAGATTTTTCTACCGAATCTTTTTGGAGTGCTACTTATCGCTTGTTATCTCAAGCATCTACATACTCTTCTAGACCAGCCCTTATAGCTATGCTTATATAGTCTTCATCGGATGCTACTTCTTTGCCCCATTTAACAAGCATTTTGTGGGTTTTATCTTCCATCTCCAGGTTTAGCTTTACGAACAGCTCTTCCTCTTCAGATATAATTTTAATGATCGGAAGGTCTGGAGCGGAGCGACTAGAAGCTTGGGTCAAAGGTGTCGTCATTGTTATCGTCTTCGATAGGTTCTCCTTCAAAGATAACATCATCTGATTCAGTCAGTACAGATAGTTTACAGAAGTCCAGACACCCTGCTATTGTATAGTCGTTAAGATCGTACTCTCTTTTAAATCGATACACGAGCTTTGCTAGTTCGTACTGGAAGGTGTCTGTTTGATCGTTGATATTCATCACTTCGTTCTTCCTAACGCTTTAACATTCTTCGAATGATTAATACTTATGTTCATGAGTTATAACCATATCATAAGACGAGACGATTTCATAGGTAAATCTGTTGTACGATTCTTGACTAGTGTTTATCTAGCATCTTGAAAAAAAAGCTTTACATGTTTCCTTCGGCTGTCTATCGTTATAATATTGATATTAAGATAGTACCTATAACTGTACTTAAAAATAATTATAGGTATTAAACAACAAGTGTACAAGCACTTCGCTTTAGAGTCGTATAAGTTGTAGCTGCTGCTACCTTCCTTTTAACAAAGATAACATTAGCAGATACTTCAACATCCATCAGATTAGTTACAGCTGTTGAACAGCTCATACTTTATCGCTAACGCTCTATCGTCTTTACTCACTATCGTTCGATAAAGACTCATTCGTTCTTTCGCTGTTACTTTAACAAAGGAGACTAATAACAACTCTTTAACTTTAACTTTTAAGGATAGGTGTGTTTATAAATAAACCACATAGTAAATCTAAAGTTAGACTTTAGGATTACAAGGTATAGCTATAACAATATAACTGTATTTAAACTAACTACAACAGCACTATATATATCTATTAAAGAGAGCTATTGGTGAACGGAGTGAGCAATAGCGATGAGAACGAAGAGAACAAGATTTGTTATACCCAAGTTAAAGAGGTTTTGTTATTACTTCTTTTATGAAAGCTATCAGTAAACTTTGTTAGTTCTTCATGAAGCAACTCTTGTTGTCTATCAATCATAGATTGGTTAACATCAGCAGCCATCTGCTGCACCCAATAACCAACAGCTATTGATAAAGCATCAAGACGGTCATCATGTACTAAGCTACCTCTATCTCTTGTTATCCTACTTAACTGATACATCATCATGTACCTGGTTTGTTGTTCAATAGGATAGCTAAGAGCAGACCTGTAGTCATCAGCGATGACGGAAGGATCAACGATTAGACGGTGACTATTGAGTACAGGTTCAAGGGTATCAACAATCCGTAGCTCCTTCTGTTTGTTATGTCTGACTTCTTCTATAGTTACAGGATAGGTTGTTCTAAACAGAGGCTTTATCAGCTCCATAAACATACCGTCACCAAAGTTAGACTCGATCACTACTTTGTTAACTTTGTTATCTTTTGCTATAGCTACTAGTTGTTGTAAGGTTTTAGTATCGTACCCACCTTTTATACCACCAGCATCCGGAACAAACAACTGACCGTTAAGCATCTTTACCACAGCGTACCCTGTTTCATCCTTACCGCGACCAGATGGGTCAATAGATAGCACAGAACCTGTGTACGGTATCATATCACCAACGGTGTTAGCAGGTCTTCTGTATCGATCCCCAGCTAATCCTACATTAGGTAATTCTCTATCACAGTTATCAGGGTCACTGGACCACACGATCTTTTCAGGAGCTACATCCACATCAACATCTGTTATGATCAGATCGTTAATCTTTAATGGGTATCTATCAGCGTCACTTAGCTTAGGATTCAACATGAACTGAAGAGCGTATCCGGTACGACCGTACGACATCTTTCTTTCTTCTAGGTCCAGATCAGTGAACCGTAAGGGTTCTGTAGAAGTACCAACAGTCTCAGGAGTTATGTTATCCGCTATAAGAGGTGCTAGATCGCCTCCGTAGTTATTGGTAGCTTCTACCTCATCTGGATACTCTGAAGGCCATATACGGCTCTTGTAGCCCCTCTCTCGCAGTTTGTTATAGATAGAGTCCTCACACTGTGGAGTACCAAGAAAGATAATACGGGAGGTGTCCAATGGTTTAATGATAGCGTCAAACTCTTTTACTTGTTCATCCAGTTTATCCCTCATTCCTTGAGTAGCACTGTTGTTAGCTACTTCCACATCGTCTGCCACGATTATATCAGCACGAGAACCTGTTAGCTGGGATGATATACCTAGGGACTTAACGGAGGGTGCGTGAGAGGCAGGAGCAGGTCCTACATCAAATGCTATCTTACTGAATCGTTGGTTCTCTGATGGTTTTAATCCTTGTAAAATGGGAATCTCCTGAATGATTCGAAGTGTAAAGGTAGAGAAGTCATCTGATCGATTCTTACTAGCTGATACAACAAGTATGTTCTTAGATGGGTCCAGCAGTAGCTGATGTACTACAAAGGCACTCGTAATCCAACTTTTTCCTACGCCCCGGAACGCCATGATAACAGACCGCTTAGGTCCGTGTTGCAGGTACTCAGCGATGTCGTATTGGAGTTCTGTAGGATCAGGAAGGTTTAAATGTTTCCAAACCAGGAATAGAAAGTTTCTAAAGTCCCGTAGCTTGGGCGGTATCTCTTGGTGTTTCTTCTTCAAATGGTAAAGTTTTCAAGTCATTAGCTAACGCTTCTAACGGCGTACCAACTCCTGAGTCCATGACAACATTGTTATCTTTGAGGAACTGTCTTGCTCCGTTAAGAAGAGCAGCGTTGTACTCCCCCATATCCTCCATCAGATCGATACTATTACGATACGCACCTGCTATCTTATCGTGCAGTTTACTTCCCTCTTTATGACTTAGCATGATGTTATCCTACTATCTGTTGTTATCTTTGTAAACAAAAAGAGGCAGCCCGATTGGACTGCCCCTTAATGATGGATGAGCTAAATCTTAGCTTAAAGCAGACTCAAACTCAGCGACTGTTCCTAACTCTGTACCGTTATGGTAGAGGTTAGCGTCTAAGTCAGCAAGAGAAGCACTACCGTCAGTCGAAGAGATGTCAGTAGCAGCAGCAGTTGCGGAAGTAGAGAGAACCTTGAACTTGTCGTCTCCTTCGTCCCAGATAAAAGCAACATTGCTTTCGGAAGAACCACGCTCAACAACAAAACCTCCGTCATTGGAAGCATTGGTTCCGGAACCTGCACCTTTAGAAAGGTTCATGATGCTGTCAGTAACATCGATGTTAGTGGTGTTTACGGAAGTCGTAGTACCATTAACAGTCAAGTTACCGCTGAATGTAGCGTTGGCAGCCGAGATGTTACCACTGAACGAAGCAGAGTTACCGTCAGAAGCGAGGGAACCAGCTTGAGTTTGCAGAGCAGAGATGTCGCTGTCGTTGCTGCTGATAGCAGAAGTGTTAGCGGATACGTCGGACTGCAAGGAAGAGATGTCACTATCATTCGAAGAAACGTTCGATTGAAGAGTGGTGATGTCAGACTGAGCAGTTGAAACGTCAGATTGAAGGGAGCTGATGTCCGAGTCATTGCTGCTTACGTTAGATTGTAAGGTAGAAATGTC
>Ga0208427_1000656_pt1 | contig 14779 bp, 14 predicted proteins | sample DEB08_DNA_FD_184532 | JGI IMG/M metagenome (GOLD analysis project Ga0208427, IMG submission 184532) | Aqueous microbial communities from the Delaware River and Bay under freshwater to marine salinity gradient to study organic matter... | ecosystem: Environmental > Aquatic > Marine > Coastal ...
GCGTACTTGTCCGGGTCGTTGCTTTCAAGAATTCTCAGCACAGCGTCTTCGCGCTCCTCCGGCGTGCTGTAAACCGGAGTAGCCTCGGGGCGTGACCTTGCGGTCGGTTGCCCCTGGTCGCGGAGGTTGGTCACCCGGCTTTTGGACTCGCGAGCTTGTTGAGTCAACTCGTCGCGGAACTCCAGCAGGATGGCATCCTCCATTGCCTTGATTGCAGGGAGATCAGAGCCATCGCTCCACATCTTGCCCATGCGGTCAAGGACGTTGCCCCAGCGCTCACTTTCGGTATCCCTGGCCTGGGGATAGCGGTCCTCAAGTGCTACTCGGGCTCGCTCCAGCTCCGTGAATAGGAGCTGTTGCTGTACAGCTTGGAGTGCAGCACGCTGTTCGTCGATCAGCTGTTGCATCGGCTGTACTGCCGCCTGCTGAAACTGGACAAGCAGCTCAGTGCCTGACTCGTCCAGACCAAGATAGTCAGCTACTGCCGTTGCCTGCTCGGTGAGGTTGGCGACTCTGGGTTGGTCCGGGTTGGGCTCTGCTTGGCTTTCCCCGGAGTCCTTGTCGGTCTCTTCAGCTTGCTCTGGCTGTTGCCGCTCTCGCAGCTTGCGGTCTACGTCTGCCTGCACCTTGCGCCTGTGCTCCGCAATGGAGAGCAGCCGATCGGCAGGCAGTGCTTCTAGGTCTTCAGGCGTCCAGCCATCCCGCTTAAGGACGGCAATAGCCTGCTCGTGTTCTTCAGAGAGCGACGGCGCCCCGCTCTCCTCTTCATCTCTGGGTTCCCCCCCCAGCACCGAAGTCTCTTCCGGGGCGCCGTCTGCCTCTACAAGATCGTCTGGATCAGGCTCGCCGTCAAGCTCCATCAGGATCCTGTCCTGCTGCTGCTCCGGCGTCTCCTCGGTCGACTCAGACGTTTCCGGCGCGGGAGCCGCCTCTTGGGGCTGCACCGCTTCGGCAATCTGCTCAATCTTGTTCTCTTCTTCAGTCATGTGTGCCTCAGTTCTCTAATCACATTTCGTCGTAGTGGACTTGCGCGCCCTCTTCGCCGCGAGCACGGCGAGCGGACTCGTGAGCCTCTGCCATGTTGCGGAAAACGGGCCGTCCTTTTTTATCAAACTGGCCTTTGTGATGCTTCCAGTTGCGGGGCATCTGGTTGGAAGCGAATGCGTCATCTTTGCGCACAATGATGCGCGAGCTAGCTCGGGTCATGCTTTCCTCTTGGTGTGTTTCTTCCGGTTGACTGTCCTAGGGACCATCCGCAGGTTCTTCTTACCGTTGGAGCCACCCTTGGACAGTGGTTTCTTGTGGTCGACCTCCATGCCGTCGCCCTTGCGGGCGCGACCGGCCTTGACCATCTCGCGGCGGTTGCGGTTCCGCTGAGCACGCTGCTTCTTAGCCCTGGTGCTCGCGTGGTACTTGCGGTACTCGGAGTTCGCCATCAGCAGTTCCACTTCCTCAGGGCCTTGTTGATCCGCGAGTTCGGGTTGCTCGCCGTCTTCCGGCTGGTGAGCTTCTTCTTCATGCCGCTCATGCGGCTGCAGAACGACGCCCGGCGCTTAGCAGCCTTGCTGCCCTTCTTGAGCTTGCTGGGCTTAGTGGTCACCGCAGTCTTGAGCTTGCTACCGGGGTTGGCTGCACGGTAACGCGCCACACCCTTAGCAGTCAGGCCACCCGACTTCGACTTATCACCACTCTTAACAGAGAAGCGCTTGGGCATAGTGCCCTTACTCTTCTTACGCGCCACTTGTACCTCCTTGCGGGGGACCGGTCGGCGCCTGCTGCTGCATAGCGCCAAGCACACGACTCATTTGCTGCCCAGCGTTCGGCAGCTCCTTGCTCGGCTGCGATGTCTGCACAGGCTTGCCGGGCTGCCCAGACTGGACCTGCATCATCGGAGTAGCGCTCTTTAGCGCCACCTGAGCCTGAGTCTGCTGCATGCGCTGCAGATCCTGCGCCAGACGCGCCAACAGCTCAGGACGCACCAGCTCAGGCAGGTCAGGAGCGTTCATCGCGTTGCCGATCTTCTGGAAGTGGTCCAGCCACGGGTAGTCCGGGTACTGAGCCATGGCGGGCAGCGTGTTCAGGATCAGGCTGTGCATCTCCATGGCGCGCTTCTGCGCCATGCCCTCGGAGGCACGCTCCATGCTGTAGGGCTCGATCTCAAGCTCAAGGTCCTCAAACCCGTAGCCCTCGGCGTCGTCGTGGCCACCGCCCTCGAAGTAGGGCGCAGCGTCAGGCGGCAGCCCCATCTGCCGTGCGACCTCGCTTCCCAGGGGGAAGACGATGCGGTCGTCGTGGTACATGTAGAAGGCGACCTTCTCCAGCACCGCAGTCACTGAGTCCGAGAACGCTTGCTTAATGTACGCGATACGTGTATTTGCGGCCTCAGACGCGATGGTGTGTTCCGTTGCCGTACCAGCTCCAGATACCGCTCCACGCAGCGCTTCGTCCATCCCGAGTGCCCGGTCTGCTCGCTCGCGGCACGTAGCGATCCAGCGGGCTTGCTGTTCTGTTTGTCCGCCAAGTTCAAACTCCTGAACCATTGCGCGACCGTCCTCGAAGGGAACGACCGCGACGTAATCGTGACCGGTGTCCTTGACGAGCTGCGCGGTGCGCGGGTCGTTGACCCCCACGATGCGCTTGTGCTTCATCATGCTGTTGCTGGCCGCCCGAACGTGCTGGTTCAGGTCGCCAATCTGAGCCTCCACAGCCGTCAGCGGGCTGAGGGGGATGGGGCTGTCCGGCACCTTGTAGACGCCGAAGATGCTGTACGGGCCCGTGCGCGGACCGTAGTACGGGCGCGGCTTACGCAGGTAGCGGCCAAGGGGCTGTGCCCCCTCAGGTGAGGCGCAGCTAGCTAGGGTCAGGATGGTGCCGTGGAAGCCCATCTTGGGGCCCGGGCTCTCCTCCATCTCGTAGTCCGGCACCCACACCTCGTAGACGACGATCTCGTCACGGTCCGGGTACTTGCGCTGGCTGCCCTCGTCGCGATCAACGTCAGAGGAAGCAGCCTCACGGATAGATTCCTTGTCCCAGCCCGGCTCCTTGTCGGCCATCGCCAGCAGCTCCTTACGGGTGCGGCGATACTCGTGGCCCATGAACAGCGCGTCACTGGGGCGGCTGCATCCCGGGTCGATGATGAACTGCTTTTGGCTGACGCGCTCGACCACCGGCCACATGGTCTTGCTCGGCTTCTGCACGTCCTGCTCAGGCAGGTTGATCGCGCCACCGCTGGTGTTTGCAGCGTCCTCGCGCACGACCGCAACGCCGTAGCTGAACAGCATGTCGGTCGCCAGCTCGACAAGGCGCTTACGCAGCACGCAGTCACGAACCCAGCGGTTGAGCCCGTAACGCAGAGCCGTAGCCACGTCGTTCACCGGTCCCGGCTTGCGGCTGTTCACCTGCACGCGCGGGTTGTCGAAGATCAGCTTGGGGATCATCAACGACACGTACTCGTAGTACGTGTTCTCCGGCGCGTAGTCCTCGCCAACCGTGTACGTGTCCTTCTTGTAGTGCGGACCGTGGAAGCGCTGGACTTGGTCGTTCAGCGACTTGAGGTGGCGGTTGCGATACTCGATCGCAGCCTTGACCTCCTCCATCGCGTTCTCGGGGTCGTTAAACGACATAGGGGACTCCTTTCACTTCCTTGTGGTTAAGCAGTTTGCCGAAGCTGTTGTCAGGGTAGTCCCATCCGCTGTCCTCGACCGCCATGTCACGGTTCCACATGAACATGGCCGCATACCGTAGGCAGTCAATGGCGTGGTCACTGCACGTCGGGTCAGGTCTCTCCTTTACAGGTTTGCCGTCCCGACTCTTGGTCCAGATGTAGCTAGCCATCTCGTCCTCAAGGCAGTACGGCTTCTTCTTCTCTACGCGGTCCTTGTCTCGACCAACAAGGCTGTCGCGCAGGATGAAGATACGGGGGCCGTTGTCGGCTTTGCTCAAACCCCACCGCACCATGTCGATACCGGTGCGAATGGCGTTACGCGCCTTCCGGGCGATACGGTTACCGTTCCGCCCCCGTGCGTGCCCCAACCGGTCATTGAAGACCTTGATGTACTCAGGCTCGCTCGGGTCACAGACCAGGGCTTGCAGGTCGTACTTCTTGTGGTACTTGACCACGTGCTCTGCCCACCAGTCCTGCGTCTCGTTTGTGCGGTATATCTCCGCAATACGGTACATCCGGTCGTCGTTGACGCCCCAGATTTGCAGGCAGCCCGGGTGACGCAGGCCTTTGTCGTAGGAGGCGAAGCACCACTTGAACTCGGGCGCGTCCTCCTTGTCGATGATGTGGATGCTCGGGTCCCACTCCTCGAAGATGACGCCCTCCTCGCTAGCCCAGCGGCCCTCGTAGAGGTTGGCCCGACGAGCACCGTGCGGCAGGTTAGCGAGGATGCCGTTGACGTAGGCGTCACCGCGCTTAGTCCACTTGCCCTTCTCGTGGTCCCAGTAGGTAGGATTGTCCTGGTGACGGGAGAGCAGCCGCAGCTTCTGGTCCTTCTTGTGCCGTTCGGGCACCTCACGGAAGCCCTGCGGGAAGTACTGGTTCAGCCAATGGTACTCGCCTGCGGGGTTCGTATCCGCGATGCGCATCTGCCAGGGCATCACGAAGTTACGGTTTGCACGAGACAGGTACTCCCAGCTGTGCTGGTCGATCTCACGCGCCTCGAAGACCGAGATGACGTCGTACTGCGTCGAGAAGGTCTTTTCCGGCTTGTCGAGCCCGCCTAGCACGATGTGCGAACCGTTTGGGTAGTGGTAGTTCTGCCGGTTGTTCCGGCCTGCAGAGCCGTGAATAGCGGGGTGCCCAGGCCACAATACTTCCTGCTCGAAAGTAACTAGCACTGATTCGGCCAGCGACTCTCTTGTTTGACGAAGCATGAGAACGCGGATGCCGGGGTACGCCTCGCATAGGTAGTTGATCCACTCCAACAGCGCGCGCGTCTTACCCGTACCTGCGGGGCCTTCGAGCAGCAGCTCGGCAGGCGCCAATGTCCACAACTCACGCGCAGCGCCGTAAGGGGTGTAGTTGTGGACGACCTCACTCATCGGCTAATCAGCCCCGTGACGTAGATTTTGTTGGCCCAGCGGATCGTTCCGTAGTTCTGGGTCGCGACAGCAAACTCGATGTAGTAGTTGTTGCCGCCCTCCAGCTTCCACGTCTCGTCCCCGTTCGTGCCAGACTCCGTCAGGCGAAACAGGAAGTTGTAGCCGATGTCGTCGTAGCCGTCCCAGAAGGTGTACTGCAGCGTGTTGAACACGTAGTCGGCCACCGCAGCAGTGTCGGTGATCGTCGCGATGCGCTTGACGCGCCGCGTCGAGCCCGTTGCGCTGTCACGGATCAGGTCTACCGTAATGATGTCCCCCGCCAACGCGGTGCCGTTTGACTTAGCCGCAGCAGCGTTCTCTAGGTACTGCTGGTTAGGCAGCGTGATCCGGTGGGCGAACCAGACGTCGTTGCCCTCGGTCACGTCGATTTTGACTGTCTGGCTCATTAGACGGTGATGGCAATGGTTGGACGGGTGTCGGCGAAGGCCGTGCAGTTACCGCGCGGGCTCCACCAGTTGTACAGCTGCGCAGGGAAGAAGTCAGGCCACCCGGCAACGTTAGCCTCGGTGTCGATCTGCATTTGGATGCTGTGGATCAGGTTGCCGAGGCTGTTGGTCTTGACGTCGTTGAACGTCGCGATGTCGTCGCTGCCGTCGAAGTTGCTGACCCAGACCGGGTTGAACACCATGAGGCACTTGCTGTAGTCAGCAAAGTCCCAGCCCTTCGACGCCTCAGTGCCGTATACGTCGACAAGCGGCTGGTACGCAGTCTCTGTGCTTTCGATCAGCCACCCAGGCTCAGCGGGCGTCCTGTCAATCAGGGTGCCGTCGTATCCCCAGGCGCTAAACGAGCGGGTATTAATCGCGTCGCCGTCGTTGTAGCGGTAGACAAGCAGATGGTCGTGCGCCAGGGTCGGATTAAAACCCCCAGGCTCATCCGGCACGTAGTTGACCATCCACAGCGTCAGTCCCCAGATCGGGTCGCGCCGCACGCCGTACCAGATGTTCCACGCCGAGACGCTCAGGCGCTCAGGGGCGCTGTTGGTCAAGATGCCTGACACCACAGCGTTCGGCTGACGACCCCACATGTTCTTCATCGACCAGAACCAAATCTCGGTGCCGGTCTCGGAATCGTAGTAGTACTCGCCTGTACCGCTTCCGTAGGGCCGCACATCGTTGCCAGAAGCATCGGCAATGCTCGGTGTGATCCAGCGCGTCGGCTGCTGGACATACCCGGCAAAGTATCCGGTATAGGCAATCGTCTGGTCGGACGACGTAGGCGCGGAGTTGTCGACCGGCGCAGCCTCTTGCCTAGTCAGAGTGACTACTCGCCCGACACGAACTGCCGAGAACTTTATGCCACCGCCAATCGAGCGAGCTGCCACCAGGAAGTTTTGCGCGGTCAGTTCAGCTGTCGCCCCGATCTCAATGTCTGCGCCGCTGCCGTAAGTCAGCACGTTACTCGTGCCGTCGACCAGCTTCAGGTCGACTGTTGATCCCGCAAGGTTGACGTGCAGCGTGTCGTGGAACTCGAACACTGCTTCAGCCTTGGTCTGATCTCCGAAGACTGCGTATCCGGCAGCCGGGGCCACGTTCCGCGCCCTGAACTGCACGCTGCTGCTACGCGCCACCTGCCGCGCGCGGTAGCCAACGCTCATCACCTCGTGCTGGTGGTCCGCGTCCTCGCTCTTAAACGGCTCAAAGCGATACGCCGCACGCACAAAGTTCTCACCAGCGCCGGGGGGGACGTGACCGATCCATGGCCCACCGCAGTACTGCACGGTAAAGAGCTGTCTTGTATAGCTGGGCCCAGCGGTGACTTGGTCCGTGTTGACCCACCACTCCATCGAGTTCCCCGTGATCGGGTCCGTCACTGGAGTCACAGCACTCTGGGTCTCGAAACGTACGAAATCCTGTGCTTCGGTCGTCGTGGTATGCCCGCCAAATCCATAGCCAGTCGGGTAACCGGGGTGCCATCCGTCTTTGTCGTATAGACCGTAGTTGTCCTGCCGCAGGCGGGCGAAGTCGTTGCTGAAGCACCACTGGTTCTCGTCGCGGTGGACGTAGTACCCAGTCAGGTTCTTAATGCCGGTGTCCGCGTCAAACTGCTCGGCCGCGTACTTCAGCGACCCGCGCTCGATGAGCGCTTCCAAGGTGTAGCTGCCGCTGCCGCTGTACGCAATGAACGTAACAGTCTGCGTCGCAGGGCTCGCAGAGGTGAACGTGACCTTCTGATCGCGCGGGTCCGTTTCTGGGTCGCCGTCAATGCGGATAACGTCGGGCAGAGGCGTCTTCCAGGTGTCAGAAGTCTGGTAAACACGGAAGTACACCGTAATGGGGTCAATCAGGTTGGCCATGGTGTAGGCAGCACCAGTGCTGTCCACCACGTTGAAGTCACAGGTGTCTGTCGGCCCCAGCGTCATCGGCCCGCCGGTCAGCGTGATGCGCGGCGGGTCCTTGCGGCTGTAGATAATGAGCACCAGAGTCGTCGGACCGTCGACAAGCTCGCACTGATCGGCGCTATCGAGCGTCAAAACCATGCGACGGGGGTGGAACCAGCCGTTGCGCTCCTTGATCGTGGCGCGGAAACGCACCTGATCGCGCCCTTTTGTCGGCGCGAGCTCCAAAACGCCGCTGTCGTTGACTCGCGTCTGGTCAAACTCGACAAAATCGGTGTCTGCGCCGTCGATTGACCACCGAATACGCTCTCTACCCGTAGCTGGGCCACTCAACTGCACGTAGAAGTCGAACGTCCCAGCCGTATCAGCCAGAAAACGGGTGTAGTAGTGCTTGGTGTCGTAGACAGCTGCGCCTTCGTTGACCCCCGGGTCGTATTTCGACACGGAAGCCCACTGCGCAAACTGCGTATCGGCATCGGTACGCCACGCATCCGTGACCGTAGCCGTGCCGACAACGCGCGCTGCTCTACCGACACCGATCATCAGTAGCCCCAGCCCCTGCCCTGGGCATACTTGCTGCGCATAGCCTGCGTAGCCTGCCCCTTAGCCTTCAGCTCCTGCACGCGCGCAGACCCCCGCTCGCCTGACGCACGCTCTTTGTCCCACCAGCTGCTGTAGTCCTTGACCCGCTTGGCGACGTCCTTCTCGTACTTCTCGCTGGCCTGCCTAGCACCAGTCAAAGCGCTCAACATACCGGTCATGCCCTGCTTAGGAGCCGACTTGTACGCGCTCAACTGCTCACCTAGCTTGACGTCACCGACGTTACGCCCAGGCCCGCTGTACATCTTGCGCCCCTTGCGGCCGCGAGCGTATTCGCCACGACCCTCGCGGTACTTGCTGAACGCCTCTAGCTCGCTCTCATCCAGCTCAACAAGGTCATAGCCAGTCTTCTTACGCCGACCACCGAACATGCCCTTGCGGCCACCCCGGTACTTGTAGGTCTCCTCGGCGTAGTACTTGCCCGTCTTCGGGTCAAAGTACACGCCGCCTGCAAGGTCCTCGTCGTAGAGGCTCTCGTCGTCTTCCCAACTAGCCATAACTATGACTTGCCTTTAGGTCACTTGCGCTTCTTGGCCTTCATACGCGCAGCCATAGCACGCGCCTTCGCGCGGGCACCAGCAGCACGCTCAGAGCGCTTGCCTTGGGCTTGAGCGCGCGCGCTAGCAGCACGACCGCCGTTACCCATCTTCTTCTTGGCCGCAGCAGCAGCCTTCATCCCAGCAGCAGTGTAGGGGTACTTCTTTCCGCCAACTTTCGGCATCACGCAACGCCCTCCTCGGGCTCGTTAGGTTCCTCGGCTTCAACCAATCGAGGCGGCTCCGCGAAGCCGTAGCGCTTCACATGGACCTCCGACTCGATGCTCTGCTTCTTGACCACGGCACCGTCCACACGGTCCCACAGCATCTCCAGGATCTTGACGTCGCCCATCCGGGCCTTGTGCACCATACCCATGACGATGTGCTCCAGGTACTCCGGGTTCTCGTCGAGGTACTTGTACAGCGCAGCCTGGAGACTGGCCTTCTTCTTGCCCGGCTTGTGCCAACCGTCTTTCGTCATCGGTTCCGTCAGTCCTGCCTTCACCATCAGGTTATGAGCCTGACCCGGCGTTCGCACCTTCGACCAGTCTAGTTTCCTGACGCCCATACCAGAAACAGCACGATCGCCGTCAGCAGCAGCACGTGGTACACGCGCACCACAAACTCTGTACGGTTCTCGTCATGCATGTCAGCTCCAGGTGGTGTTGGTCTGCTTACCGCAGATAGCGACGACGCGGACCGTGACCACGTCGCTAACGCCGACACTACTGCCGGTGACCATCTTGACGCGCGGATAGGCAGGCGTATCCGGGTCGTTCTGTCCCAGGCAGTCCACAGGGAACTGCATCAGGCCCGGCACGTTGCCCACCGCGGTGCTTGCACCACTCAGCGTAGCAAGGGTCAGCGACTGAGATGCGCTCACCTCAATGCTCACGTCACATGTCTCGCCAGCAGAAGCGCCAGTTTGGCTGACTAGCTGGATCCACAGCGCGCGCGTGCCAATAGGAATGGCGGGAGTGGCGTCCGTCCCGTCAGCGCCGGTCACGCTTAGCGTGTCCTCGACGGCGTTAATGTAGGCGTCCCCAAAGGTGAGCACGCCGTAAACGTCAACAGGGTCGTTCCTTCTGACCATAACAGGAGTCCATGTGTCTTGTTCAACCGGTGGAAGTACGAAAGCGCCGGGATCGGTCGTCGAACCCGTACGTGGAATGCCCCGGATGTCGGTGGTAGGGACATCTAGGTTTACATCAGGCCCGACGCCGCCGCCCAGGACATCGTTGTCTGGATCGTCGATAAGAGCGTAGGTATCGGCGTCGTAGATGGCCCAGTCGCCGGGGCCGGGGTCGGTGTCCGTGGTCGCGGTGACGGGGTAGGGGCTGCCTTGGATCGCGACGGGGAATGGGTTGACCAAGCCGCCGAAATTGTTAGAGCCGGAGGCGTTGACGGTTCCAGATCCTGCCGTGCGATAAGCGCCTGTGGAGCCGGTTTCGATTTTGAGGTTGTTGATAAGCGTCAGGTTCAGCGTTGTCCCTGAGCCCGGAGCAAAGTAGCCCCAACTATTAGTTGTCGGAGGAGCGTGCGTGCAGTTGACGATGGTAGACGCAATCGTGCCGAGCGATGCGCTGGAGAACGCCTTGAAACCTTGGTAGGGACCGATAGCAACACAGTTCTCTAGGCGGGCTCCGTCGTTGTTTCCTGTCATTACAAACCCAGACCCATTCGTCGCTGTGATGCCGTCGCCGTTGCGTGACACGCAGTTTCGCAGGGTGATGTTCTGCCCAAGGATCTGGAAGCAGGTAAGGTGTTGAGCTAGAAGCTCCAGCCTTACCACGAGGCCGTCTAGAATAGTGTCATCGTCATAGATGAGTGGTCCATTCTCGCCCGTACCGTCGCGCACGAAGCGCACTCCTGCAAGTACGCTCCCACCGTGCTCGCTCCCCGCAGCGGGCTTGTAGGTCACATTGCGCGTCGCATCCGTCGTCAGCGAACTAGAGAAGGTGACGCTCTCCGAGTAGGTCCCCGCATCCGCCTCAAACACGATGGCCTCGTTCTCATTCACCAAGTCCGTGCTGGTCGGGATGTTGGTCACATCCGCCTCGGCCAAGGTGAAGCTGCCGTAGTCGTATTTAGGTGGCTCTGGAAAAGCGGGGTTAGGCCCGATAGTCCGGGTCAGCACCGTCGTCGCCTGAGGCACCTCAAACGCACCGGGGTTGGCGTTAGCCCCGTACCGGGTGTTGCCAAGAATGTCAGTCCTCGGCACGCTGCTGTTCACATCGGGGCCGACGCCCTGACCAATGACATCGTTGTTCGGGCTGTCTAGCAGCGCGCCGTTCTTCCCGACATAGAGGGCGTAGTCTCCGGCTCCGGGGTCGTAGGCGGTGCTTGGGGTGATGGGATACGGCGAGCCTTGGGTGGCGACGGGCCACGGGTTAGAGCTGCCACCGAAGTTGTTAGAGCCGGTTGTTGTGACCGCGCCCGTTGTGAATACATCACGGAAACTCCAGTTATGGCCAAGGTTGATGCAGTTGACCACATCAATGGTCACATCGTTCGCGGTTTGCAGGAGTGCGGCGCTGGGCCCGCTGCCCGCAAATGTGCAATTGGCTATGCGGGCATGAATGCTATCGGTCTTGTTCCCGACAATGCCTAAACCGTTGCCAATACCTAGATCGACGCAGTTGCGGATGACTGTTGGATGACTTGCACTACCTGCGCCCCCAGATAGGCCGGTGGGCTCAAGCTGCAATTCGATTGCCGTAAAGTTGACGCTTGCAAGACTCTGCAAGATCAACGAGTCGAGAACACACCCTTCGCATGTTGCAGAGCCGTTTGGAAAGATCTCAACACCGCGAACGCTTGCGCCAGTTCCGGTGCTAACAATCTTGAGGCCACGCAGAGTAGTGAATGCGCCGTTTGCGATCTTGAAGACGGCAGCCGTTGTAGGGCTGCTGACAATGGCCTGCCCTAGATCTGCGCTTTGATAGGTGACATTCCTCGTCGGGTCGCATGTAAGCGAGCTGTCGATAGTTACCGTGCTAGGCTCGGTGTAAGTCCCCGCATCCGCCTCGAACACGATCCGCTCGTTCTCAAAGGTCAGGTCCGCAGAGCCGCCGATGTTCTCGACATCAGCCTCCGCGAGCGTGAAGCTCCCGTAGTCGTATTCCGGCGGCGCCGGAGAAGGAGGGTTGGGCCCGATTGTCTTCGTGATCGTCGTCGGCGCAACGAAGCCGTCAGCCTCGAAGGCCCCAGGGTTGCAGGCCGCGCCGCTGCGAGCCACGCCGTTGATGTCGGTGGTCGGGACATCGCTGTTTACCGAAGGGCCCACGCCCTGCTGCCAGACATCGTTGCCAGTCACATCCGCAAGGGCTCCGGTCGCGCCCATGTAGACCGCGTAGTCCCCGGAGCCGAGAGGCGTGGAGAAGCTGGTCGTTGGGGTGATGGGGTAGGGGCTTCCCTGGATGGCGGCAGGGAGGGGTTGGGTCGAACCGCCGAAGTTGTTGGAGCCGGTCAAGTTCAGCGTTCCCGACACCGACTGATACCACTGCCACGGCACAAAGCTCATGCAGTTGGTAATCTGGACATTCAGCGTGCCCAAAGCGGTGATAGCGAGCGCCCTGTGGGTTGCAGCGGAGTCTCCGACAAAGGTGCAGTTGGCGACTACGAAGTGCCCGTTTTTGCCTGCTCCTGCTGCAGCCCCGGCTAGGTCTGCAAAATTGTCAGTCTTTCTAAAAACGCAGTTCTCGTAAACGATTGGGTCTGCAAGCGAACCCATATCGTATACGGCTGCGGTCGATACACCGAGGGGGGCGCGGGATGTCTGGCTCCATAGAAGCATGTTGCGGAGTTTTACGCCAAACATGTCATTCGTTGGGTCCAAAGACACGCCTGTTCGGAAGCCGCTTGTGTTGCTCACATGGACTTCCAGTCCATCCAACACTATGTAGCCGTTGCGTATTGTTTGGGCTCCACCATATCCCGCGCCGTTGTCGTGGAGGACAACGCCTGCCCCAAACACGCCACCATGCTCTGATCCAGCGGCGGGCTTATAGGTCACATTGCGGGCAGCATCGCTTGTCAGCGTGCTGTCGAAGGTCACGCTATCCGAGTAGGTCCCAGCAGCCGCCTCGAAGACAATTGCCCCATCGCTCGCAACGAGGTCCGTAGAGCCGAACGCGAGGGTTGCGATGTTCTCCACATCGGCCTCGGCCAGAGTGAACGAAGCGTAGTCCCTGCCGGACCCAATCGTCTTCGTGATGACCGTGACCATCAGCCGCCAGCCTTGTCTCCGGTCAGCGCCTGAATCTCAGCCCAGGTCTTCGTGATCGCAGCGGCCTCCGCGCTGTCCGCGTCCACCCAGGTCAGGTGCGCCGCGTCCGCCAGCGCCACCGTGTAGCGCCGCTTCCCAAGCTGCACACGGCCCATGTCCGGCTCATCCGGGTCGATTAGGTCGCCCTCCCACGGCGCCATCAGCGCCTGCACATCGGGGTCATCGTGCTCCTTGTCGGAGCAGTACACAAACCGGAACCCGCTGTCGGTCCTAATGACCGCACCTCCAGGGTTCACATGACCGTCCAGAACCTGCACGACGTCGTTGTCGCCGTACGTAAGACCCCCACCAGGGGACGCCGTGATGATGAGCGCGTGTGCCATGAGTATCAAGCCGTCTCGGCAGCATAACCCTAGCACACCAAGCAAGCACCGGGGAAGGGGGGTCTCGTATCCGCCATAGCGCCAAGCGACCCCAAAGTCGGTTAGTTGTTGGTGGAAACCCCTCCCCCGGCGCTAGCCACTCTAGCGCTAGTAACCCATGCCGCGCAACTGTACGCCAAGTTTTTGGCTTTTGTACTCGGCGGCTAGAGCTGCCTTCTTAGCCGTAGGGAACGTCTTGATGACGTACCCCTCATTCCTGGCCCCCTCCAGAGCAGCACGCTCAGTCGGGTAATTCTGACCAGTGCGCGGGTTAAACGACGGCACGTTCGCATACCCGCCGTTCGGCATCTTGATCGTGATCGTGTACTCCGTCTGGACCTCACCGTCGTCAGACATCCACATCTGACGGCCATTCAGCTTCTGCAGCTTGCCGCCCTTCAGCATTCGCCCGCGACCCGCAAGCTGACGCTGAGCGCCCAGCTTCCCAGGGTCCGACGCCGGAGCAGGCTGCCCACCCTGCTCACCCAAGGGCTCAAGCAGAGCAGAACCACCAGATCCCAGACCGTACAGCCCCTTGCCGAGCTTCTTCTGGCCACCACCCGTAGCCCTGCGCGACATCGTTACAGCACGCTTCTTCTGGCGGATCACCTTGTTCGCATCCTCAACCGCCGACACCACGTCCTGACGGCCCGCGTAGCCAGCCTTGCGCATCTGCTCGACCATACGAGCCTGGTTCTTCGCCGCGTCAATCGACGCATCCAAAGCACCAGCAGCCTTGCGCATCTTACGGCCCTCGTAGATCCAACGCAGGCCCTTGTAGGCGTTCTTGGCGCCCGTGTAGATCATGCGCGAAGGCAACAGGTCCGGTAGCCACGGCCCAACCTCGCGAGCTACGCGACCAGCACCACGGCCAAACGCCGCAGTCTGATTCGACGGGATGCCCATCGGACCCTGCATGGCTCCACCCTAGCACCAGGGGGTGAACGAAGTGAACCCCCGTATATATATCTCTATCTCTATAGCATTGGCTCCGCATAGATTCGCATGACCACCGCACTGCGACCGCATACGGACGCAAAAACAAAACGGGCCTAGGAGCCACGATGGGACCCAAACGACTCAGAGCACCCAGGGGGGGCTAAAACGCGCTCATACGGCCGCACAAGCCCCAGGACGAGGCGGTGGGTGGGCAGTAGTCATTGCATCGTTCCATCGACCCACCCCGCCAGCGACCGGTACCCCCTACGCCTACGGGCTACGCCCTACGCCGCCCTCACCAGCAGCCTCCTTCGTCGGCTCCTGGCTCGTTGGCTCCGGGCTCGCCCTCCGTCTGCGGGGCTACACGGACGCTTTGCACTCGCAACCCTGCACACAGCCCGCTCGTGCCTCGCGTAGCCACCCGCACCCATTGCCCCGGTGTTGCCCGCGTTGTTGCGCAGATGTTGGGGCGCTCCGCGCTAAGGGGACAAGGTGAGTGGGAGGTAGATGGGGATTCGCCCCGTCAGCCCGCTCTCTGCAAACTGTTAACGACATGAACTACGACGCCATTGCCACTCTCAACATCCTGTCCGCCCTCGTCGCCGGTCTT
>Ga0208427_1000663_pt1 | contig 14699 bp, 21 predicted proteins | sample DEB08_DNA_FD_184532 | JGI IMG/M metagenome (GOLD analysis project Ga0208427, IMG submission 184532) | Aqueous microbial communities from the Delaware River and Bay under freshwater to marine salinity gradient to study organic matter... | ecosystem: Environmental > Aquatic > Marine > Coastal ...
AACTCCAGATCTCTCGCCACAAAGAGAAATTGAGGCTGATATGGGCGAATCTGAACAGATCCACTTTGAGCCAGGCAAGATCGAACCCAGATTGGTCACAGCGAGTTGGGGGGCGGACAGTTACGGCCCCGAAATTGTTGCCTGGGCAAAAGATCATTTGCAGGTTGATTTGTACCCGTGGCAGCAGCAGGTGCTTGACGACGCATTGCAACATGATGCCGCTGGCGATCTGTTGCATCGTTACAGTCTGACCAGCACAGCAAGACAGCAAGGCAAAACAGTGATGCTGTCGGCGCTCATTGGCTGGTGGCTCACAGTTGGCCGTGTGAAACGTGGCGGCCCCCAGCAGGTGTTGAGTGTGGCGCACCAATACACCACTGCCGAACTGTTGCCGCTCATGCTGTTCCCGATTCTTGAAGAGCGCTACGGGTTCAAAACGTTTGTGTCATCAGGCCGCATGATGGCCCAGCACGATGATGGCAGTTGGTGGCGTATCCAATCGGCATCACCCCGTTCAGGTCACGGGTTGAGCGCTGATTTGCTGGTGGTTGACGAACTGTTTGCTGTGTCTGAACTTGTGCTTGACGCTGGTCTGTTGCCTACGCAGCGGGCTAGGCGTGCGCCGCTGGCTGTGTTCACTTCCACTGCTGGCACTGAGGATTCAACGGCGCTGATCAGGTGGCGTGAACGTGGCATTCAACAGATTGAAACAGGGAAACCTGGCCGCCTGCACTTTGCTGAATGGTCACCGCCCGCCAACATTGATTTCAGTGACAGAAAGTTTTGGCATTACGCAAACCCCAGTTTGGGGTTGGGTTTCTTGACGATGCAAGACCTTGAAGATGGTTTCAATAGTCCCAATCGTGAAGCATGGTTGAGAACTGACCTGAACCTGTGGACTTCAGCGGTAGGTTCCTGGTTGCCTCACGGCGCATGGGAATCATGGATCACTGAAGATGACATGCCTGCTGGCGGGGTGCTGGCCGTTGACAGCGACAATGATGGCATGGGGTTTGTGGGTGTCAGGGTGGCTGCCCGTGATGACGGCAAACTTCAGGCACGCAGTGAATTCAGAGTTGAATCACTTGAAGCAATGTGGCAACAGGTGCATGTGTTGTTGGAAGATAAACAAATGAAACTGGCGTTGACACCAGGACTTCACGGCCTGTGCCCACTAGACCTATCAAAACGTGCAACCATTTGGGGCCAACAGGAAATGACCAAATACACGGCCATTGTGCGTGGCCTTATTCTCGAGGGCCGCCTAGTGCATGAAAATCAAATGAGCCTAAATGAGCATGTGAACAGGGCTGTGTCAGGAAAAGCAGCGGGCGGCATGTTGACAATCACTTCACGAAAATCGCCTGGCCCTATCGAACAGTGCCGCTGCATGATCGCCGCCGCAGGTATGTGTGCAAAACCTTCAGGCAAAATCAGGGTGCCAATGATCGGCATGGGCTAAATCCACACACAGCCCGTGAGAATGTGTTAGCCTTGCGGCGTGGGTCTGTTCCGTACCAAAGCAGCGCCAGCGTTCGGCGTTTCTGACGTGAAGGCTGCCGCCGGTAGTGCGGGCAGACTCGGCACGCTCAGTTCCTACGCAGTCGGGTCTGGAGTTGAGCGTGCGCTATCTTTGCCAACTGTCAGCAGGGCTGTTGGCCTCATCACTTCAACCATTGCCAGCCTTGACCTACGCACCTACACGCTGCAATGGGATCCGCAGACAGAACGCTACGAAAAAATCTATGTGCCAGGTGAATCATGGTTCACCCGCCCAGACCCCCGCAACACCCGCAACTTCATCATTTCGGCAACCGTAAAAGATTTGATGTTGAGAGGGCGGGCGTTCTGGTATGTGACCAGTCGATATGCCACAGGGTTTCCTGCATCATTCCAATGGTTGCCCGCCGATCAGGTCACAACACCTGACCAGGCAGGCCCTGAATGGTTTAGCACTGCCCAGGAAATCTATTTTGATGGCGTAGAAGTTGACGCCGCAAATGTGGTTCAGTTCCTTTCACCACTTGACGGCATTCTGTGGACAGGCGCCAGGGCCATTGACATTGCCCACAAACTCGATGAGTCAGCCCGCCGTTTCGCAACCAATGAAATCGCTGCTGGCTATTTGCAGCAAAAAGAAGGCGGAGAAGCCCTAGCAGGCCACGAACTGTCTGAACTTGCAGCAGCATGGGCGCAGGCCCGCCAAAATTCTGCCATTGGTGCGCTCAATCAGCACGTTGAGTTCATCGAGTTCAAGAGCAACCCCAACGTGTTGCAAATAACAGAAGGCCGCACTTTGGCGGCATTAGATCTGGCACGCGTGTGTCAAGTCCCACCGTGGTTGGTGGGGGTCGCTGTTTCATCGTTCACATATCAGAACGCACAACAGGCCCGCCAGGACTTGCTCACCTTCGGGGCGTCACCATTCCTGACGTGCCTTTCCGAAACCCTTTCGGGTGACAACGTGATCGCCAAAGGCAAACACGTTGAATTTGACACCGAAGCATTTGTGAAAACAGCAATGGCTGACAATGTTGACATTGCTGTTGAACCAGCCTTTGAGGAATCAGAAACATGATGAAATTCACCGCTACCGCTGTGAGCCTTGACGCCGCAGCAGGCGACCAGCCCCGCACAATCTCAGGCATCGCTGTGCCATACAACACGGCGGCCACAGTCAGTTCAGGTGCCACTGTGAAAGTGCTGCCAGGTGCGCTACCAGTTGACGGCCCAGCGCCACGCCTACTGGCTGAACACGACATGGGCCAAATCGTTGGCATGGTTACAGCCCGTGAAGAAACTGACGAAGGCATGTTGTTCACAGCCGAAATTGCCCGCACCCGTGCAGGTGACGATCTGGTTGAACTTCTAAAAATGGGTGCCTATGACAGCGTTTCAATTGGCATTGAAGCAGTTGACACTGAGCAAGAAGGCAAAACCACTGTCGTGAAATCTGCCCGATGGCGTGAACTGTCAATTGTTGCTGAACCAGCATTTGAGGCCGCCCGTATCACTGAAATCGCTGCATCAGCCGATGCAGACACCCCCGACGAAACCGAAACACCCCAACCTGAAAAGGACATTGAAAACATGGAAGAAAAGACCCCTGAGGTTGTAGAGGCCGCCGCTGAGGTTGTCCCGACAGCCCCAATCTACGCACAGCCAAAAAAGCATTTTGCGATGCCTTCAGCCAGCGAATATCTTGCGGCCTACCACCAGGGCGGCGAAGTGTTTGCAAAGGTCAACGCAGCATTCATTGAGGCAGCAAAAGCAAAGCAAACCGCTATCGAAGCCGCCGCAGGTGACACTGTGACGACCGACACGCCAGGTTTGCTGCCTGTTCCAATCGTGGCGCCAGTGTTCGCAGACATGAACTATGTGCGGCCAGTGGTCAACGCTGTTGGTGCCCGTGCAATGCCAGACGGCGGCAACTCAAAGACCTTCATTCGTCCAACGTGGACGACTCACACCAGCATTGCAGCGCAGGCGTCAGAACTTGACGCAGTGTCAGCAACCACGCCAGTGATCGCCAGCAACGTAGTCCAAAAATCGACACTTGCGGGACAGGTCACCTTGTCCGTTCAAGACGTGGAATTCACTTCGCCGTCGGCCCTTCAAATCATTTTGCAGGATTTGGCCTCACAGTACCTTGAGAAGTCTGACGACGTGGCCGCTGACGCCATCGTTGCAGGCGCATCAGCATCAGGTTCAACGTGGACTGTCACAGCAAACGACCCAACCAGCCTGATTTCAGCACTGTATGACGCAGCCCGTGACATTCTCGCAGCAACTAACTTCTTGCCTGACCATGTGTTCGTGTCACCAGATGTGTGGTACTCACTGGGCCAGCAGTTGGACGCCGACAAGCGGCCAGTATTCCCATACACCGGCGCATCAGGCCTGATGGGTGTTAATGGTATGGGCACCGGCGAAGTCACTTCAGCGAACACGTTCAACCCGTTTGGTTTGAAACTGGTTGCTGACAAGAATTTCGCTGCTGGCACCATGATTGTTGCACGCGGCGCCGCCGTTGAGTTCTACGAGCAGATCAGGGGCATCACCAGTGTTGAGGTTCCTTCAACCCTGGGCCGTACGTTCTCGTATTACGGCTATGTTGCTACCTTCATTGGTGATGATTCGCAAGTCAAGTCAATCGCTATCGCCTGATAACTAGGGAACGCATCACGCCATGACCACTTTTACCATCACGCAATCATCACGCGTGGGCGGCTATGGCGTGGTGCAAACCCTTGAACAGTTGGCAAACATTCCCCTGGGCAGTTACGTCAACATTGTCGACAGCACCAGGGGACTTAACGGCAACCAACAGGTTGTGTGGTCACTGGTTAATTACGAACTGATTGATGTCACCCCTGAAGGTGAACTGGTTTTTGACTATGACGTACCCCGTGAACATCAGGTCATCTTTCCAAACGCTGGCTCAGATCTCGCCTACGGCGTTGACAGTGGCGAACTACGTTGGGAACCTGAACCCACCTGGATTGTCAGCGATGACGTGACAGAATGGTTAGGCATCAGCGTTGCAACAGCAAATGACACAGCGTTCATCGCAACCTGTGTATCAGCGGCCAACGTGTTTGCCTACAGGCGTCGTGTTGAATCCGGTTACCATGACGACATTGACGCAGCACCTGACGGCGCAGTCAAACTGGGCACCATTATGTATGCGGCGACGTTGTACCGTGAACGGGGCAGCGCCGATTCATTTGCATCATTTGACCAGTTCGGTGGCGGCGTACCGTTCGGCTCACTAGGCCGCATTCTGCAACTGCTAGGCGTAGGCCGCCCACAGGTGGGCTGATGGCTGCCACAGGAATTCTGGCCGCTGCCTACAACAGCGTGACAACAGCGCTGGCTGACGCAGGTTTAGTGGTGGTCACAGACCCCCGCAACGCCCGCCCAATGTCAGTGTTTGTTGAACTCCCCATTGGTGACGCTTTCAATAACAACATTGTTGACGTGCGGATCAGCCTCAGAATTCTGGCCGCCCCGCCAGGCAACCAGGACGCCGCCAACTATTTGCTGAGTACCTTTGACATCATTCACCAACTTGACACCCTGGCTGTGGTTGACTTTAGGCCATCCACCGCTGTTATTGGTGAGCAAAATATTCCCGCCTATGACTTAACAGTCAGACTTTCCACAAGGAGAAACTAGAAGTGGCAACTACCACAGTACTTTCAAACCCAGCGCTGCTGATTGATTCTGTCGATTACAGCGACCAATGCACCAGCGCCGTGCTGACACTCACAAAGGAATCGCTTGAGGCCACTTCTTTTGCTGATACGTCACGCACCTACACTGCTGGCCTAACCAACGTTGAAGTGACCTGCACGCTCATGCTGGCCTACGGCAGCGCCGAAGTTGAAGAAAACCTAGAAGCAAACGTGTTGGGCCAAAATGTTGACGTGGTTATCTATGCCACAAGCAGCACCACCGCAGCAGCAGACAATCCCAAATACACCATTACAGGTGCCTATTGTGAGTCAATTTCCCCGATCTCAGGCGCATTGGGTGAACTTCAAACCATTGACATCACACTGTCAGGCGGCTCGTACACCAGGGCTGTGGCCTGACCTAACTAGAAAGACCCGACATGCAACTTACAATTCAAATCACAACAGCAGATGACCAATACCAGGTTCACACAGATCTGTTCACCATCGTGGCATGGGAACGCAAGTTCAAAACCAAAGCCAGCAAAATGGGTGACGGAATCGGAATGGAAGATCTGGCATTCATGGCATACGAGGCCAGCAAACATGCAGGCCGCACAGTGCCCGCCGTGTTTGACGATTTCATCAGAAAAATTGTGAAAATTGAAGTGGTAGGGGAAGAGGACTCAAACCCTACCCACGAGGCACCTACCGCCGACAGTTAGCAGAACTGCTGTTGGCTGTCGGCTGGTGGCCGCCTCACATAGAATTCGACACAAAAGATCTTCACACAGTTGGTGACGTAGCAAAGGAACAGCAGAAAAATGGCCGACGGGGTAGGCGTTGAAATAGACACCGACGGCATTGCCGTGATGGTGCGCTATCTACGCAAAGTTGAACCCGAACTGGCCCGCATTCTGCCCCGTGAAATGCGTGGCGCTGCTGCACCAATTGTGGAAACAGCACGGGCGTTGGTTCCACAGCCCACAGCGCTACGAAACTGGGGTGCCTGGACTGAACGGGGCCGTGACCGTTCCTGGACACGCAAAGCACGCACAGGCATCGTTGCACAAACTGACGTGAGGGCAACAGGTGAACGCAACCAAATCAATTTGCTGTCACTGTTTCAGAAAGACCCAGCGGGCGCCATTTTTGACAACGCTGGCCGCCACAGTGCAGGCGCCACAGGGCGCAGCGGCGCATTCCTGCAAAACCTGAATGACAAATATGGTGACCCGACACAGAAAGGCCGTTACATGTGGCCCGCTGTTGAACAGAATTTGGGCTATCTCAATCGTGAAGTGCAGCGGGTGATTGACAAATGGTCACAGGAACTTGAAAAAGCATTAGACAGGGCAGCATGACATGGCACGCATTCCATTAGTCACAGAATTTGAATCACGGGGCCTTGACAGGGCAATCAAAGAATTCAAAAAACTTGAAACCACCGGCCAAAAAATAGGGTATGGCTTACAGAAAGCGTTTTTGCCTGCCACTGCTGCTCTGGGTGGGTTGGCTGCCGCCGCAGGCGTATCTGTGAAGGCTGCCGCTGAAGATGCTGCACAACAGGCAGAACTAGCCCGCCAACTTGAGGCCACTACTGGCGCCACTGACAAACAGATTGCCGCTGTTGAAGAATACATTGCACAAACAGAACTGGCCGCCGCAGTATCTGACAGCGAACTACGCCCAGCGTTTGCCAATTTGGTGAGGGCAACAGGTGACGTGACCGAGGCACAAGAGTTGATGACCCTGGCCCTTGACGTGGCAGCAGCCACCGGCAAAGACCTTGAGGGCGTCACGCAGGCGTTGCAGGAAGGCATACAGGGCGAAGTTGGCCCACTCAAAGAACTTGACAAATCGCTGACGGACATGATCGCCAGCGGCGCCAGCGCCGATGAAGTGATGGCACAACTGGCTGACACGTTTGGTGGCGCTGCCGCTGAATCGACTGAAACAGTTGAAGGCAAATTCAAACTGATGAAAATTCAGTTGGACAACACAAAAGAATCAATCGGCAAGGCGTTGCTGCCAATCCTTGACAAACTGTTGCCCTATTTAGAACGCATGGCAACATGGATTTCAGAAAACACTGAACTATTTTTGACCATTGGCGCTGTGGTTGGCACGTTCGCCGCCGCAATCGTGGCCGCCAACATTGCCCTGGGCGTATTCAACACCATTCAGGGCATCACGTCAGCGCTCAACATTGCGATGGGCCGCACAGCAGATTCAACCACAGCCAGTTTCAGCGCCATGTGGGTTGCTACAGGCGTAGGCGTGATCATTGCCATCATTGCTGTGATCGTGGTGCTTCAAGCGAAGTTCAACATTTTGGGCAAAGCAGTTGACGCCCTCAAATTCATATTCAGCAAAGTGTGGGACGCAATCAAATTCTATCTGAACCTGTGGATTGACGCCCTCAACCTGATCATTTCAGCAATCAACAAAATACCTGGCATTGACATCCCTGAGATTCCACGCCTGGGCAATGAGGCCGAAACAGCAGGCGAACAGGTTGACGGCCTCGCTGAAGCAATGGTGCGAGCAGAAACAGCATCAGACAAAGCAGCACAAACATTTTTGCAATTCGACAAAGGCCTGCTAAACATTGCTGCCAGCGGCGACGAAATGCAAACCACGTTGGGCCGTGTCAATGTGGAAACAGACAAACTGAACGAAGGCATTGAGACAGCCACAACCCGCCTTGACAAATTCTTTGACGCCCTAGACCAGCAAAAAGCCACTGACGAATTTATTGAAGAAATCAAAGAAATTGAAAAGCAACTGGGCAACGCCGCACAAGAATCACCCGCCTTCCTAGAAGCACAGGAACAGGCGTATGAGGCTGTCAGGAAACTACGCAGTGAGCGTGAAGATCTGTCGGATGCCTTCTATGAGGCGCTGATCATAAACATTGACCAGGGAAATCTTGACTATGTGGCTGAAGTAATGGGCAACCTGGTTGATTTGGGTGGTCTGGAAATACCAATCAACTTTGATGTCACAGGGTTCACCATGCCTGATTTCGGCAACATTCAAAACAGTGCAGGGTTCCAAAATGCTTTGGCAGGCGCAGAATTTGGGGCGGCTGGCGTCACTATTATTAACAATTATTTGCCGCCAGGTGTCAGCCCCACAGAACTGCAAGACAGCCAAACCAGCCAAAACACACGCCGTGGCCCCTCAACATACGAAGTAGCAGGGGCAGGCGTCTTGTGAGTATCACCTGGGAATTCACAGTCTATGACCCGCAAAAAAACGCATTTTTTCCGTATGGCGGCTACTACGATTTCACCGACAGGTTGCAAGGGTTCGATGTCAAACAGATGGCGCACCCCGGCCGCCAGGGAACTGGTGAAGCCATTTTGCGGCTTACAAACTTTGACGGCGCACTAACCCCGAACGGGTCAGGAACTTATGCAGGGGTTGACTGGGCCAGTTGTTTGTTTTTGCTGGCAATGAACACAACCAGCGATTATCACGAAGTGTTTGCGGGCGTGCTGGCTGACTTTGTGTTCACTGATGACGGCGTCATTTCCTATGTTGATCTTGTGTTAGATGACCCCTGGGCAATCGTTGGGCGCAGCATTACAGAACAAGGCGAAGTGACTTCAAGCAGCCAATATCTGAAAATCCATGAGGCAATCTCATCAGTCGCAAATTCAGGCACATCGTTCAACAATTACGCCAACGGCGTCAGATTTCCAAACGTTGACAAAGTATTAGGCATTGGACAAGTTGTTGACCTCAGCACAACTGAAGCAACATTGTTCTACACAAACAATGAGGCAGAGGGCAACATTGGCGAACGCATCAGGAACGGCATTCTGCCTGCTAGCGCCGCCGTGTTTTGGCCTGGCAGTTACAAGTTCAGATCTATCTATGTGGATTATGATTCTTACTGTGTCGGTGAAGGTTTGAGCGCCGACACCAGGGAACACACATTGACTGAAACGCTGACAGGCGCAGCAGGTGAAGCCGTGTTAGACACGCTGCAAACAGGCCACAACTTACCCGAAATGATAAACAAAATCAGCGTGACAGTTGGCAGCGTCACAGGGGTGACGCCAGCCACATACAACGCAGAAAACATTCAATCAACTTTCACATACGGCACGCGTGCAGGCACATGGGGCAATCACCTTCAGCCACGTTCAAAACGTGCAACCCGTGACGCAGCAGGCAATGACGTTGTAAACCTTGACCCGTATCTTGAGGCGTTGACCGAAAGGTTTGCAAACTACCGTTTTACAGCATTGACAGCCAGCACAAAACAGTCACAAAACACCACAGCAAACGCTGAAACAGAATTCGGCTACCTGTGCGACATCCGATATGGGATATGGGCGCCATGTTCTGTGAAATACACCCCGACAGGTGCCGCCAGCCAGATCACTGATGTCACTGTGATCACCCGCCGCAGACTACGAGGCACCCCCAGTGACGTGACACTTGAAATGGAACTGTTGCCCGCTATCGACTATCAGTCACTGGTGTTGAACAGTGACATGTTGGGCACCCTGGATTACAACAGATTAGGATAACACTATGGCTTTCCCTTATTCGTCAGGCGATGTCCTTACAGCAGCAGACTTAAACCAGTCATCAGGTCTGGTGTTGGTCAAAACTCAGACAGCAGGCACAGCGGTGTCCTCAATGACTATCACGAATTGTTTTAGTTCAACGTTTCACAACTATTTTTTGACCGTCACAGGGGGCACGTTCAATACTGCAAATACACAGGTGCAGGGAAGGCTTGTAGCCGGAGGTGTTGAGGCAAGCACCGGCTACAAGAACCGGTTGTTGTACTCGTCATACTCAGCAAGCACGCCACTTGCAGCAAGCAGCATAACTAATCAACGTATATTGTGGTGGGGTGGGACTAAGGCAAACGCTACCGCGCCGGTGTTTTGCCGGTTGTGGCTCATGGGCGTTTACCTGACTGATGGCACCTACATGACAAGCGACGCCTACGGCACGGATGGGTTTGCGGGCAACTCGTCGTGTTATCACACCACGCCAGCCTCGTACGATGGAATTAAAATAAATCCAGAGACTGGCACGATGACTGGGTGCACGGTTCGGGTGTACGGATACAACAACGGGTGATAACGATGGCTACATGGACACGACAAGAACTAGAAACCCTTTACCCTGACGGCACGGTCAACGTACAAGTTGACGACGAAGTTACCGTGATGACTAGCGAAGAGTGGTCAGCGTGGATTGACGCTCAGGTTGGCACCGAAAAACCTAACGGGCTGCCAGCGTGATACGTAGCGCCACGATCATTGCTGTTGGCCTGGTGCTGCTGCTCATCGGCATGTGGGGACTCACAGAATGATTATCGACCTAACAAAAACCGTGAAAGCATTTTCCGGCGGCACCATTTCGTGTGCGGTAGCCCACAACCTGGGTGACCCTGCTGCAGCACTAGACATGGCCGTGCTACAAGAAGCCTCAAAAACTGGTGCGGTGGCGGCTGCACTGGGGCTTTTAGTTGCTGCTAACGGCATAAAAATCAACACCGTGAAAGAGAACAACAATGAATCTTGAAAACCCCTCAAAAGCACTCATTGCCCTAGTAGGCCTTATCTGCATCACTGTGCTGTTGGCTGTTGATCAGATACCAACAGAAGCAGGCACAGGCATGATGGGCACTATTTTGGGTTATGCAGTCGGAAACGGTATCGCAGCAAAACAGGGCAAAACCGTTTCACCGATTATCGGCAGTAAAAAGGTGGAACAATGAGGGACTACACAGGGTTTGACGGGTTCGCTGACGCAAAACGGCCTGGCCTTGAAGGTTTGGTGGCAGCAATGCAATCAGCATCAGGCAGCCAGATCTGGAACAACGGCACCCTAGCCAAACGTAAGAAACGAGGCGCTGAGAACAGCCAGCAAATGTCAGGCTGGTCAATTCACTCAACTGGCAGGGCTGCTGATATTTCTAGGCGTGCCTATCACGGGCGGCGTGGCTGCACCCGTGGCGAAATGCTGAAAGTGTGTGACTGGCTGGTTGAAGTCGCTGACGAAATCGGTCTGGAATATTTGGCTGACTACGAATTCAGTGACGGCGGCGCAGCAGGAAGGGGCTGGCGTTGTGACCGTGACGCCTGGCAAACCTACCGGCCTGGTGTAATCAAAGGCGGCGGCTCAGGGGACTGGCTGCACCTGGAACTTGATTCAGACCACAGTGATCGCACTGACTGGATTGATGCAGTCATGGCGTCATTTCCGTTGGGTAACCATGTGCCGAAAATCGACAGTGGCACAGGTTGGGTGACATGCCGAAAAGGTGACGAAGGTGACAACGTGCGCCAGGTGCAACAGGTGTTGCATGACGAAGGCTACAAAAACAGTTCAGGCAAAAAACCCATTGTGATTGACGGTATTTTTGGCCTGACAACTGATCGCAGGGTCAAGCAATACCAAAAAGAAAACGGGCTGACAGTTGACGGCATTGTTGGAAAACAAACAGCAGGCCACATGGGGTTGCTTGACAACTGAGCCGATTATCGGCATACTGTGATCACCCGACACAAACGAAAGGTGATCGCTATGCGTTTCATCATTTGGCTGACCCTCACAGCACTGCCTTTGGGTGTGCTGTTACAACTGCCAGACCCCGCAGAACTTGAAGCCCCCATGACAGCGCAGGCTGAGCAGGGCAGGCTAGAATTGGAACGCCTGTGGGCAGACACTGGAACCCTAACCAGTACCACAGCAAACAACGATTCTTCTACCACCGTTGCCCTGCCCACAGGCACCACAACCACCACCACCACGACCACCACGCTGCCTGATGTGCGTTGTGTCGAATGGTGGCACGCCGCCGAAACTGCTGGCTGGCCCGCTGAACGTATCCCAACACTGTTGAACAGCATTGTGTGGGCAGAATCACGCTGCCTGCCTGACGTGACCAACGGCGCTGATCACGGCCTGACACAAATCAACTGGTCAACATGGGCTGATCTTGTAAATTCTTTGGGTTTGAAACAGGCGCACCTGTATCAACCCGAACTCAATCTGCGTGTGGCTTTTATGGTCGCACAGGAAGCAGAAAACCTGGGGTGGCGCTGGTGCCAGCCCTGGGACTCATCAGGTAACCACTGCTAGAAAGGCAAACAATTGAAACCCGACACCAAAACGCTGGCACACATGCTGGCACGACTCACTGACCCCGACAGCATCGCTGTTCTACTTGACACGTTCAGGCCTGCAGAAACACCTACAGAGCCGCCAAAGCCACCTGTAGCGCCGCCTGAGCAGCCTGAAACCCTGTTCGGTCATTACCAGTCACGGAAACCTGAAAAGGCTGCACGCAACCAACACAGGCGTTGGACTGCTGCAGATCGTTCCCGTGCATGGGGGTGGTACGACACCGGCGCTGATCTTGAATACATTGCACAACAATTACAGCGCACCCCTGGCGGCGTGAAACGCCAACTAGATCAAATGAAAGGGCGGCCATGATGGGTTTTGATTTGTCGAACTATCAAACTGTTGCTGAACGCCTGCACCTGTGGCTGGAAAGTTGCAAGGAAAGGGGCGTGCAGCCCCGTGTTGTCACTGAAATTGTTTCGCACACTGAAACGTGGGTGATGTTTAAGGGCTACATATTTGAAAATGACGTGATGATTGCCACAGGCCACGCTGAAGAACACAAAACTGACAGGGGCGTGAACGCCACGAGCCATGTGGAAAATGCCGAAACATCATGTTTGGGAAGATGCCTAGCGAACGCGGGTTGGGCGGGCAGCGACCCAGCGAAACGGGCCAGTCGTGAAGAAATGACCAAAGTTGAGCGCCGCAACCCCATCACAGGCGCCCCACCAAAACAGCAAACCAGTGAACGTGCCCCAGCAGGCTCACGGGCAAAACGGCCAGCAACAGAAAAACAAATGGAATTCCTGCGATCATTGAACAGCAGAAAAGGCAACACAATGAGCGTGCAAGACATCGCCCGTTGTGCAGGTGACTCACAAGCAGCGTCAGACGCCATTCAACGCCTCACAGACATGCCTGACGTGAAATGATTACTGAGGCCGAATTTCAACAGTCTGTGATTGATTTGGCACGCTGGACAGGGTGGCGCATATTTCACCCACGCACAGTTCACACAGCCCAGGGCACACATTTGACAGCGTTCTATGGCGACGCAGGATTCCCTGACCTGGTGCTAGTGCATGAACGCCGTGGCGTGATCTTTGCTGAACTTAAAACGAACAAAGGCATTTTAGATGCACAGCAAGAGGATTGGGGAAGAGATCTTACCAATGCTGGTGCTGAATATCACGTTTGGCGCCCTAAAGATTGGGAAACCATTAAATACAGATTGATTAAAACGAATGATTGATTGGAAAAACATGGACGTTGACAAATTGACACGCAAACAGGCCATTGAAGTGATCGGCAGCATGGCCGAAGAACTAGGTCAAGCCTTAGAACAGGCCACTGATCAAATATTGCAGCAAACCCAGTTTGTGCAGGAACAGCAGAAACTGATTGAGAAACAGCAACTACACATTGATGGTCAGCAACTGCATATCAGGGAACTGAAACGCCGTTTGGAATTGAGAGGCGAACAATGAGCCGCTACATATGCAAACAATGTGGCCGCTGGCAAAAACCATTACAGCCACGCATGTTGTGCGCCCGCTGCCATTACAAACAAACACAGAAACAGGAAAACAACGAATGATCATCAGAACCCGACGCCCTGACAGGTTCGCTGTCATACCAAATGACGCCCTTCAAAACCATGCCCTGTCATTCAAAGCCAGGGGACTACTGGCCTACCTACTCAGCCAACCTGATGACTGGCGCATAAGTTCAGGCGCCCTGGCACGCCTCGCAGTGAACGATGGCCGTGAATCCATACGAACAGCCCTGAAGGAACTTGAAACAGCCAACTACTTGCACAGGCGCAGAACCAAAGACCCCGAGACAGGCAGGTTTGGTTGGCATCACCTACTGTTCGATCACCCCTGTGAATTACCTGTGGACAACTGCCCGCCCATAGACCGATTTCCCGACGCCGGAAAACTGGACGTCTTACAAAGTACTAACTACAAAAGTGAAAAAAGAAAGAGACATAGTTACGACCCCACCCCACCCCTGTGCAAAACATGTGACGGCAACGGCTATGAACGCCTTGACCTAGACAACACGCAACGCTGTGCCCAATGCAACGGCGACGGCATAAGCAGGACACCATGACCAGCAAAAAGGGGAGTATCTACGGCACGCAACGGTGGAAGAAACTGAGGCAACAGGTCTTAGCAGAAGAACCAACATGCCACTGGTGTCAACGTGCCCCAGCCACACAGGTTGACCATGTGATCGAACTGGCAGTTGGTGGTGAACCCTACGAACGCAGCAACCTGGTTGGCAGCTGTGGCCCATGCAACAGCAAACGGGGCAGCATTCTCGGCAACAAAAGAAAACAACAAATGATCAGGGAAGGCGAAGCGATACGCAGCGCACCTCAGTTTTTTGAGAATGAAAAAACCCTAC
>Ga0208427_1000670_pt1 | contig 14617 bp, 16 predicted proteins | sample DEB08_DNA_FD_184532 | JGI IMG/M metagenome (GOLD analysis project Ga0208427, IMG submission 184532) | Aqueous microbial communities from the Delaware River and Bay under freshwater to marine salinity gradient to study organic matter... | ecosystem: Environmental > Aquatic > Marine > Coastal ...
GGACTATGAGGTTAGATGCGCTCGACCGTATAGTAGAAGAATCCACTTCAACCACATCGAACTGACGTTGTGTGGACATATTGGCGATAATCATATCTGTAGAGGTCACAGCCCCAACAGGTTCGGTAAGTGTTGTGCTTCCGTTAGCTGTCCCCCCACTAATAGCAAAAGCGTTCATTGTGAACCGGGGTGTGCCAACATCTTTTCTAACAAAGGCGGACCTGTCTGAGACCTCCTTTAATCCGGAACCATCCATTACACTTATTGCGGTTATTGTGTTACCCCAATCATATATCTCATAGACAGTCCCCGAATCCAGATCCCCGCTATTCAACTCGTCGTAGAGGAACTCAACAGGGTGATCCTCAACCCCTCGGTAATCAGTAATCTGAGCCCATCGAATTTCTCCATCTTGAGAGTTGTATGCTGCGGAATCCACTGGGTCACAAACATTGGTAAATAACCGATCCCCGCCAATTCGTATCCAGGAACCGATGTTTGATGTGCGGAAGATCAGGGCGTCGGCACGGACGTGAACATCTCCGTCAGGGACTCCATCACGATCGGTCCATGGGGCGTTGGTTTCGTCTCCGATAATTGCGGCCAGCCGAACAGAGGGGTCTTCAATATTGACCACGGACTCCACGGGGTCCACCAGGACTTCTGAATCGGAGACATACTCACGAATACGAGCAAGGCCATACTGGTTTCCAAACTTGTATTCTGTATACCACTCATTGGCGTCTAAATCTACGGCGCTAAGAGATGACCAATCCGAAGCGGTCGATATTAACCGAATCCGCTCATCTTCATTGCTGATGGTTAGAATGGTATCCGTCCGGTCTATTTTCTGAAAGGGGTGGGAAGTGAACTTGATCTGCTCAAACTGCCAAGGATAAAGGCCTTCGGAACCCACGGCTCCTGCGTAAAGTGGGGTGTTAGATGAGTCCTGTAGATTCGATTGACCTTCGGTAATGGTTGGGATGTCGGCAATATCCACACCATTTGCTCCAAGAGTCCATCCGGATACCGGAACATCATCTTCGTCAGATGTGTTGGTGTAGTATACGTGACCAGCGGTAAGTGTCGGATGTCCGGCAGCGACTACAAACTCCCAATCCGTTCCATTATATTGGATATACCAATACTCCAATGTTTGAGCCACAGGGTCGTCATAAAGAATCCACTTGGGCTTCCCGTTAAGGGTTTCAGCATCCGTATTAAGAAAAGTTCCATTGATATTGGCGGTAACGCCAGATGTAGTAACATACTCGGAAGTAGCAGTGAGCTGAAGTTCGTCGTAGATCGTATTGGCGGTAAGTGAATAAGGTGGGTGTAGTGGGTGCGTGAACACCATGGTCTCCACTTCGCGGGAATAGCGGACGTTCATTATCTGGTCGTCCAGATAAGGCACCGTAATTGAGTTCCCGAACTCGTCGGCTGCGGCTACCGGGTCTCCGTTGACATCAACTCCTCCGCCACGAGTGTAAAGGAGAGTCCCGTCGGTCGAGTAGACCTGAAGAAGTCCGGCGGACAGCGCAATAAGGAAGCGGCTTTGATTGTTGATTGTGAACTCAATTAATCGAATATTGCCGCCCACCTCCTCACGGATCCACTGAAACCCTTCACGATAACGTGTGGGACCCTGGATCGATGGAAGAAAGTTCTCCATCTGCTGGAGCCCCTTCTTGAATTTATCGATGTCAATTCTTCCGCGAAGGTGTGGGCTCATAAGCCCACCGGTGAAATCTGTGTTTACCGTACTATACGTCGCCATAACCGTCGTGCGCTGCCAGGAAAGTTGAGTTGCTTGCGTTTTTTATGAAACCTGGCGCAGCCTCCTGGGAAGCTTTGGTTTTGGCGTGAGCGTAGGCTTCCTTGTAATACTGGTGCATCCGATCTCTGTCGGATAATTCCCCTGTGATTGGCTTCGCTACAATATGCGCCAGCCAGAAGACGGTAGGGGTGAACACATAGTCGGGAACCGTGGAAATATCGGTCACTTTGACATTGTAGTGTAGAAAAATTGTGGATTCGTTAGCGAGGATCTTGGTCCCCTCCAAACGATGATCGAGTCGGTATCCCTCGGTAGTGGTGAGCTTTCGGAATGAAGCGAGATCGGATGGAATATCAAAGGAGTATTCAAACTCCGTATCCGTTGGTGTGCCTGTGCTTGTGAGTCTGGATACTTTTCGGGTTGTGTAGAAATCGAATCTGGAAACAACATCGGAGATAGCAGACGGATAAGCCGCAGCCATTACTTTGGCAGGGGAGGTGTCAGCGGCATCCAATTCAGCCTGGGTCAACACACGGGCGTTGCCAAGCTCAAGGAGCGCACGATTTACCAGATCAAGATTTGTAGCCATAGGTGAAAAGTGTCCCCCTCCCAACCCAAAAGGAGGGGGACCGGTTTCAGGAGACCCTACGAGTTTTCAACGTAGAGAACATATCCTTCAACCACGTCGTCGGCGGCAAGTGCGCCAACACCGGTGGTGAGGAAGAGGGTAGTCGCAGCTGTGGTCGTAACCTGGTAAGGTGAGAACACTGTGGCGGCGGTGACGCCGTCCAGGAACACGTTTACGTTGGTATCCACAGGAGATGCGGTCGGAGTCCAGCCTATATCGGCAGTTGCCGAGTTGGAGAGGCTGATGTTCGTGATCGCACCACCAAGGATGGTTACGGTTTTGGCGAACTCAAGAAGCTCAATTTGGCTTCCGGAGGCCACCGCGCCAGCGGCGGTATACGAGAACTTCTTAACCCGAACACGCGCACCGGACTCGATGGGCTGGAGGGGAGAAGGGTTCTCGGCACGGGTCTGAGTGAGCTCAGTCCCTACATAGTCGAATGTAATTGCGGCCATTGTATTAGTTCCTTTCGGTTGAGGTTAGCTTTCAAGGCAACGGATTTCTCCGGCCACTTCACCCCACATACGGGAGGCACCAATGGACTGCTTGAAATACATATAAGGAATGTTCTTCTTTGAAGAATCCTTCCACATATCTCCCTTCAGGTCCTCACCAATCGTCAGCTTGAGAGCCTTCGGAGTGAAAACCATGCAGCGACGTTCATCACCACCAGAACCACTAGAGAGCGGAAGACGCTCACAAAGGATGAAACGATAACCCATATAGGTTGTCACGTTACCCTCAGCAAGGTTCTTACGAACACTGTAGTCGGCGTTGATAATTTCGTCCTCTTTGAGGAGGTCGTCCAGCTGGTAGGATGTGAGCAGCATCGGAAGAACGTCGTCCTGTTCGATGGCTTCGATACGAAGCATTGCGGTGCGAAGCCCCTTGAGCTTTTCAATAGTCAGACCGGAAGCAGTTCCGGTGGACCCATCGAAGTTAGCCCCAACAGAAACGCCCTCATAGTCACCGGAGACCAGAGTGTAGCGTCCGGCAGTTGCGGAGATTTTGTTGGACGAACCGTTGCTAAGTTCACCGATGCGGATGGTTATGTCGTTCTCGTCGTCAGATGTTCGAGCATAAGCGACGGCCGTAGAACCTTCCTTACCGGTGTAGGCGTCACCGAAATACTTATCGATAAGGAAGTCGTCCCGCTTGCGCTTACCGGACTTCAGAAGAGCGGTGCTGTAAGCGTTAGAGGGATCAGAGACAACCTTCATCAGGTCTTTCGGATCAATGTATTTGCCGAGTTCGTAGTGGCGCAGCGAGATGCGGCGATTGTCGTGAGGGATTTCAGACACAGGGTTGTCCCCATAGCGGGTGGTATCCTCTGTCATCTCCTCAGCTTCACCGATACGCTGCCAACTCTTGTACTCGGATTTTTGAGTATCACGATCCACAAGTGGATCGAGGATCGACTGATCCTGTTGGTAGGCTTGTTCAAAGCCTTCCTGGAACTGCCGAACGTAGGCTTCTTCGATAGCCGAAGCCCCTTGGCCATTATATACAGAATTTGCAGGCATTTTATTAAAAGATATAGATTAACGATATGCGGCGGTGCCACGTTTGTTTCGCTTAGCTACCCTTTCGGACTACGCTCGACCTTACGAGGTCATCGGCTTTCTGAAGCTGTCCATGGACTCCGAAGAGCTGCCCAATAACTGATCCCTAGAGCTTGAAGGTAAGTTTGTCAAGAGGATACAAAAAAAACCTCCCCGATTTCTCGGGGAGGTGAAAACCAACACAACAGATTAATCTGTTGGGTATAACTTTTGATACAACTCTGTGCGCTTGGCAAGCAATCTTTCGCGCTTACTTTTATCAGCAGGGGAAAGGGCGGCCAATTTGTCACCGGTAACAAAGAGAAGTTCGTTGTGCTCGGTATCAAAGTCCCTGATCTGAGCCTTAAGCCCTGCGACAGTCTCGCTTCCGCCAAGGGTATGGGAACCACTGGGAGCCCCGATGTCCTTGACCAAGGGAGCAAGGCGGTGGAACAATTTCATCACCGCAGGATGGTTCGCGACGATTGGGCTCCAGTTCATCAGCTCCTCCAGTTCGGGTATTTCCGAACTCAATGCAGCGTAGGCTTCATTGGCCGAGCGGTGGTTAATGTTGAAGTCATTACCCCAGTCCTTGCGGAGTTCATTGGTCAGGGTTTGAACGTGCTGACTGATCTGGGTGTCCAGCATACCTTCGGACTGAAGCGCATTCTCCGCCCAGACTTTCTGGAGCCCCTGGAACTGTCGATCCGTGAGACCAAGACCATGAGCAACTTCTTTCAGCTTGGTTGAGGTGGCTTCGTCGAAAGTGTATTCCTTCGCGTCGCCGCCGTCCTCAACCGTCAGGGACAATTTCTCCTGTGTAGTGTAACCGTCCGTGGTTTCTGGGCGAAGCTGGGTATAGAAGTCATCCCAGTCTGCATCCTTCCAATCCTCCTGCGGAACAGGGAGGCGCTTCTTGCCGAGAGCCGACTGTGCATTTACAGCCTGTTCAGCCAGGGATTGAAGGCTCTTCGTATTCTTGAACAAGTCTTTCTCCCGAAGGTCCTCGGGAAGACTGGCTCGGAACTGGCCGTAGATGTCCTCAGATGAGAAGTCCAGGGCCTGGGTTTCCGTGATTGCTTCGTCGGCGGCAGTTGCACCGCCACCTATACCCCCCGAAAGGGCTTCTTCTTCGTTTTCGTCACTCATGGTTCTTGGTCTCTTGTTCTAGTATGTGGATTAGGTTATAGTGGTCGTCTTGACCGAGTAGATTGAGATAGCTCATGGCCAAATGGCGTTTACCTTCGTTGAAAGCGGTCTCCATCGGGTCCTTGTTGAACTTAGGCCTCGTAACATTGCTGTCCCGCAGAAAAGCCTCAAAAAACCGCTTTCCATGAGGTGTTTCAAGGATCAATTCGAGGTCCTCCTTGAACTGCTGTCGTCTGCGGAGGGCTGTCAGGTGGGTTATTGGGTTATTCATTTACAGTGTCAAAAGTTGGCCCATTCCTTCTGGGTCAGTGGCTCGGGCGGAAGCGATGTCCTTCATAGCCCCTGCCATCTCGGGAGCGGCTTGCATCGCCATCTGTTGTTCTTCAGCCTGAGCGCGTGCTTCACGTGCCTGGTTCATGGCTTCCTTGGTCTTGACGACACGTCGCGGAATGTTCCGCATACGACCGTATGCTTCGAACAACTCGTTCATGTCTAGGTTTTCCAGAACCGTCGGGTCCTGCTGGGCAATCGGAGTAATATCCTGCATAAAGCCAGCTATATTGGAGATACCCGACGCATATTGGGCATGGGCTGCGGGGGATGTGTAAATAATTTCAAGAGGCCGACCATTGAGAGACGTCGGCATTTCGTCGAACACAGGGTCCCTGCGATCCTGGAGGAACTCCACCGTCTGCTCGATACAGGGGCTCAGGTATTCATTCTCCATGCGAGCAAGGAGGGGTCCGAGTTGTTGGAGCATCTGGCCGCGTTCATCCTGAACCTCCAGAATTGATTGGCGTTCCTTCTTCTGCTCCCGAATAATCTGGTCAACAAAGAAAGCCTTCGTGATCTGCTCACGGTAGTCACGGAGCATCTCAAGAGTCAGGTTCGGCTGGGAGCCGCTGACCAGAGGTTGTGGTGGGCTGGTCCCCATTTCGTGGTAAAGTATCTGACCATTCCCCGCCGTGATCGGTAAGAGGATGGAGCCCTCTTCCGCCACAAGCGGAGGTCGGTTGGCCTGTTCGGCACTCAGAAGCAACTCCTTCACCATCTTGTTGATGACACGGATCTGAGCCATACAGGTCGTAGCAGGGCCGCGCCCCAAAACTTCCCCGGCCATGACCAACCACCGTGGAACCATGAAGGGGAAGTAGGATTTTTGGGTCTGCTGAAAAACTGCTTCCAAATCAGGGCACCAGTAGGTCACCTTGTAAGGTCGCTCGGGTCCAATGCGCCCACCCTTACGGGCACGTGAATCATCGTTCGGCTCAACCGTGTAAACAATCTCGTGCTTCGCTGTCTTCGCATCTATATCGAAAGCCCTGTTGTTCACCACCTTGGGGAACATCTGAAACAACGCCTTCGGACTCATGAACCGACGGTAGAACATGGTGTCCACGAACACTTCTTCGTTGATGTCGAAGAAAGAGTCGGCCAATGGGCAGGATTTGAACGTAATTACAGGCTTGTCCCGATTCACATAAACAACCCCGTTCCCGAAGGAACCGATGGACTGGAAAGTCTCATGGCCCGTCGGGTAGAACTGGGACTGCGGAAGGCTGTAAAGATGCTGAACCTTGTCGCTGAGTTTCTCCAAAAACAAAAGCTCATCATCCTCCAACAAGGCGGAGGGGGTGTCCTGAGGTTTCAGGTAAGCCCAACGGTCGGATTTCGGAATCAGGTAGCTGGACAAACCGTTGGCAAACATCATATTCGCCCATACCGCCGTGTGATCGTAAAGCTTTTTGCTCGTATCCTCCTCCCGATTGCTGCTGAAACTGGAGTTAGTGTTGGAGAACCCGCCAATCATCCCCGGGCTCACGAACTGCTGTGCGTCGTTGAGCATGGAATCATGGCCGCTACGAATCATTTTCACATGTTCGTATCGGTCCTGGAGTCTGACGAGTTCGGGAGATTTCATAAATTAGACTCCACTACCGAGTTTCTTCTTGTCCTGCGGAGCCCCGACATATCCCACCTGGGATTGTGAGGCCTTCCGCTGCTGATTGGTTGGATTGACCGTCTTTGCCGGGACCTTCGCCTGCTGGATGGGGCGCTTAGCTATTGGTGCCGGAGGAGGGGGTGGAGGCGGAGGAGGAGGTGGGGGCGGAGGTGCTTTTGGTTTGGATCCCATGGTATAATCGATTAAGAGTTTTCGTTAGAACAAAGCAAATGCCCCGCTCTGGATACTTTGCGTATCGTGCGAAACCAACCCTGTCAAGCTCGTAGGGCATTAACTGTATAAGTTTCGGAAGATTCCCGCTGGCATAGGTCACATACCAATAAGGACTGATGGCGGGAGAGTCCTCAACGTGGGGGTTCTCTCTGGTTTCTTCGTGCCCCAGTAAGATGTAGCCAGGGCCAAAGAAAGTATATCGCTTGGAATGAGGGAAACTGGAAATATATTGGTCCAGAATAGAAATGAAATCTTCACCCATCGTGTGGTAGAGAATCACCGCACGGTCCAGGGGGGTCAGTTCCGTTGGTTGTGGGGGGATTGGGTCGTTTATTGCCATGATTAGGTTACCAGTCGATCTCCTTTGTTTTGTATTCCGTCAACTCTTTGCGCTGCTCTGCAGTGTGTTTCGTGTGTTCCCGGATCCCGACGGCCAGGGTAGCCATAGCGTCCGCTCCGTGGGAGGACTGGTCGTGAACGGGTGTCTTCTTGAAAACCTGCTTCATTTCATCCCACTCTTTCCGATACTCCTTCAAGTGCTTGATCCCAAGGTGACAGGTGGTGCTGTCGAACCAGCATCTGGGCAGAACATTCCGAACGGCTTCAATCTGGTCCCCCTTAGCAAGTTTTTTCACGGGAATCGCTTTGATTCCGAGGGATCTCAGGGTCTCCAACCGTGAGCGGCCGCTGCCGAGTTCTCGGACTTTCACATCGTGGGGAAAGTAGTGCTTCCCGTAAGAAACGTCATTCAAGGAGGCCCAGCGATCCAATTCCCGGGCATAAAAGGCCAGTCCTTCCCCTGAGTTCTCAAAATAATTGATAATCCGGGTCTCATGCCGATGCTGCTGGAAAAACCAAATACTGGTGGCGTCATCCATCCCAAGGTCCCATGCCGTATGCACAGAAAGACTGGGTTCCGGTGGGAGCCGCTGCAAAATCTGTTCCTTCTGGTAAAGCTTCGTGATAATCCCTCCATAATAGGCCCCTTCGACAGGAGTGTTGAACGAGCACATGTACTCCGACTGGAAACGAGCCTCCGACATCTTCCCCCGCTCCTTCCGAAGCGTTTCGGCGGGGATCGCTCTGGTCTTCGTGACCGGGAGGTGGCTGGCGAACCAGTCTTTGTCCGCTTCGGCCTCCTTAAGCAGTGTGTAAAAGTGATTCTGGCCCCGTGGAGTGCCGTTGAACAACGCCCAGCCGCCGTTTTCCGCCAAAATTGGGCGGGTAAGCTCCCATGCAACGGGGTCGGCCAGGGAATACTCGGAAAAAACGATCCCCAGGGGATTGATGCCCACCAGTTTATCAGGATTATCGGCCCCAAGCAGCTGAATAACACTCCCATTGGATAAAGTCAGGGACATTTCCTGCTCGGATTTACGTGAAACCAGTTCCCGTGGGATGAAATCAATGAATTTCCGGCCATCCTTATCCTGCCCCTGCCAAATAATCCGACGGATCTGGTTATTGAATGGGCCGATGTAAAGATAAAGCCCCTTCCGTTGCAGGGCTTTGATCGCCATGATGTTTATACTCGTCAAGTCCTTCCCGGCCCGTCGGTGCCATGCAACCACGGCCCGTAAATGATACTCGTCTTGGGCCATATACTTCACGAACGGAAGCTGATAGGGACGGGGGATCCACCCCTGGGCGGGAACTTGGATATTCATCCTTGTAACTTTGCTGCGTGCTGCTCCTCCTCACTGACGAACTCGGCGTATTCGGGATCCAGGGTGTCTTCGTCGGGGGTGACATCAATCGCTTGGTCGATTGGGTTGGGGGTTTGCTGTCTGAGTTGTTTCTGGGTGACCTTGGAGAAATCAGCTAGAGAGATTGTAAGTCCCCCTTTGATCTCGGCCTCAATATCCACAGATTTCGGGTTCGCTATAACCATCTTAGCCAACTTCTCGGCAACCTGGGCCTTTTCTTTCGGGTCCTCAATCTCATTGAATGCCTCAATAAGCGCCGTCACAGGGTTGAACTCCAGTTCCTCAAACGTGGCCCATATCAACTTCCTCATCTGGGCCGGAGAGGGAGCAGTGGACGCCAATTCCAGCATCTGTTGCTTAACAACCAGTTTCTTTTCCGTTTTGGTCAGCTCCCGTTCCACTTGTTTTAATTTAGCTTCTGTTTTAGTAATCTTCTTTCGTTGTCTTTGCCTCTTCCTTTCGCGCTGTATAGCAGCTTGTTTCGGCATACAACCATTAGAAGTGGTCCGGCCATCAGTATTTGGGTCTCTTTTGGGCATGTTCAACTTCTTAACAGTCCCCTCCTGCCTGTCAAGACCTATGCTCCAACCAGTCCCTTTCTAACAATTCTTTGGGATGTAGCACTTGTAGCGGTGAAATCAAGGTTTTGTAGCGGAGAGCGCTACAACTTACGTTATAGTATTATCAAGGGTTTACGTAATTTGTAGCCAATGTAGCGTAGCATTCGGACTTTGAAAAAAAGAGAAAAAAGAAAAGGTCCAGGTCTCTATGCTACGCTACATTGACCATAAATTACGTAAGTCGTTGATATTCTTATATACTTACAGTGTAGCCACAACCCTGAATTTGTAGCGGCCCCAGGCACACAAACTCAGAAACCGTTAAATGGTAGGAACTTACAAAGCGGGTCGAGTGCTACATTTTTTTCCATTACCTTCCCTTTTTTCCGTTAGTATACTGAACACTTGAGCACGCTTTTTCCGTAGCCTGGATTTACGTATTTTTCTGGTATGTGGTAACTAGTGTCCATTTGAGCACTATATCTTGGAAAATAAGGATTTTTTGTGCGGGGGTTGGGTCCCCCCTGTTGCTTTGGATCCCAAGTTCCCCCATGCCCCCCCCTCCACGGCATCCTTGAACCATCGAACCCCTGGCCCACTAATCCCCCGGGCTCCACGGCCCACACAAGCGACCAGCCCATTTTACCGACATCAGCAAAATGGTGCCGTGAACCACTGCACATTCATGCAAAAATGGGCCTATGGATGTAGGAGTGGTTTAATCCCACTATCCATAGTCAACAACCTAACAAATGCAACCCTCTACCCATCAACCACTTATCCATTGTTAAGCACATCTCATTCTTACTTAACAATTCAAACACACCCTATTACCCTCTTTCTCAGTGTAAATCCCTTGCATTAAGCACATCCAACCCTTTCGAATCGTAGGGCCTCTGCAGTATCGAAAGAAGGAGGGTGAGTAGTATCCCAATTGTCTCATATCGGTCAATGGATTGCGGTGTTGCCTAATGCTGAATCGATGAACAACAGGGCAACAGGCAGTCGAACGACAAAGCACGGATGTCCTGTTGTTAATCGGTCAGCATTGGCAATCCCCGACCATTGACTCGATATCCTGACTATAGTTGTAACTCACCCTCGTGTTTACTAGATCACAACCTGTGCATCGGCAATGGGGGCGTTACGGAGACATCCTATTATGAAAACATATGAAATATCCTCTGCGGGGCCACCGCAACAACAACCACGACCACCAAGTCCGCAAATGTCTAACAATCACCAACAAATCCACAAAATAAGGAAGTAAACGCTATGAGTACAAAATCTAACATCATCGAAGCACACGTTCTCGAAGCAACCACGGGCATCCTGCTCGCTGACGGCAACGAGAAATCTCTTACCAAAGTCATCACCATCGAAGGTGACCTTGTCTCAGTCTGGCACGACGACAACAAACTCCATGCCTCACCAGGCGAAGACGTATTGCTCGTCCGTTCCGAGTCCCAACGAACCGATGCCAACGGCAACCCATACATCAACTACGCAATCGTTCCCGCAGCCTTTGCAGCCAAAATCAAACAACCCAAATAACCAACCGTCCTGAGCACGACCCAAAACTGCTCAACATTATTATGATTCCAAAACCAACCCAACACATCCGAGCCATGCACCAGACGCTCGTAAACGACATCGAAAACGACATCCCCGACGAACAACGTCGAGCCATGTGGGCCTCGGTCTTCCACCACGCAGAGCAAATCGCCCATCAATTCCAAAACCGGGACTTCGAAGCCGCCGACATCGTCAATCACTGGTATCTTGATCTCGAATCCCCTGCCAGCCAAACCCGCGACGCTCGCCGCGACGACAAACTCTGCTCCTTCCGAACCATCAACCAGGAACTCAAAGACCTCGAAGTTCAAGAAAACCGTGACAACTATGCAACATGGGAACGCCTTTACCGCAAATGGTGGTTCAATGGTAAGCAAGGCACCAAGCCCAAAATGCCACCAAAGGTTCGTTACGCCATAGTCACCACCGAAGACTACGACACATTCGGCTCCGGTGCATGGTCTGAAGTTGAAGACGACGTAGACGCCCTTGAACGCGAACGCGAAAACTACCTAGGCTTCTTCCAAACCCCCAACGAAGATCCCGAGAACCCAATGGAAGACAACTTCGGCTGCAAACGCCTTGCCGTCCGACACACAGCCCACGGAGTCAAATACATGTATCGAGGCTCCAAAGGAGTCCTGAACGGAGTCTACTCCAATACGCTACCTGAACCCAACTACCGAACATCCGAGCAACGGCGCACCCTGCTCCGCACGCTCTTGCGTTCCGACAACCTGATCGATGTGCAGCTTGGTTTCTCCAAACTACGAATGAAACCAAAAGGTAAAAATGAGTCAAAAGAAGCGTATGACACCCGACTAGCCAAACGAAGATTCAAAATACGAGTCCGACATATGAAAAATCTCAAACTTCGGGAATCATAATAAACCGTCCTGAGCACGACAATAAACTGCTCATCTTTCCACCCCACCGCAAGCAACGGAACTCCACCCCACCGCAAGCCCCGGGGCAACACTACACTAAATACACTAAACCCAAAAAAATACAATGCAATCAACACAAAAATTCGAAGACGTCAAAACTCTTGCCCGAGTTCGTGGTATCAAAGAATTCTCTCCAAAAGAAATGAATCTAATTATAGAACTCTGTTCCATAAATTCACTAGATCCCAAGACCATTCTTGACGAAGTTACCGATGCTCCCAAATATCGCACCGAACGCGCCGTCAAAAGCACCCGTTCCACAATTTCTAACATCTTCGCTAAACTCAGCGAAGCCATCAAACCATGACCCTACCCATCATTCTAATCTGCGTATTCGTGGTTATAATCCTCGGTGCGCTTCTCTTCGAACACAGGCCATGAAAAAAAACGTAATAACAACAATCATCATAACTCTAGTCACCTTAATCGGAATTGGTTCCCTCATCTATTCCACAGGAGCTGCAAAACAACTCTATATGAAAGAAGTCTTAGAAATCGAAGCTCCCTGGATTCAGGCTCTCAACTACAACACTTACCTCTGGTGTCATAGAAATTGTAAAGAACAAAGACCATGAAAAACAGCACCCTAGAAACACTCGGGTTGTTCGAAACAATGATTGGACTCCACCTTATGGAAAATGACAATATATGTTTTCAAATAGCTGGTGGTATAATCTTATTAATTGGATCTATAGATGTAATCAAATCATTCAAATAACACATGGAAATAATCCTAATTAGTTTCATCGCAGCCCTCGGATACCTGATTATCCTTTGCAAACTGTTCACTCCCCACTTTGTCGCAAGAACCCAAGTCCTCTGGGACATCGTATTCACTGTTGGTATCCCCCTGCTGTTCCTGGGAACCTTCAGCGGCATGGCAACCGCTTTCCTAGCTGGCATCTGGTTCTCAGCTATGACAGCTTTCCTTGGAATGCTAAACCCTCCAACCAAACGAAACGTTCAAATATAACCGGTTTCACCCCTGCTATCCAACCCATAACCGACCGTGACCGACCGGAACCAAGTACTTTCACTAATCAGTGAACCCATACCACCAGAGCTCCCTAGATTGCCTATTGAAGCTGTTTATTTAGGCAATGGGACACAAGTTCCTAAATTCGACAGCTGCGGTCCATACTTATACACAAGAAAACACTTGCACTATTGGGTCAAAGGCTCCTTAGGGACTGGAAGATATATGTCACACTACGCCATCCCAATCGACGCTCCTTCTTCTGTGCTCAGAGAAATCCTGGATTTCAAAAAGAAGTATAGGAACCTCAAATCCAATGAGACTACACTCCCACCCAAAAACCAATTTCAAGGAAACGTATTTTGCTAATTTTAACCCAACCTAACACAAAATAACCTAACACAAAATAACACAAATATCATGAACTCCCCATCAATCCTCGTAAACGACATCGAATATGTTCGAAAAGACAGCATTAAATCAGAAATTGCTAAAATCCCTGACTCTCCTGTAGGTCACTACTGTATTGTGCGCTGCACCCAAAGCGGCGTATGGGCCGGTACTCCCTCCTACCATAATGGTCAAAATGTAACTCTCACAAATGCACGAAGACTCTACTTCTGGAAAGCAAAGAAAGGACATACTCTTTCAGCTGTCGCTAACTACGGCATTACCGAAAGTAAGCTCCCTGCTCCAGTGGACATTGTGTATCTTACTGAGGTGTGCGAATTGATTCCAACAACAGAAGAAGCCCAAAAGAGCATAGTCAACCACCCTCCCCATAATGAGTAATACAAAGGAGTGTAACAACGGCTCCGGCTACGGCAACAGCTCCGGCACCGGCTACGGCTACGGCTCCGGCTACGGCTCCGGCATTAGCTACGGCAACAGCGACAGCAACAGCGACAACTACGGCGACGGCTCCGGCATTAGCTACGGCTGCGGTTACAGCGACGGCTGCGGCTACGGCTACAGCGACGGCAGCGGTAACAAAGACAATGAGTAATATAAAGGAATACACTTCCAATGACGTCAACGGCTCCGGCTACGGCTCCGGCCACGGCGACAGCGACGGCTACGGCTACGGCTACGGCTACGGTTACGGCGAAGGCTATGGTAACGGCTTTGGCGACGGCTTCGGCAACGGCTATGGCGACGGCTCCGGCCACGGCTTCGGCTCCGGCCACGGCTCCGGCTACGGCTCCGGCACAGGCTGGGGCGACGGCGACGGCAGCGGCTTCGGCTCCGGCAACGGCGACAGCTACGGAACCGGCTTCGGCAACGAAGACAATGGGTAATACAAAAGAGTACAACTTCGGCTACGGCTACGGCTGCGGCTCCGGCTTCGGCAACGGCTACGGCAACGGCTACGGCAACGGCTCCGGCAACGAATTCGGCTACGGCTACGGATTCGGATTCGGCTCCGGCTCCGGCTACGGATTCGGATTCGGATTCGGCTCCGGCTACAACTACAACTCCGGCTCCGGCTCCGGCTCCGGCTACGGCTCCGGCTACGGCTCCGGCTCCGGCTTCGGCTCCAGCTACGGCTACGGCGACGGCAGCGGCTTCGGCTCCGGCAACG
>Ga0208427_1000673_pt1 | contig 14579 bp, 17 predicted proteins | sample DEB08_DNA_FD_184532 | JGI IMG/M metagenome (GOLD analysis project Ga0208427, IMG submission 184532) | Aqueous microbial communities from the Delaware River and Bay under freshwater to marine salinity gradient to study organic matter... | ecosystem: Environmental > Aquatic > Marine > Coastal ...
ATACTAGCATCTTTAAATTCTTCCGGCACCTGAGGATTGAATTTAGTCAAAACATTCAGCTGAGTGTCTAATGTGGTTCGAGTATTAAGGTCATTGTGGTATTTCCCACTCCAAAAAAAAGTTTTTCCCCCAGCAATAACTTGTACACCGGAAAGATCAACTCCTTTAGAACGAAGCAAATCGGTGTGTTCTTTCTCAAAATCATCTCCTACAACAGAGACCAAACCACAATTAGTTTTAAACTGTGAAGCTGCCAATCCAATATAAGTAGCACAGCCTCCTAAAATCTTTCCTGTTTTACCAAATGGTGATTCGATAGCATCATAAGCCATCGTTCCCAAAACCAAAAGTTTATTGTTCATAGTGCAAAAGTATAAAACTCTGTGTCCCTATTTGCCTTTTATACAAAACATTTCTTTTGGTCTTTTTAGGGCAAACTATATTAAGAATCCTGTTGTTCCGTTTTTTCAAAAAAGACATCTGGAGGTAAATTTTTTCCTTTTGCTGCAGCTACAGCCAATTGATCACAACGTTCGTTTTGGGGATGTTTATTGTGTCCTTTTATCCACTGAAAATGTACACGGTGTTTGTTATATACTTTTAAAAACCGTTTCCATAAATCGCTGTTTTTTTTCCCTTTAAAGTTTTTTGTTTCCCAAGAGAACACCCATTTTTTTTCAACTGCGTCTACCACGTATTTCGAATCAGAATACACCACCACTTCCATTCCTGGCTTGTTTAACAACTCCAACCCAATAATTACAGCCAAAAGCTCCATTCTGTTGTTTGTTGTTTTTGCAAAACCGGCTGAAAATTCTTTGACATAAGACATACCTACCCATTCCAGAATAATTCCATATCCCCCCGGCCCTGGATTTCCTAGGGAAGAACCATCTGTGTAGAGGTAAACAGACTTTGCCTTCATTTCAACTCCTTTTTGAGTATAGAAGCAATGACCTTTGGATAGTAGGTATATTCCAACTGATGGACCTTTGAAGCAATACTAGATACCGTATCCTGAGCACTTATTCTTACATTTTTTTGAAAAATCACGGCACCTTCGTCATAGTTTTCGTTAACATAATGAATGGTAATGCCCGTTTCGGTCTCATTGTGGTCCTTTACTGCTTGATGAACAAAATTGCCATACATTCCCTTGCCGCCGTATTTAGGTAAAAGTGCTGGGTGAATATTGATAATTTTATTGGGAAACGCTTGGATCCACTCCGTGTTTATTTTCCACAAAAAGCCAGCCAATACAATTAAGTTCGGTTTTTGTTTTACGATCTGTTTTAGAAGGTCTCCCTCATTAAAAGAAACCCGATCAAAAACTTTTACTTCAATGCCATAGGGTTTCATCCGCTCGATGACTCCTGCCTTTGGATTGTTTGTGAAAACCCCAGCAAAGGAAACCTCTATATCTTGTTCAAAAAAACGATAAATATTCTCAACATTTGTGCCGCTCCCAGAAGCTAGTAAGGTTATTCTCTGTTTCATTTCTCTACTTAAAGACAGTAAATACCATAGAAACGCTTGATAATACTGTTAACATTATTCAAAATTAAGGTTAATATTCAATCACAATCCGTCAAATTCTTTTAAAGTTTTATATTTTTGTTGACACTTAATTTTAAACAAAGAGTAATTATGTCAGACATTTCCTCAAGAGTAAAAGCCATCATAGTTGATAAACTAGGGGTGGATGAAAACGAAGTTGTGGATGGAGCTAGCTTCACTAATGACTTAGGTGCAGACTCACTGGATACGGTGGAATTGATTATGGAGTTCGAAAAAGAATTTGACATTCAAATTCCTGATGACCAGGCTGAAAATATTGCCACTGTTGGTCAGGCTATTAAATTTATTGAACAAGCAGACTAATTAAAGCGCCATGAAACCAAGACGCGTAGTTGTTACCGGATTGGGGGCCCTTACACCTATTGGTAATACCCTCTCAGACTATTGGGAGGGTTTATTGTCTGGTACCAGTGGGGCAGCTCCGATAACTTATTTCGATGCTTCTTTGTTTAAAACACAATTCGCTTGTGAATTAAAAAACTTCGATCCACTCGATCATTTTGACCGAAAAGAGGCAAGAAAATACGACCGATTTGCTCAATATGCTCTCGTTTCAGTAGCAGAAGCTATTGCAGATGCCGAACTTCCATTAGACCGGGTAGATAAAGACCGCGTAGGAGTAATCTGGGGAGCAGGAATTGGTGGGCTAGAAACCTTCCAAGATGAAGTACTGAATTTTGCTGCTGGAAATGAAAATCCTAGGTTCAATCCATTCTTTATCCCCAAGATGATTGCAGATATTGCACCGGGGCTTATTTCCATAAAATACGGATTTAGAGGGCCTAACTTTGCTACGGTTTCTGCCTGTGCTTCTGCTTCAAATGCTATGATCGATGCTTTAAATTACATCCGTCTTGGCTATGCAGACGTCATTGTAACCGGAGGCTCTGAAGCCGCTGTAACAAAAGCAGGAATTGGAGGATTTAATGCCATGCATGCATTATCTAAAAGAAACGATGACCCCAAAACAGCTTCTCGCCCTTTTGATAAAGATCGAGATGGTTTTGTCCTGGGTGAAGGGGCAGGGGCTCTCATCCTAGAATCCTATGATCATGCTATCGCCAGGGGGGCTACCATCTATGCAGAGCTTGCTGGTGGTGGACTTTCAGCAGATGCTCATCACATGACGGCACCACATCCCGAGGGTCTAGGTGCTACTAAAGTTATGGAGAACTGTTTGCGTGATGCCGCTCTAGATCCCTCAGAGGTAGACATTATTAACATGCATGGAACTTCTACTCCTCTAGGTGATATTGCAGAGTCTAATGCAATTGTAAAATTATTTAAAGAACATGCCTACAAGATGAATATCAATTCAACAAAATCCATGACAGGTCACCTTTTGGGGGCTGCAGGAGCTGTTGAAGCAATTGCCTCTATTTTAGCAATAAAACACGGGATAGTACCTCCCACAATAAATCATCAAACCCCAGATGAAGATATCGATCAACGCATCAACTTTACCTTTGGAAAACCACAGGAAAGAGAAGTCTCTGTTGCTATGTCAAATACTTTTGGGTTTGGCGGACATAACGCCTGTGTCTTATTTAAGAAAATAAGCTAAATTGGACACGTGAGGTTCCTGAAATACATACGAAATTCCCGAATGGCAACATCCGGGAATTTTTTTATCCAGATTCAACAAAAACTTAAAATAAAACCTTCTAACATTGCCGTATTCAAAGAAGCCTTTACACATAGTTCTCTGAATTTAAAAGACGACAAAGGAAATACCCTAAACTTTGAGCGTCTAGAATTTCTTGGAGATGCACTTTTATCTACAATCATTGCAGAATTTCTTTATGACTATTATCCCATTGCAAAAGAAGGTGAATTGACAAAATTAAGAGCTAAAATTGTAAGCCGGTCTAAATTAAATCAAATAGGAAAAGAAATGGGCTTGTTTGATCTGGTTTCAATCTCTAACAACCATAAAAATTTTGGAGAGGATATTCACGGAAACCTTCTTGAGTCTTTTATAGGTGCTCTTTTTATTGACCAAGGTTATAAAAAAACTAAAGAATATGTTTCTAAATATATCATTCGCACTTATATTGATATGGAAGGGCTAAATTCTATGGTTTTGAGCCATAAAGCCTTTTTAATTGAATGGGGGCAAAAAGAAAAAAAAGAAATTCTTTTCAAAACAGTTGAGGATGAAAGCACCACCCCAAAACTAAACTATCGTGCAGAACTGTTTTTGAACTCTAAATTACTCACCAAAGCAAAAGCTTCCTCAAAAAAGAAAGCGGAGGAAAAAGCAGCCCGTATTGCCGTACGTATTTTAAAATTGAATCCAAAGCCACAGAAAAATTAAATGGCACCTAGAATATACCATTTAGAAATTGAAGAACCCATTCTTGAAGAATATTGGATGGGAGTTCACACTCCAATTGAGGCACATCAACTGGTGTATTACATCAATAAAAATACATCTTTGCTTTTATGTCGTTCAAAAACAGATCTTCAAAACGAAAATAACCAGGGTATTTTTCAACTCTTTGAATGGGAAAACCCTGAACAGGATATAAATTGTTTTTTGTTTTCCAATAAATACCAGGAGGAAAAAGTACAGACTACAACAAATAATAACACTTTATTTGAGCTTCCACAGAGAAATGAAGTATCTTTATTTTCTGAATTTAAACAGGTTGATTTTTATATAAGATGCAACGACAAAAATACTTTAGAGTCATTGCAAAGGGTTCTAGCAGCATGGTCTGCAATAAGTTATACCTTTCGTATTCCTTTTGAGAAAATTAAAAACCGATTACTAATATTTGATAAATGAATTTTATTAAAAAGACTAAAATTGTAGCTACATTAGGTCCTGCTACCTCTACTGAAGAGGTTATTGAAAAAATGATTCTTGCAGGAGTCAATGTCTTCAGAATAAACTTTTCACATGCGGATTATGAAGATGTTTCAAACCGCATTCAAATGATTCGTAAAGTGGATCAGAAACTTCATACAAACACTGCTATTTTGGGAGATCTTCAGGGTCCTAAACTCCGTGTAGGCAAAATGAAAGAAGGTACAGAAGTAGCTCCAGGTGATCGTGTCTTGTTTTCTACAGATGCTCCTTTTGAGGGTGATGCAAAAAAAGCCTACATGAACTACAAAAATTTTCCAAAGGATGTTTCCAAAGGAGAGCGTATCCTACTTGACGATGGAAAACTCATCTTTGAAGTTGTTTCTAGCAACAAAGAAAATGAGGTAGAGGCTATCGTGATCCAAGGTGGACCGTTCAAATCAAACAAAGGAGTAAACTTACCCAACACTAATATTTCACTTCCCGCTCTGACTAAAAAAGACGTTCAAGATGCTGAGTTTATTTTTACACAAGACGTGGATTGGATTGCCCTTTCATTTGTTCGGCACAGTCAAGACATTATCGATTTACAAGATTTAATGGCAAAACATATCGATAGAAAAATACCTATCATTGCCAAAATAGAAAAACCAGAAGCTATTGAAAACATCGATAAAATCATTGCTTATTCTGATGGGCTAATGGTTGCTCGTGGTGATCTAGGAGTCGAAGTACCTGCGCAGGAAGTTCCACTGATCCAAAAAAAGCTAGTCCATTTGGCAAAAAAAGCCCGAATTCCTATCATTATTGCCACCCAGATGATGGAAACCATGATTGACAGTTTAACACCTACAAGAGCAGAGGTAAATGACGTAGCCAATTCGGTTATGGACGGTGCAGATGCCGTAATGCTCTCTGGAGAAACTTCTGTAGGTAAATACCCCGTTGAAGTCATCAACACCATGGCCAATATTTTAATTTCGGTGGAAAATTCAGAATTGATAAATGTTCCTCAAAGTCCTCCTACTATAAGAACCAAACGATTCATAACAAAATCCATTTGCTATCACGCCGCACATTTGGCAAATGATATCACAGCAAAAGCTATTTGCACACTTACCAACAGTGGGTATACCGCTTTCCAGATTTCTGCTTGGCGTCCACAATCTCATGTTTTAGTGTTTACTTCCAACAAAAGAATTCTCAATCAATTGAGTTTGTTGTGGGGGGTAAAAACATTTTACTACAACAATCTCAACAGTACGGATAAAACGGTAGAAGAAATCAACCAAATTGCTTTAGAAAAAAAGTATATTGAAAAAGAAGACTTTGTGGTGAACCTTACTGCAATGCCTATTGAATCTAGGGGAATGGTAAATACACTTCGAGTATCTTGTATTTAAAAAGGAAGGATCAACTGAGCTGTTTTTCCATTAGCTTGTTTTGTGTCTTTTTTCTTGAGTGTATTGAGATTGGATAATGATATCCCTATCAAGCGAACAGAATTCGAGAGTTTTTCTTGATACAGTAATTCTTTGGCTTGCTCCAAAATAAGTTCTTTTGAAGCGAGATAAAGTGTTCCTGTTTTACTTCTTGTTTGGACTTTAAAATCGCTGTATTTTATTTTAAGGGTTATTGTTTTACCTGCACATTTATTCTTCTCAAGTCTTTTTTCTAGCAATCCTGAGATCTGTTCTAGTTTATCTTCTAAAAACAACTCACTACTTAAGTTTTTTTCAAAAGTACGCTCTGCTCCCACAGATTTTGGAATTCTATGTGGTTTTACAGGACTATTGTGTATTCCTCTTACCACTTGATAATAATAAGCTCCTGACTTTCCAAAATGAGCAATTAAAAAATCTAAAGATTGAGCTTTTAACTCTTTGCCAGTATAAATGCCCAATTGATACATTTTAAGTTTTGTTTTTTCTCCTATACCGTGAAATTTTTTTACATCTAAGCCCTCTAAAAAAGGTAAAATCTCATGTGGGGCGATTGTTTTTTGTCCGTTTGGTTTGTTCCAGTCGCTGGCAATTTTTGCAAGAAACTTGTTGATGGATATTCCAGCAGAAGCAGTTAGGCCAGTTTTTTCTTTTATTTTTAAACGAATTTCTTCGGCTATTAATGTAGCAGAAGGATACTCTGAAACGTCTAGATACGCTTCATCTAGAGATAGGGGTTCCACCAAATGGGTGTACTCCATAAAAAGAGATCGAATCTGATTTGAAATTTCCTTATAACGTTCGAAGCGCGGTTTTGCAAAGATTATATGAGGACATCTTTTTTTAGCAATTACACCACTCATAGCACTGCACACACCAAACTTTCTTGCCTCGTAGCTAGCTGCAGCAACAACTCCTCGAGAACCACCTCCACCTACAGCAAGAGCTAATCCTCTCCACTGGGGATGATCTAGTTGTTCTACAGAGGCATAAAAAGCATCCATATCAATATGAATGATTTTACGTTCTGTAGTGAAGGTCTCTTCTTCTTCCAATTAAAAAAAACTTATCCTACTTACTAAATGAATAGCTGTGTTGAACTTCACAAACCCTTACCTGATAAGAACTATAGGCTTCTTCTCTACCGTATTTTTGAGCGAGAAGGTGTCTGGCATTTTGCTTCCATTCCTGAATATCAGAAAGGGTTTCCCAATAGCTGATGGTAACGTCTTTTTCTCTATAACTTTCCACACCAAGAAAACCCGATGTTGCTGCTGCCCTTTCTAACATTTCTATTGAAAAACAATGGTACTTACTATCATCTAGATCAATGAGAGTACTGGAAAAAATTACAGCATAGTGATGGGTTTTCACTCTTCTTTATATATTTTAACTGTAAGCTTGCCTTCAGAGTCCATGTGCGCACGGTACATCCCAGGGGTATTCATTTCCATCATAACATTCCCTTTTTTATCGATTCCCACAACACCTCCATCGCCTCCTAGTTTTGCAACCTTGTTGTGAATTACCTCATAGGCTGCTTCTTGAATAGGCATGCCCTTATATTCCATTAAGGCAGAGATGTCGTGAGCTACTACGGAACGAATGAAATATTCTCCCCAGCCAGTAGCCGAAATAGCGCAAGTTGCATTGTTTGCATATGTCCCTGCTCCAATTATAGGTGCATCACCAATACGATTCCAATTTTTATTAGTCATCCCTCCTGTAGAGGTTCCAGCAGCAAGGTTGCCAGAAAGGTCTAATGCAACGCAACCCACAGTTCCGTAACGTTGTTGTTGTAAAAACTCCTTTTCAGTAGGTGACCAAGAGATTTTTTGGGGTTTTTGAGCTTCCTGCACACGTTTCAATGCATTGACTCTTCTTTCGGTAATAAAATATTCTGGATCTACCGTTTCCAAGCCTTGTTCTACTGCAAATCGATCCGCACCTGCACCAGAAAGCATTACATGAGGTGAATCTTCCATAACCTTTATTGCTGCAGAAATGGGGTGTTTTATTGTTTTTACCCCAGAGATTGCACCCGCGTCCAAAGTAGCCCCGTCCATAAAAGAGGCATCGAGTTCTATGGATGCATCTGCTGTAAGCACTGCACCTCTTCCTGCATTAAACAAGGGGGAGTCTTCCATTACGTGTATGGTTTTTTCAACCGCTTCTTTACTACTACCTCCTGCTTTGAGAATAGCATGGCCTACTTGAATTGCTTCTGCTAGAACTGAACGATATTCTGCTTCTTTCTCTGCAGTCATGTTTTTCCGTAAAATGGTTCCTGCACCACCGTGAATTACAATACCAAAAGTGGGGTCTGCAGAAGGAGCTTCTTTACACCCCATCCACACTAAAAATGTAATAAAAATGACTTTTTTCATATCTTTTATTTCTTAGTTACTAACTAAAGTAAGCTTTTAAGTTGATTCGCAAAAGTGAACCAAAAAACTGAGTTGTATATTTTACTTAAAAAAGAGCAGGTTTAGGAAAATAAAGTATTTTTATCAAAAATAATCAGATGTACGCTTTAGTTAAAACCATTCATTCCTATTGGGCCTTTTTTGTATTAATCCTTCTTGTTGTTGCTGTATTCAACGCCATAAGAGGAAAATTTTCTGGAAAAGAATTTCAATCCACGGATTTGAGAATTAGCCTATTTGCACTTATTTTTTCTCATATCCAATTTCTAATTGGTATTATACTCTACTTTGTGTCTCCCTGGTTTGAGCAATGGTCTTCTATGGGAATGGGGGTCATGAAAAATGCTGAAAGTAGATTGTATCTGGTGGAGCACCCTTTGATGAATCTTTTAGCCATTGTCTTAATTACGATAGGTTGGTCGCTTCAAAAAAGACAAAACGAAAGCGATAAAAAGTTTTTACGAATCGCATTGTTTTATGGAATTGGTTTAATATTCTTATTGAGCAGAATTCCTTGGAGTAGCTGGATATAATTTCTCGACCCTTTAAATTTTCATGGTATTAAAATCTTTAAAAGCCCCTACTTTGAAAAAATCTGTTGCTGTCGTCGGTAGCGGAAGTTGGGCTACTGCCTTGGTCAAAATATTTACTGATGCCCATGTACATGTACATTGGTATGTGCATGATGAGACACAAGCGGAATATATTCAAAAACACCTTAGAAATCCCAATTACCTTTCCGAGGTACGATTTAAACCGAGTAGAATAACTGTAAGTACCGATATAAACGAAGTAGTTCATTCAAGTAAATGGGTGGTTTTAGCGGTACCTTCAGCATTTTTGGGAGCCACATTACAGCAGCTCACCGTTTCTTTTAAAGACAAAATCATCGTTTCTGGAGTAAAAGGAATAGTCCCTGAAAGTAAGTGTATTGTTGGCACTTATCTCAATAAACAGTTTGATGTTCCGCTGGATCAATTTATGGTAATTTCCGGTCCCTCCCATGCAGAAGAGGTGGCTCTAGAGCGGTTATCTTATTTGACTTTAGCATGTACTAAATCAGCAAATGCTGTTCAACTGCAATCCCTCCTCAAAGTTAACTACATCAAATCAATTGTTTCTGAGGATGTTATTGGAATTGAATATGCCGCACTTTTAAAAAATATTTTTGCACTAGCGGTGGGGATAGCACATGGTTTAAATTACGGTGATAATTTTCAAAGTGTCCTAATTTCAAATTCGGTACGTGAAATGAATCGCTTTTTAAATAAAGTAAGTGAATTTGAAAGAGACGTTAGCAACTCTGTCTATCTGGGTGATCTTTTAGTGACCGCCTATTCCCTATTTAGCAGAAACAGAAGGTTTGGAAATATGATCGGTAGGGGATATACTGTCAAAGGAGCTCAACTGGAGATGAATATGATAGCAGAAGGCTATTACGCTAGCAGTCCTGTCTATGAACAAGCAAAGCAACTACATATAAAAACACCCATCATAGACACGGTGTATCATATTTTATATCAACAGAAAAATCCCAAAAAAAGCTTTAAAAAGCTCGCCAAGTTGCTAGACTAAAGGGTGGGTTTGAATTGTTTTAAAAAACGGACATCATTTTCAAAAAACAAGCGGATATCACTTACTTGATACAAGAGCATAGCAATACGTTCTATCCCCATACCAAAAGCAAAACCAGAATAAACCTCTGGATCTATTCCGCAATTCTTTAATACGTTGGGGTCTACCATTCCACACCCCATAATTTCCAACCAACCAGTTCCTTTGGTGATTCTGTAATCTATTTCTGTTTCTAACCCCCAGTAGATATCTACTTCGGCACTAGGTTCTGTAAAAGGAAAGTAGGAAGGGCGTAGTCGTATTTTAGAATTCCCAAAAAGGGCCTCAGTAAAATATTTCAGTGTTTGTTTTAAGTCAGCAAAAGAAACGTCTTTTGCGATATACAATCCCTCAACTTGATGAAAAATACAATGGGCTCTCGAGGAGATCGCCTCATTTCGAAAAACCCTACCTGGAGAAATGGTACGAATCGGTGGTTGATGGGTTTCCATATGCCTTACCTGGACAGAAGAGGTATGTGTTCGAAGTAAAATATCAGGATCTGTTTGAATAAAAAAAGTATCCTGCATGTCTCGAGCAGGGTGATGCTCGGGTAGGTTTAATGCCGTAAAATTATGCCAGTCGTCTTCAATTTCAGGGCCTTCAGAAATACTAAAACCAATTTGTGTGAATATATCAACTATCCTGTTTTTCACCACAGAAAGGGGATGTCTGTTTCCCGATTGAATAGGAAAAGCGGTTCTAGTTGGGTCACTTATTTTATTTATTCCAGCAGAAGATTGAGTCTGACTTTGTAGTTCTTTTATTTTCTCTGCAACAGCCTCTTTCAGCTTGTTGAGTTGTTGACCATAGGCTTTTTTTTCCTCAGCAGGCACTTCTCTAAAAGAAGCAAAAAGGTCGTTGAGTATGCCTTTCTTTCCTGCAAAGCTTACTCGAAATGCTTCGATTTCTTGTGATGAAGTGCTTGAAAAAGCTTCAACCTCTTTTAAATAGTCATTTATGCGTTCTATCATGGGACAAAAATAATGGAGTTTTAGGAAATCACACCCTGCTTAACAAAGTATTCTACTATTGCCGTTTTAATTAAAAGGCTTTGTTCCCCAGGTTTTAGATGAGGGAGCGTTTCAACTAATTCAAAATGAGGCCACCCTTGATCGTCATAAGATTCAAATCTATAGAAACCATAAGGTTCCAATACAACACAAATTCCGATATGAATTAAATTTATATTGTCTTCTTTTTTGAATTTTTCATGAGGTCTTCCGTATTCTTGAAGCCCAATGAGGTAGAGTATTCCTTCTACTTCCATACTTTCCCCCTCAGAAAAACGTTCTGTAAGTTGAAGCACTAATTGATCCCAACGTGATTTTAATTGATTGTCTCGTGTGTTTTGAGCCATATGCAAAGATAGCTTTTCAGGACTGTATGCTTTAAAAAAAAGAGTAATTTGGAGTCGTGAATGGAATTGATCTAATTGTTTTGTTGTTTTTAGCCTACGGCCTTATCAGTGGTTTTATAAAAGGTATTGTTGTAGAAATAGCTGGAATAATTGCGTTAATCCTTGGTTTGGTAGGTGCATCCAAATTTTCAACCCTGCTAGGAGAATTTTTGAGTGGTTTTGTAAATTGGAATCCTAAAACCATTCAAATCTTAAGTTTTATCCTACTTTTTGTTATCATTATTTATTTCGTTGGTCTTTTAGCAAAAATGATCACCAAAACTTTAAAAATTATTGCCTTAGGTTGGATAAATAAATTGTTGGGAGGAGTATTTGGGTTGGTTAAGTGGTGTGTTATTTTAAGTGCTCTAACCTTGATTATTGAAGGGATAAATGAATGGATTCCTCTCTTTCCTGAGAGCAGTTTTCAAGAAGCAATAAGCTATTCTTATTTAAAGAATTTAGGCGAATTATTATTTGAAGGATTGGTGCAAAGTACACCGCTTGTGAAGCAACAACTGATTTAAAAACCTCAATCTAACTTTCTGAACACTGCATTCCTAATCCACCCCTCGGAACCATTTGCAATTCGTATTTTTTGCCAATCCTCTAGATCATCTAACAATTGGAATTTAGTTCCCTCGTGTAAAGTAAATAAAAACTCTCCTTGCTGGTTGGGTTCAGACCAAATTTCAATTTCTGGTGAAAATAAAATGGCATAATGAGTGTTTTTATTTTCCTGATCGATACTAAAAGTGATCGAAAAACTTCCTAAAAAAAGGAGTAAAATAATAAGAGAACTAAAAAAGAAGCTTCTTTTTAGAGCTACAGTTTTGGAGAAAAGGTAGCCCAAAAACAGCCCTACAAAAATCCAGAGTAAAACAACTGTTATTACAGACCAAGTATCGAGACTAGACAATCCATACAGTTGGTTTTTAAATTGTTCTATCTGTGACTGGGGAAGCTCCTCTATTGAATCTATAGTCATGTTTTTTGCAAAGGCACTGTTTACAAGAATATTTTCATCCTTGGGATTCAGTTGTTGTGCTTTTTCAAAATAGTAAACACTTTCCGCTACATTATTGAGTTTGTAATAGGCATTGCCCAAATTAAAATACAAGGCAGCACTGTGCTGTCCCATTGAGAGGGTTTGTTCATAAAATGCAATCGCTTTTCTGTAATCCCCTTGATTGTATGCTTCATTTCCCTGTTCAACTAAGGATTCCATAGAAGCCTGAGCAAAAAGGGCTGATGTATTCACTAAAAGAAATATTGCACACCCCATAAGACCTAGTCTTTTTCCGCTAAACATTTGCTTTATCATAACTGACGATCAATTTTAACGATTAGCGCAGTTGCTTTTTCAAAATCGCCCTGAATATTGACTGAAGAACCTGGAGCGTAACGCGCTTTTTCACAATTTTCAATAAGTTCAATAAAATCTGATGCTATTTGTTGTTCTACTTGCTTGTTGAGCAATAAGATTTCAATTTTAGACTTATTCATTTCTGTTGTTTCTATCTTGAGCTTGGCTTTTAAATAATTGTGAAGTGCACGTTCTAAAGCTTCGTAAAATCGAGCTTGGTTGAGTACTTCATTTTTTGCTGAACTCAAATATTTTTTTGCTAATTGTTTAGCCTTACGTTGCTTAAGGCTTTGGGTGTCTTCTGATTTACTCATCACAAACCTTTTGATCATGTAGACACTGAATAAAAGTAAAATGGGTAAGAGTAATAAGATCCAAAAAAGACTACTCATCCAAAAACCCCTTTGGTTTATTAAAGTCAATTTCGTGTCTAAATTGATGAATCTAAAAGCATCTTCACTAGCTGTCAATAACTGATTTCGATTCAAAGTTTGGGCGTTATTTCTTGATACCGATGCGGTTGGACCGTCAAAAACATCTACGATTAAATCTTGTGAATTCAAGGTTTTATAAGTAGAAGAAAGCGGATCAAAATAGGAAAACTCTACAGATGGAATAGGATATTTCCCTTGAAACTGAGGGACTATAGTGTAGTTGTCTTCTATAGTTCCTTCCATACCAGAGATGTTTATTTTAACTTGCTCATCGTGCTCAGGCTCATACACTTCTAGGGTGTTAGGGAAATTGATGTTGGGCAGGTTAAACAACTTGAGGTTTCCTTTTCCTTTGACTTTAACTTTTGCCTGGAAGGACTCAGATGCTTTGAGTGCATCTTTGTCCAAAATTACATCAAAATCAAACTGCCCGACGGCGCCAGTAAAGCTTTCCGGCTTGTTCCGTTGAGGAAGTTCTTTAACTCTAATGGTTCTTTGACCAGTGGTAAGTGTTTTTTGGCTTTGGGTGAGTATTCTTCTTCCGAAAAGATCTCTTCGGTTACTGGGAACACTTAAACTCAAATTTAAAGTTAGAGGTTCCAGTTTCAGCTGACCCGTTTTTTGGGGGTAGAGTACTACTTTACGCCAAATAACTTCGTTATAAGGCTCCCCCTTATAAGAGCCCCTCATATTGATTTCAGCTCTTCCAATTTTAATCAAGTGACTCCAAAAGTCTCCGTAAGAGGGAGCTTCTAGCTCTGAAACGTCAGAAACTGAAATTGGATTTCTGAAGTAGAGTTTGTAGATAACTGTGATTCCCTCATTTAAATACGGATTTGTATTGGAAACTTCTGCAACTAAATGAATATTACCGTCTATAAGACCCTCCACATTATTTGGATCATTTGGTTTTTCTACGGCGTTGGTTACTTCTATTTCTAAGGGGGTTGTTTTATAGACTTCCCCTTTGATGGTTACTTCTGCCTGACCTATAGTAACACTCCCTTTCCTTTTTGGAGTTAAAAAATAAGTATAGGTTTTGGAAAAGCTTTGCACTCCGTTTACCCATGAACGACTAACTGCTTGCTGTGGACCGCTGATAACTTGAAAATCTGTAAACGGTGGAGGGTCAAAATTATCCCCATTTTCATTCATTTCAAAGTCGACTCTCAAACGTTCATTTAAGCCTAATCGTTTTTTACTCACTTTCGCATCGAAGCGAATTTGGGCTTCTAAAACAGTACTTCCTAGAAGCAGGAAAAACAATATAAAACGAATTGTAAACCGCAACATCATATCACCAATCTTTTTTCCCTCTTACGGGAACTCCTTTCACTTTTTTTGCGTTGACTTTATCTTGTACTTTCTTTTCTTGATTGTTCATCGCCTCTAACAAGCTTTGAACCTGTTCAGGAGAAAGTTGCCCTTTTTGAGGAGCTTGTTTTTTGTCTTGGGGCTGGGAGTCGTTAGGTGTTTGTTTTTGCTCTTTATTTTGATCTCCCTCGTTT
>Ga0208427_1000675_pt1 | contig 14569 bp, 21 predicted proteins | sample DEB08_DNA_FD_184532 | JGI IMG/M metagenome (GOLD analysis project Ga0208427, IMG submission 184532) | Aqueous microbial communities from the Delaware River and Bay under freshwater to marine salinity gradient to study organic matter... | ecosystem: Environmental > Aquatic > Marine > Coastal ...
TAAATATTTGTTCCTGCTGGGTTATTAAAATAATACTTTAAGTTGTCGAGACTAAATGTGTGATACTGCCAAGTGTTTGCAGAATGTCCAAAAGAAGTAGTTACACAAAAACTATTTGTTTCAGTTACACCACTAGATTGACTAAAGAATATTGTATAGCTTTCTGGTGGACTATCTTCAAATCCATCTGAACCTAATATACCAATAGTAAAAGTCCCTGCGTTAGCATCATTACTAGCATTTGTATCATAAGGTGCTTGTGTTGGAACATGGTTAGCCATAGCAATAGGAAATGGGTAAATGAGTAAACATACTATAAGTAGGCGTATTGCTGTTTGAATTTTGTTTAAATATTTCATTATAAATAAAAAAGTGGGCAAGCATTTTGCCTACCCACTTTCTTAATTATAGCCTATTTAAATCTAGATTATCCTTTAGGGATCTTAGACATAAATGGGAATGGTGCGTCTTCCAACGCATTTTGTATCGCTGAAACAGCAGCAGAAGCTCCAGCAATCGCTGCAGCCATAACTACATCTGCTTCAAACATTCCTGCTTGATTAGCCATAAGAACAGCAACAAAAGTTTGTGCAAATGTTCTTCCTGCTCTAATTAATGCAGTTCTCCAATAATCTGGCATAATGTACATTATTCCTCTCTGCCAAAAGACAAGTTCCATACTTGCTCATCAACAATACCTGTAAGTTCAAGATTGTTCAGAGCTTGTATTTGCTTACACCTCTCAGCATCTTCTTTTTTATAATAGCTATCTACTATTAAACCACCGACTTGATCTTGCCAACAAGCAATATCATCTCCCCTCAAATTTGGATAAGTATAAATAAGTTTTCTGCCACCAAATGGTGGTGTTTGTCTATTGTTCTTCTTTGATTGCAAAAGTAAGTTTCCAGGTTTCCTTGTCAAGTATGCCTGTCTCCCCTATTTCTAGTTTTTTTTGTACTTCTTTTACCTTTGCTTCTGTACCTCTACCAAACCAACCATCTGATGAGATACCTACTTTTTTCTGCCAAAGCTTAATATTCTCGTGCTTTTGCATTGGTCTCTTATACATAAAGGGACCATAGAATACAGGAACTGCTGAAAAATCATACACTTGTGTTTTATGTACTGTTTCTTCAGGGCTTTCTGAATATACAGGTTCTCTCCCTGATACAGCAATAAATTCATTATCTCCTGTATCATCAAAGTCTACATATTTAACAGTAACTTTTTCTCCTGATAAAATTGCTTCTTTTACTTTTGGATAGACGAATTTATACGCAGAAACGCTTGATCCAACCCAACCATCTTTTTTTACTAAATTGCTTTCTTGATTTTGACCTAAAATGAGACAACCCGAGGTCGACTCATCATTGTTCCCAGTATGCCAAAGAATCCACTCGAAATTAGGTACATTATTTACATAAATCATACCTTTGTGAAACTCAGGTCCATATTTTTTAAGATACCTTGAGTGAAAACCACCTTCAGTTCTAAGTGTTAAATTGTATACACCTGCAGGGATTCTTGTTTCGTGTTTGACTTTTGTAGAACGATATTCGTCTTCAACTGTATAACAAAGGAATTTACGCTTCCCACCTGTTATGTCGAATAGAATACCACTTGTAGAATCAGCTTGTGAACTAATTCTTAATACTTCTAATTCCATATATATATTCTTACATTACATACTCTGTATTGCAAGTTTATATAAAATTCTTTTTATGAAAGAATTTGGTAGTTTCTCCAGCCTTTATTACTTACGCTAAATGTGGTAATACCTGGCTTAGTTGTCAAACCTAATGTATTTTCTACCCATAAAGATCCACCATCTAGTGCAGGTGTTTGTATATGAGTTCTTCCATACTCTGTTAGCACAGATTCGTGATGAAAGTGAGCTGATAATAAAATATCACAGTCTCCTGCAGGGAGCTTTGCCACAGATTGATTTTTTAACCAATTGAATGCTTTTGTAGCAGAATTTCCTGCACCTGTTCTAAATTGGTGTCCATGAGCAAATGTCATAATTGTTCCATTAATGTCTAAAGTAATATCTAGTTCATTCTCAGGTATAACAAATTTGACATGACCAAAAGATTTTTTATTAGCACTGAATACTCTTGCTGCGTTATCTGCAATCATTAAATCAAAGTTATCTGCAAAATCAGTAAATGCTTTATTACCATTACCACGATTTTCTCCATGATTTCCTGCTACAGATACAACAACAACTTCATCAAATAATGGTGCAAGTTCTTCAATAACTTTTACTAATAAGTTAGTTCCAAGCATAACCTGATCTCGTTGGTTGAGCTGGACTGAAAAAGTTTGCATGGCGTAGAAGCCATCACACCCCTCGATTAAATCTCCGAGGCACGCCACTACACATTTGTTAAAAGTCGTTCCTTGCTTTCTAAGAGCTTTTACTCTATCTTTAGCCTGTTCTATACCAAGTAATACTCTCTTGGTAACACCCTCAACGCCATCTCCATCCTCTTTTCCGAGTTGCCAGTCGGAAAGAGCGATTACCCAAGCTTCTTCTCCATTTTCTTTGGTTAGCTTAGGTTTTTTACCCTTAATCTCTTTAATTAGAGGTGTAGGATCATAGAGTTCATTTTTGCCCTTTTTAACAATGTCTACTTTGTAGTAGTGCATTCTTTCTTTTTGACCTTCGCCCATATTCGTGTCCCAAGCACGATATTGGACAGAATCATTAAGAACTTCAAACTCTTCTGGATCAAACCCCCACTCTTTAAGATGTTCAGCCCATACTTTATTTGATCTAATCTTTTCAGAAGATTTCATAGAAGCAGAACCTTTGCCTTCTTTTTCAGACCAAACGATTCCAGGTTCAAAACCCTTCGGATGTTGTTTCTCTACTTTTTTAGCATTAGCAACATCTCTTTGCTTTTTAGTAAGATTATTTAAGTCGTCAGAAAATTTACCCATTGTTCTGTTGCCTCCATCTTTTTATAGAACTATCAGATATTTGATAACCAAAGTCTTTTAGTGTTACAGATATATTACTAGCTGAAAATTGTGTATCTGCTAAAGCAGTCTTTAAGTCTTCTAGCATTTCTTTATTGCTATCTTCTAGTTCAACGAGTAACAAGTCAACTTTTGATTTTTTAGATACTGATGTTTTCTTATTAACTTCTTGTAAAGAAGTTAAAAATGATTGCCCACCCTGTTTAGAAGCCATTATTCTTCTTCTTTTGTAGTAGCTTCTTGATTTCCACCAACTATTTGTTGGAGTAAACCATTTAGTCGCTTGACTTCTGTATCTCTACTTGCAATTTCAACAGAATGATTAGCAACTTGCATTTTCATTTCATTTACTATTCCAAGTAATTGATTCTTTTCAGCAACTAATTGATTGTATTGGTCAACTAACTTCTGTACTTGATCTGTTGGTACAGTTTGTGGTTGACTTACAGCTTCATTTTTTTTAGCCATTAGTTCTCCTTAGGTTCACTTATAGATTAATTGTAGCACACAAAAATAGTGCGTATAGTATTTAGATATTAAGAATTAGTATATTTTTTACAGCCACACTTACAGCTTTTTAATCCTTCAATATGAGGTATGACTTCGCTAGTTATAGTAGAAGGAGCACGATTAGTAAGTCTGCTTTTCTTTATCAACTCGTATTCTAGGTTATAATTATTGCCCATAGTACTATGGTACTACAAAAATACACTCCCCAGGGCATTCTTCGGCTGATTCGACAACAGCGTCCTCTAGGCTTTTAGGCACCTCAGCTTGACCTTCAGCACCCTGTGGGTTGTTGTCTAGTGCAGAAAATACCTTATCGCCTTCTTTTACATAGGCTAATCCATCGTTCTTCATAACAAATACCTCAGGACATATCTCGGCACATAAGCCATCTCCTGTACACAAATCTTGATCTATCCAAACTTTCACTTTAATTTCTTTCTAAATCTTCTTGTGATATCCCTATATCCACCAACAAACTTAGACCTCAAAGCTGTTTGTTGATAAGCATTTGTATCATTATCTTTATCAGTTGCAACTCTGTTTACTAAGTTGTAATCACTTCTTTTAAAAGGTATTACATGAAGAAAAGGAATACCTCTTTTAAGTATAGTATCTCCTTCTCTGTGCCATATACCTGGAAAGTTAACTTGATGAAAACTATCAGTTTCTACAATTCCTGGAAGTAATGTGTAATTATCTTGTGGGTGTAATTGTGGTTGCATAAATAGTGTTGACCAACCTGGTGGAGTTTTAAACCACCAAGGGCTTATAAATTTTAATGGGTGTTTGTAATCATTTTCTTTAAAAGGATAGGTAGGTGCTTGTTGATAATTGTGAAACTCTACTATTCCTATATCTAATTGATTATTCTCCCAATGCAATCTATCGTTTTGTTTCTGTATTAATATATCGCACCACAAAGGAACAATATACCCTTCAGTTAAAAAATCTATTATTGCAGGGCATTTTTTTACTGTATGCCCTGTAAAGTCTTTGATCCAATCTCCTATTCTAGGAAATTCGTGTCCTGCGTCAGGTATATCGTTGGACATTGAAGAAAACCAATCAGGTATCATTTGACCTGCAGGAACAGGTGGTGCTACTTCCAATAAAGGTTTATGTGGAGTAACAAACTCAATATTAGGTTTCTTTACTTTGAAAACCATTTACTCTTAATAACTTTCTTAGGTCTTCTTTCTATCGCAGTAGGGTAAAGCTCGTTAGTAGCTCTTCTATTCTTAGACACATTTGCTATCTGATTCCACTGTCTTTGGAAGTCTTCATTCCATTCTTGGTATTCAAGTTTTACAGGCTTACTAAATAAAAGATTAAACATTGTTAAATCGTGATTTAAGGTTATTTCCTCAACACTTGTATCCAACCACTCAAAAGCCCAAGATAAGCCTCTAGTCCACCCATAAATAGGCATAAAGCCTCCTACAGTCGCTATAGGAAGATTATAAGAGGGGTTTCTATCACTTGGTACAACATCTAGCCAAACTTCGGGATCATCTGTCAATATCATAAATGGCAATGCTATTTGCATTACAGGTCTATCAGGACTAGCCCAAGCGTCTTTTTCTTCTAAAATAAAATCGTTAAATGGTCCATTATGTTTAACAGCTCCTGTGTAATGTGCGTGTGCTGTGTAACCTCCATATCTATTTATTTCATCAACAAATTGATTTTTCTTTAATTCTATTTTGACATAGCTCCAAGGAAACTTAACTTCGTATAATCTTTCTCTTTGATATAAAGTTGATACACAACCATTGGGAGCTTTTAAAAACTTATTAGGTGTTCTGAAACCTACATCAGCCAAGCTATTAGGAGTTTCCTGACCTGCAGAATTAATAGGTTTTGCAACAGTAAAAATTACTTTAGAAGCATTTCTTCTTATATCTTTCATAGGCTGAGACCATATATTGCCTACATTAGGTATTGGACATTTTTTCATATTATTCCTTGCTCTTTCCATCTTTTTTTATTTGTTTTAGTTAGCCACCTGTACCAACCATGAAACTTAGTTCTTTCAGCAGCCCTGCTTTTATTGTAGTAGATTTGTTGTTCTTTATTTCTAGTTGACACTAAATAATTAGGGATTTCTTCTCTTTTAAAAGGTATCACTTGGATAAGAGGCATTCCCTGTCTAAATGTCTTTGTTCCCCTGCCATGATATAAGAAAGGTATATTCATTTGGTGGTAGCTATCAGTTTCCACAATGCTAGGTAGTATTTCTATCTCAAGGTTTCTGTGATACCAAGGTTGTGTTATGATAACAGACCAACCTGGTGGAGTAATAATATCCCAAGGGTTTGTAAACTTTAGTGCAGTAAAATAACTATTTTCAGGAATAGGCATTGAACCTATTGATTTAGGATCGTGTGAAGTTATATGTTCTATAGTGTCATCAAAAGCGTGTTTATTGTACCAACTAAAACCTTTTGCTTGTGTATGGTCTATTTTTAAATCTACCCACAAAGGTATGATATAACCTAAGTTAAGTTGGTCTGATACTGTAGGACATTTTTTAAGACTGTTTTCGTAATATGGTATTTTGTTCCAAGTTTTATCGTGATAATTTCCATTCTTACCATCACGCATTTCTGTCCACTCTCTTTGTAAGTTTCTATACCAAGCAGGTTCAGAAAATTCACTAGCAGGTTTTACAGGGCATAAATCTATATATTCTTCTTGATCTGTAAGAAATTGTATTTCAGGATAATCTAAGGAATGTTCTTCTACCTCTAGAAGTCTTTTATATTTTTTTGTCTCCCACCATTTTTTCATATTACTCCAGCAGTATATCTGCGTCTATAACAACATCTAGTTGGTCGTAGGAAATATTAGAAAGAATGTTTTTTTTAGTTATAGAATCATCAGAACTTTCCCAGTGTAATAATGATTTAGTTCTTGACTGAGTTTCTATCCAAGACTTTAAATCGGCTAAGTTTTCAGCTAAATGTGTATTCCAATGCACAATAACTTTTGTAGTTGGAAGTATTGTTGTTGCTGCACCTTGTAATACTTCGTATTCTTTTCCATTAACATCTATAACTAGCAAATCTACATCAGCTATGTTTAAACTATCGAGTGTTACTACATCTACGCTTTCGCTTTGAGATCCATTATTAGTATCTAGTTTTGAACCTGAAGGTGTTAAAGTGAACCACTTTAAAGTTCCTGTAGAGGCAGTATCACTTATTGCTTTATTAATATTTGTGCCATTAGGAACATTACTTTGTAACATCCCAAATCTTTCAGAGTTAGGTTCTATATTGTGTGTTTCTACACCTGCTTCATCAAGTATTTTGCTATAAATACCAATTCCTGCACCTACTACAACAGCTTTTGATATTGTTGGTGCTATATCTTTTAAATAAAATTCGACTGCAGGGTTCATCATTTGATAAACACCTAATTTGTTATTGTCTTTTATATCGTATTCATCAAAAGTGATAGAAACACCTGATCTTAAAGTTTCAGTTGCCATAGTTGTATTTTAGCAGGTTATACATCTCCATGGAATCTAACATCTGCATATTTATTTTCTCCATTAGGAAGATACATTGGTGGTATACCATCAAAATCAATTTGGTGTCCCAACCAAGTTACAATTGCATATTTAGTTCCACTATCTACAGGCAAAGCTGTATGAGAGTAAGCATAATTACTAGGAAATAAAACTAAGCTAGGGCTAGTTGGTTTTACTTCTTCATCAAAGTGGACAAAATGAGTTCCACCACCTTCATACTCTGTTGGGTTTAAAAGTATTAACGCAGATAAATAGCGAGGGTTATGAGGTGCGTAATCACAATGAGGCTTGTAGTATTGACCACTTTCATACTTGAGTAATGTTAATCCTTCGTCAAATCCTATTTCTATTTCGTGTTCATTAGTATATTCATTGACACTCTTTATTAATTTCTCTTCCAGGAGACTTACTGCATTTTGCATTTGTAGAAATAGTTCTTGTTTACCATTCTGTAGTGCAGTTCTAAACTCTCCTGATTCCTGAGGTACACGAGCTATGTTTGTAATAGGCATTAATCTATTAGATCTTATATCCCCACCATTTTCTTGAAACTTACCAATTCCTGCTTGTTCAAATCTGTGAGGAATTACTTCTTCTTTATCAATTGTTTCAGCAAGTTTTATTAAGTTATCAGCTTGTTCTTTACTAAGCCAATCTTCAAATACTTGAACCACTCCCATTGTTTTCATTACATAAACTCCCTTATAGCAGCAAAATCTCTGTCATCGCCTTGTATATAAGCATCATAATTAGTACCTGAGTTAATAGCTACTAAGAAAGCCACCTTTCTACCATTCAACAAAGGTGTTGTAGCGTGAGACCACAAGAAACCACTAGGCATAATAACTGTTGTCCCTGCAGGTGGTTTATATGGTTTATAATCTTTCCAATATCTAAAATCTAAAGCACCACCTTGAAAATTATCATTTAGATAAGTTAAACAAGTTATTCTTCTCAAATAAGGTGTTACATACATAAAACCTGTATCAGGATTTCTAACAGCGTGATTGTCGCTATGGTACTTCATGTGTTTTGGTGGTTTATAAGATATGTATTGATAGCTTTCAAACCAACCAATCTCTTCCTCAAGATCAGGGTATATTTTTATATATTCTGCGACTTTATTCATTGTGTTTGATTGTATCTGTGAAAGGTATTGATGATTTACTTTTTCTTTAAAATCATCTTCTGGTGCAAATCTTATAGGACCTGTATATCCTGAAGCTACTGCTGTTTGAAACTGTGAGCTTCCATCTCTTTTACCTTCTTCAATTTTCTTTTTCCAATCATCAACTTCTTTATTCATTGAGTCAATAATTCCTTCGGGAACTTTCATACAGTTTTCCCAAGCCCATACGCCTGGAACAACTTGCTTAGGTTCTACTTCTTTCCAGAGGTTTTTCATTGACCTGTTCTAGAAATTATGTCTGATAAATCTTCGTGAGATTCATATACTGTTATTTTTTCTGTATCTTGGACTTCGTCTTCTTTAACAAATCGTAATTCATACCAACCTGTATCTAATTGAATATGGTTTGTATAGAATTTACAAAGAACTTTTTCCCATTGCATAGGATAAGTCTCAATTTTGACAGGCTCTATACCAGGATCATCTAAATCTATTTTCCACACTTCCATAAAATATTGTGGTAAATCTTCATAGTAAGAAAAGTCATCATAGTAATAGTATTCAAAGAAATCATGATTGCTTACAAATTCAGGAATACGAGCATATTTGTATTCAGGTATTAATATCCATTGAGCAACATCAACATCTTTGATGTATTCTTTTATATTTTCTGATACTTTATTATGTACTTCTGAAGTCTTATCTGACCATACATCAAGATAGTCGTTTACATCTTGCCCTTCAGGCACATAGTATATAGTTCTCATAAGCCCCCTCTTTTAAGTTATGAGATTAAAGCTCTGGCGTCAAGTCTTGCTTTAAGATAATCTATTGTTCCTTCAAAAGATGCATCTTTTGTTGCTTTATATCCATCAACATCAGCTAAGAAAGCAGCTTCATCAAAATCTGCAATGACTTCGCCTAATTGGTATAAAGAGTTAGCAATAGCTTTATCTATAACTTGCAAAGCATCAGCTTTTTCAGCGTCTAATGCACTTGTGTCTATTGATAAATTCACATTTTCTCCTATGGTGTAAGTCTTACCTTCTAAGTATAACAGAACAAGTTGGTCTGAGTAATCAATGCCTTCATGCATGAAAGTATCATAATTGTTATCCTCGTCAGGTATATTTATTGTATTGTAGTTTTCAAAATTGTAATAAAGTTGCAGTTGTGTTGGTTTTACATAAGTTTCTTCAGAATTTACAGTTGAAATCATTCTTACTGCTTGCATGTCTATATCAGTAAAAGTGCTGTCTTTATAAATATACGAACTGTTTGGTTTTACATACACAGTACTTGTAAATCTACTGTCTACATTCCAAACATCTCCTGTTATTTTGTGATAATAGCATTCATAGTTAGCTGTAGTAGAACAGTCGCATAAATCTCCTGAATACTCTGAATAAAAATCTTTTCTCTTAATAAAAAAACCGAAATTTGTAGCTGTATTGGTATCAATAGTTACATACCCTAAATCTCCTAAAGTTGTAAAACTATATTTTTCTCTTGGGTAATCGCTGTAATAAGCTGATTGTTCTACACTAGGGAATAATTGACCTGAAGTGTTTTTATTACCAGGAATTAAGTAGAGATTGTAGTTGTCGTAATCTTGATCTGTTCTACTGTAGTAGATTGTTACAGTAGCCATTGTTAAACCTTAAATGTCTTAACATTACCATCGTTATACCCAGATACATCAGTTGCTAGACCTGTTAAAGGTATATCTTGGCTAACTAAGAATATTGCTCCCCCACCTGTAGTTGTTTCTCCTGTTGCATATACAGTTCCATAACCACTGATATTTCTTGCACATAAAACTACTATCCCACCACCTGCATTAGTTGTATCTCCTGAACCTCCATAAATAGGAGAAGGTGTAGTGTCTCCACCATGAACAATATATCCTTGGGTTGCTAAATCAGGATGGTTGAAATAATTTAAAGTCTCTGTAGGAGCAGTAGCTGTAGTTCCATTTCCTGCACCACCAACACTATCAGTAGCATTACCTGTAACACCACCTTTAAGAGTACCTGAAGTACTAGCAGCACCTTTTCTGCCAATAGAACAAGTAGCTTGTTCTGAAGAAGTAGAAGACAGCATAAGAGAGTTTCTAACAAAAACTCTATATCCTGCTGTATCTAAATGGACATCATCATTAATAGTTAAGTTGTTGTAGTGCATATCCCTAGTCAAAGTAGTATTTGCTGAGATAGTTACATTACCATCATTACCTGATCCATAAATAGAATCAGGGATTACATCAAATGTTTCATAGTCTGTAGGTATTACGCCTATTTCTTTAATTGCCATATTATGCTCCTGGATCTGTATCTGAGGCTGCGATATTGTAAACTGTAACCACTGTTCCTTCTGTAGCTGTTCCTGCACCTGAAGTTCCTGCAGCAGCAGCTAGTGTCAAAGAACCTGGTAGTGGTTTAGTTCCTGTAACAAGTATAACAGTTCCACCACCTGCATTAAATCCACCTTTAGCTTTACCTGCATAACCACCTGCACCACCTGGGTGGTAGTTAGTAGGATTAGAAGCATTGTTATTGCCATAGTTTGTATTGTTAGAACCATAGTTAGTAGGATTAGAAGCATTGTTATTGCCATAGTTTGTATAAGAATAATTATTACCTGCATAAGAGTAGTTATTCCCAGGGTGCAAGTGATAGTGTTGATGAGAAAAACCAGGCTGTACATAGTTGTTTATTGGAGGAGAAGGTGGGTGGTAATGTGCATAATGATAATGAGTGAAAGAGGGGTTAGATCCATAGTTAGTTGGATTTGTAGCATTATTAGTGTACGAATAACCATAAGAATAATTATTACCAGCATAAGAATAATTATTACCTGGATATGAATATCCATAAGAATAATTGTTTCCAGGTGTTTGAGCGTTTGGTGCAGGAGTTCCTGCAGTACCTTGTGTAGGTGCAGAACCATCATCTCCATCAGCTCTAATAGTTCCATTACCTGAAACTGTTTTAGCTACAACTACGACAACTCCACCACCAACAGCTCCTGTTCCTGGTGTAGCAGCGTTTCCTGTAGTACCTTTACCACCAGCAGCACTAACAACATTTCTATTCGCCCAATTGGAATCTCTCCCTGGTTGTCCTTCTCCACCTGCGTGGATTTCAGTTCCATCTGAACCACCAGATCCACCACCAATAGATTTAAAAGAACCTGTAGCAGGATCAAACTTAGAACCTGTGATTGCAGTTGTTAGGTTAAAAAATTCATTACTTCCTGAGAAAAATTGATTACTTGGGGTTGGAGAAGCAGATACATTTATCTGTCCACCCTCAGAAGCGTGTGATTCACAATAATAATAAAGTGTAGAAGGTGTGCTGTCTGTTACAGCTATAACTGTTTTTGCGTCTGTTCCTAAAGTTCCTGATTCTGTTACGCCTGTTGTGTATGCAGTACCTGAGTTATGTGTTCCATCAGAAGTCTCAGATAATTTAATTCTATGTGGTGTGTTTGTTCCATTATTATTCCAATCATAGTTATTAGAATAGTGAATTTGGCTAAGTTCGTAAGTAATATCGTGATACATTGTTATTGTATCTTGATCTGTTCCATCTACTGCAAATGCAGTTGTTGAATTGTTATAAGAAATAACTTTAAATGAATTGTCTCCTGCACTACCACCTAAAGTATCAGTAGCTTCTGTTCCTGCAGAAGAACCACCTTTAAGAGTTCCTGTGTTTGCTTTATTTGTAAATCTACCAATACGAGATGTTGCGTCTGCAAATGTTAATGTTCCTTTAACGAAAATTTTATAACCATTAGTATCTAAATCACAGTTGGCATTGATTGTGAGGTCGTTGTAATACATATCTCTAGTAAGAGAAGTGTTTGCTGTAATAGTAACATCCCCATCTTGACCAAAACCATATATCTCGTCCCCACCAAGTCTTTCAAGAAAGATTGGTTCAGGTATCTGGATCTCAGGCATTAGGTAACCTCTACGCCAGAAATATGTACATTGATTGAACTTGCAGCACTAGCTAATCCTCTAATAGAAGCATTCGCTGCCACAACCATAGCCAAGTCAATGACTTGAGTTGTATTAGCTTGCACAGTAATATCTCCGAAAATGATATGCTCATCTCCTGTAGTTCCACCTGAAGGTACAACTTTAATTTGTGCAGTTCTATCAGTAGCTGTGTAGTTTGCAAGTAAGATTTGCTTAATAATTATCTTGTTGCTGTTTGTAAATATTTCAGCTTCAGAAGTACCAAGCGTCTCACTAGCATTAAGTTCGGCTGCTGTATATATTGCCATTTACTCTCCTATAGTCCCATCCACTGCAATGCTTCAGTAGTATTGAGTTGGACAGGGTTTATTTTTTTATGTGTAGTATCTGAGTTGTCATAAAGAATAACTAAGTCGTTATCTTCATCAACATCAACAGAAGTACCATCTGCAAGCCTTGTAACATCGATATTAAGATCAACATCTCCTGAACCTGCTCCACCATCTAAACCAGATAAAGCGTCAGTAGTTACTCCTGTAACATCTCCTTGTTCAAGTACTTGCCAAGATGATCCATTGTAAACTTCTAATCTTGAGGTTGTAGAATTGTATATAAGTTCGCCTGTAGTGGCTACAGATATTGAGTTTCTTTCTGTTGTTGTAAAGCTTGGAATTAAAGGTCCACCATCTGTAGAACCTGCAACAAACTCAGAGAAACCTGTTGTATCTCCTGCAGTTGTAACAACTCTAATTAGGTGTTTTCTATTAGCCATGAATTATCCCTCGATATATATATCTTTTCTTATTATAACAGACTGAATTATGGGTTTGCATAGTGTTACTTTCCAAACCTTGCCTTAGTTACATTGTATTCAAAGTTCATTTCAGTACTTGTTAGAGCTTTTGAAAATACTTTTATATATGCAATTCTTCCATTAAAGTAATATCCTGCACCACCATATTGACCTACATATATTCCTTGGTTATTACTAGCACCATCATAACTATTTCCTGTTTGGCTTCCTATTAAATTAGCACCATCTTTATATACTCTTTTATTTGAACCATCGTACCAAGCAGTCATCATATACCAAGTAGAGGTATTCATGTGAGAAGATGTACTAACATCTAAATCTCCATTTGATGCAGTATCGTAAGTTCTAAAAGTAATAACACCACCTTCTTGAAAGAAAGAATACTGAGTATTTACAGCACCTTTTTCAAACCAAAATCCATTTTGTGAAGTATTGTTTGTTTTAACCCATATAACAATAGATTTGTTACTTAGATTCAATGCTGTTGAGTTAGTAAAAGTTATACCACCTGAACCATTAAAGTTAAAACTACCACCACCTTCTGAACTGTACAAAGTATTTGAACCACCGAAACTACCTGTAGTTCCTGTATCGGATATATCATATACATTTCCACCTGAACCTGAATAGGAGCCTGGAAGAGAAGCATCTATCCAAAATACTAAATCTTCTGTAAGACCTTCAGTAACCCATAGTCCATCATCATCAATTACTTTTTGATCATTTACACTAAATACACCTGATTTACCAACAGATGATATTGTTGCGTGTTTTCCTATATATCCATATTCGTTACTAGCCATTAAATTTCTCCTCTATGTAAATCATTGCTTCTTCTGGAGAATATAATCTATTGTTATATTCTGTAATTATATTTTGAATACAATTTGGTATATCTGTAAAGGTGTAAAAGGTTTCTGAACTATCTTTACTCCAAAGAAAGTCATTTAATGGTACTCTAATTTCTTCAAAGTCTAAACTCCCTAATTGTTCTCTTGTTATAAATATATATTGTTTATTCATTATCTAACCCAAAGTTGCCCTATTGCAGCAATAGAACCATTTCCTTCAAATAATCTTATATGAGGTCCACCTACTAAATGATTATTAGGAGACCCTTTAGAGTACCAAGTGTTGCTAGCAGATATACCACTTTGTACTGAGACAAAACCTCCACTTGAATTTTTGTGGTATAAATAAGAATCTGTACTAGCTCTAGTTGCAAGATAATACCTAGTTGCTGTAATTTCAGTAGAAAAAGGTATTGTTCCATCCCAATAACAAGTATTAGAACCACCAGCAAAAAAAGCTACAAATCCTGTTCCTCTTGAATATCCTGCAAGGTTTCCACTATTGCCATCTTGATAATATTGCCAGCTTACATCGTTCCAACCACCTTGATTAATCAATATTCTATTCCCATTAAGACCAGGTGCATTAGAACTTGTTAAGCCATTGTCAGCACCAAAAGATTGATACAAAACCCAATGATTTGTTGAATCAGATGTATAGGCACCTGTTCCATCAACATAGGCTTGAACTGTAGAAACAGATGTTTGAAAATAATATATACCATTTTCAACATTATCACTTCCAGGTTGGCTA
>Ga0208427_1000681_pt1 | contig 14515 bp, 19 predicted proteins | sample DEB08_DNA_FD_184532 | JGI IMG/M metagenome (GOLD analysis project Ga0208427, IMG submission 184532) | Aqueous microbial communities from the Delaware River and Bay under freshwater to marine salinity gradient to study organic matter... | ecosystem: Environmental > Aquatic > Marine > Coastal ...
CCTTTCTTATTTCGCGCCCCTTTTACTCGTTTTTCCTTAATATATGAGTCATATAAACTCATTGAATCCTCCGAGGGCACTCGATCCGGTGTTGTTACTTAATAGGTACTTATATTTATTAAATAGCTTATAATCCAGGGCATCCGTGTAATGTGGTGCTTGCTCTTGCGGATAATTAGGATCTCGCTCACATCTTTTCGACTTCTTGAAATCATCTTGAATGTTTGTATTATTCATTGATAGAATTAAGTGAGGGCATGTGATCTCATTAATCCGAATTTTTGGAAAACTTTCGGTACTCTCTGCAAATAATTCATTCATAAATATATATCGGCTTTTGTGCATTGCGGAATGATCATCAAGCACTAATATTTCCGCCGACCATCCGGCACTCGTTAACCACATAACAACTTTTTCAAACCAGGTCATTGTATCAATTGGATCAATCCTTTTTGTTCCCATCCGATCTCCGTATATTTTGACATGCTTGGTTTGATGGTGTTTGAATTGAGTAATAAAGTCTTGAATAATGTGGGGCAATTTCTTTGCGACTCCTTTATCTTTTTCAATGGAGGATAGTTTCTTTGTGTCAAACTCATATACTATCCTTTCAATATTGTCTATACATTGGGAGATTGGCATGCACGAAAATTGCCCACCAAAATCAATACTCAAATCAAGAGGTTGAGTTGTGTCCACATCTTCCATATGCAATGCGCGATAATTGTGGCGGCGTTCATTATACTTATAATAGAAAAGAGAGGGTAAATCCTTTACGTCGTCACGGTTCATAATTTCAACTTGAAAATCATGGTAACTCAAAACCGCTTTTTGATTCTCGACATAATCCTCACCAACAACTACCGAATTATCATAAGCGGTGGCGGTGATAAAGGCATATTTTGTCGGATATTTTGTGGCAAGTTCTTTAAATTTTAAAAACCATCTGCCCTCCGGTTTTCTTGGATAAGAGGAGTAAATGGAGAGCATTTTCCAATATGGATTCATTGCCCAATAATCCCTCCCACGAATGGTTGGATAAATAATTGAATTGAATACCGATTCCTTAATCAATAAAGCCTCATCAATGATCCCTCCATCAAATGATTTCCCCCGAATTTGTTCGGGGCTTCTTCCCGTTGATATTAATTGAATCGCGAACCCATTATACAAACTAATTGAATTATCATAATCCTCAATCTCCTTAAAAGGCAAATCAAATGATTTCGGTGGCCGCCTGTTTACTACATAATGAGTGTCTTTTATTAATCCGTTATTTTGAAAAACATCATGAATGGTGGGCAAAACATTATCATATAATTGCTTCAAAGTATAACCCGCCAAAAATATTTTTGCACCTGGTAAATTGTCTGCCCTGTCGAGAATATCATCCGGGATGCAATGAGTTTTCCCCGATCCTCGTCCTCCTTGAAAAACTCGAATAGGCACAACCGTATCAAGAAATTGTGATTGTTTCTCATTATAATATAATGCTTTCTTTTCTTCAATCATCTTGTGTGAAAACTTCCGGGTTTGTTGAGCGTTTTCGGCGTGGTAATCGTTTCTTAGTTACCTCCTCCGGATCATTCTCATTTTGCAAATTATAGAGTTTATCAATTTGTTTGAGGGTATCGAGTTCGAGTTGAGTGTCTTTTTGTATTTGTGCCTTTTTCAAAACCGCCTCATATCTTTGAACCTGAATATGCCGGCGAAACTTTTTATTTATTTGATAGAAATCACCAAAAACCAATTGAATATCGGCAAGCATTTTATACAAATCATATTTTTTATTGAATACAATTTTTAAGCGACGAATGAGGTTTGCTTGGTGCTTTTCTTCTCCGTGAAAAACAGGATTTGAAACAATACCAAACGCATTTGATAAGTCGTAATAATATTCCACATCACTCGGTAATATTTCATAACCTTTCGATACGGCGGCTTTTATCCTTTCGGCGGCTGTCATTATTCGAGTCGCTTCGAGCGGTAGCGGTCGCCCGTCAATCCCTTCTTTCATTTGTTTTTCTAGTGCCTTATTTGGCACCGTTCGCACGTTTGTCATTGATTGCGGTTTGTATTAATTGTTTTCTGATTTCACACTCTTTTCTATAATTATCCTTTTTCTCAATTTTCATTTTTATTCGATAATCTTGCTTTTTCTCTAATTCTGCCATGAGCATTTTTAACGATATTTTCGCGCGATAAATACGATCCTTATATCTTCGATTCTCTTTTTTTAATTCCTCCAAAGTTTCAGGTAAAACAAATTCATTACTTTTTTTCAGGTCGTTTATGTTTTGGATCTCACCCGTTCTTTTATATTCCAATTCTCGACTCTCGTACTCTCTTATAATTTGGGTTTGTTCGGAGATTTGTTCGCACACTCGGAGCCTTTCAAAATCACCATTACATTGATGGAAAGAATCGGATATTTTCGCGCGAGTTTGACGGGCGTTTCTCAACTTTTTTTGAAGATCAAAGAAACCCGAATCTTTTTCGGCTGTCCAAATCCTTTTTACTTCTTTCGCTTTCTCAATCTCCACCTCATGCACCATCACTCTCACCTCAACCTCTTTTGAACTCGTTTTAACTGGTTGCGTTTCTTTATCTGTTGCAATTTTTTGAAGATAATGAACCATGTCCGCCTTGTTTGATCCAAAATACCCCGCCTCTAATCTTGCTAAGATTTTAGGATATTTTGAACCATATTCCCGGAACAACCTCAAACCCTCACTATATAATTGATGGGAATCGGGTTTTTTTAGCCAATTGTTGATTTTCAATATCATACGTCACAAAGTAGCGGAGAAAAGAAAGGCGGTAATTAGGACACAAACAAAAAAGCCGACCAAAATGGTCGGCGGGTTGCCCTGATTGGTAATGGATAGAAATTAGGGAAAAATAGAGAAAGGTAAAGGTATTATTCAGCAGCTTTTTTTTGTTTTGGTTGTGGCTTCTTTTTGAAATACCGCTCCCATTCGCTCGATTCTTTGATAAGTTTCTCGACTTGCTTATCGGTTACCTCATCCAAAACAATGTGAGTGCCGCGAAAAATAAAACTCCGGCACTTATTTTTGCCGGAGTAATTATATTTTTTAGAATTAATCATCAATCAAAATTATGATGTTGCAATCGCACCGGTGTAAACTGGTGGAAACTTGCCTCTTTGTTTAAAAGTAATAGTAAAACCTTCTTTTTCGTTTGTATTAACAAACTCGATACCATCCGCCGGAATAAATGCCGGGGAATAATCCGCGCCAATCAATCTCAAAACGCCATTTCTGTCGGGTGCAATAATTACAAACTCATCATTGATCCCCTCATTTAAAAACTCCTCCGCTTGGTCATGTGTACCAGGTACAAAAAGAGTTAATGTTGTTTCAAATGAGCTTGATCCTTGAGTGCCTATTGAATTAATTGAAATTTGACTTTCCTCCTCGCCAACATGCCAAGAGGCAAAGAATTTGGAGGCATCAAATACAATATCTGTTGCAATCGTGTTTGTGTCTGCCGTTCGTGCGGGAATACTTGTTAAATCGGCTGCCTCGGCTATATATACACAAGTCGCCAAACCGTTTGCGGCGGCTGCCGATACTTTTGCAATTGCATTTAATTTGCCACTTGCCGTTTTAGAAAAACTACTCATGATATTTTGAGTTTAATTGTTTTTAAAATTGTTTATTTCGTCTTTTTCGGGGTTTTTATTTCTTCAATTACGCCGCATTTCTCCATGACCAATCTCTCTAATTCTGCCGGATTTTTCAATGCCGCCTCCTCTGTCCATTTTATACCCATCAATCCAATATATTTTTTATGAGTGAATTTGAATTTTTTACCATCAATTTCAAAAATAGATTGAGTTGTTTTTTTCGGGGTTGCTACTGTTTTGGCTGTCGTTTTCATAAACTTAATTTGAAAAATAAGGAGAACAAAAATGCCCCCCTTATTTTTATGAAAAATCACGCTTGATCGTTTACTCTTATCATTCGATCATCAAAAATGTGATAACCTACTCCGAACCAATAATCCGACCATGCTCTCAATGTTCTCACATCTGTATCAAACAACCAAGTTTCGGAATCATCCGCATAAGCATAAGCAAACCAGATATTATCTTGAGGAGTCAAAATCAATCTTTGACTTGATCCCATTCCAGGGCAAAGCGTTAAAACTGTTGAACTCGCATCCAATTGGATCTCCGTTTTGCTGTCAATGTCTCTATAATCAGGGTGATACCCGTTCAAAGTTCGGTAATGTCGGCGATACAATTTGAAAACAGACGGTGAACAATACATACGCAAAGGCATGTCCGTCGGTCGGTATTCCTCATCAAAAGCATCGTCCATCTGCTCAATCTTGTCCACCGCATTTGCGGAGGTGATCGCGCCGGTTGCAACTGCCGTCAATAATGGAGTTCCTAATGCTTGATCATCTACAATTTGAGTCAAAAGACCGTTTGTGAAATTGGTCGCTCCGGTTGGAGTACCCGCCAAATCTGCCGTCCAAATCGTGTCAAACTCCAATTGAGTCGCGATTTTCTTGGTCGCTTTCTCAATGATGTATCGCGCGAATGGGTAACTTTCTGGCGTTTCTTTCATCAACCTCAAATACCCTTTCCAATGATTGAAATCCTCTTTTGGAACAAATTTCAATTCTGATTTTAAAAAGTGATTTTCGACGGTGATTTGTTTTCTCTCAACCGTGTCATTGTCCGGTGCAAAATCTGCCGTCCACGGTTTTACGATGTCATTAATGTCCACCCATTCCATTTGCTTCTTGCCGGTGACGCCCTCATGTGGATACATGAATTGCAATGAAGGCGCACCCCGCAATTGCAAATCCATGATGTCGTCACTCACTACCTCCACATAATCGCGAAGGGTTTGTAAATCGCTGTAATCAATAGATTGTGCCATTCTTATTTAATATTTTTGCGTTTCCTATCAGCAATGACCTTGCGATCAAAACTCATAAAAAATTGGTTATTATTGCCCGTACTTGCGGGGCTTGTTTCAAAGGTGCTTTCCTCCTCAATCGGTGTTTTTTTCAATGCTTGAATGATTGCTTTCGCTTCTTCAATATCTTTTTCTTTTGCTTCGATTTCTTTTGTGTGTTGCGCTCTCCATGCCTCCTCATTTGCCTCATAATCCTTTTGCATTTCTGCAATCTTCGCCTCATGCTCCGATTTGGAGACATATTCCGAGAGATCGACTTGAGGTTGTTTGTTGAAAATTTGCGCTAATGAAGAAAGGAAAGAATTTGTTTGAGGCGGTTGTGGTGTTTCTTCTTGTGCCGGTGCTGCAAAAAGCGATTGAATTTCCGCCGGTACATTTGCAAATGTTTCGAATTGTTTCGGATCAAAACTTGCCTCAATTTTTGCACCCTCTGTCAATTCATCCACAAAACCCATTTCCAATGCCTCCTCACTTGTGAGCCAAGTTTCGGCATTCATCATTTCTCGAATTTCCTCTTTATCAATGCCCGTTTTTTTGAAATAAATACTTACTAAATCATTTTCAATTTTCGACAAGATCTCCGCCGTTGCTTGCATATCTTTTGAGTCTCCCATCGAAACCGACCAGGGATTGTGTATCATATAATACCCATGATTTGACATGGAAACATGATCACCCGCCGCCGCGATAATCGTTCCGGCACTCATGGCATATGTTGGAATGTGAGTCTCAATTTGTTTTCCCGATCCTTTTAAATAGTTGTAAATCAATAAACCCTCCAATGCCGATCCTCCAAAACTATTCACCGGAACCCGAATTTTATCACCCTCAAATCCTTTCGCCTGGTTGTACAATTGATTAAAAGTGAACCCCCATCCTCCAATATCATCGAGAATTTCAATATTTAAAGTATCTTGATTTGCCATGTTTTATTTAATTTTTTCAAAAAAAAATTGCATTATAAAGTCAATTATAATGCAATTATGCGGTGAGTATTTATTTTGATGATAGGACTTATTTAGCAATCCACCCGGTGGTTCCTGTTCCTGATTCTTTTACGTAAAAAGAGGTTCCCGATCCTCCGTCGCTTCGATGAAAGGTTGATCCAACCCCCGCCATCAAAGATCCCTCCGGTGTTCCCGTTCCTGTCGATATTATTACATTATTTGCGGAGTCTAAAATTATGTTTCCGGTGACCTCAAAAGATCCGTTTATTTTTATACTGTTGGTGCTGAAATTACCATAAATTAGTGGCGATGTAGTTTCTGAATTATCAATTGCTAACTCATTATCCCCTAACCATAAATCCCCGGCTCGATAACCTATTGCAACCGCTTTATTAATATTTGTTACTGCGCCAATTGCGCCGGCTCGATAACCTATAAATGTATTTCCATCACCCCACCTAGACAAACCCGACTCCGCTCCGTTGCTTACATTAAATCGTGACAAATAGGTATCATTGTAACCGGAAAGATAAAAAGAATGATACCCAATTGAACTAGAATAATAAACGGAATCTTGATTGTTATACGTTCGAAACCCCATTAATGAACTATGAAATATACCGCTCCCTGTGCCTGGATTTGTGGGTAAATTAGCCGCAAGGGTGCCAATTATTTCACTTTGATATACAAACGGTCTATATCTTGCGGACTGATCTCCAAAAAATAAACTATTTTGTACCTCAATTGCCGTCGTACCAATATAATTGCCAAATGCCGTCACATTACTCAAACTTGTTGCAATTGGATATGAGTCCATGCCGAAAAAATTTAAGTCGTTTCCGATTGCCTCAACTGTTCCTCCTCCCTCAAATGCGATATGACGCCCGTATAGGTTCGAATTTGTTAATGTTCGAAAATTATACCCGACATCTGTTCCATTTGCGGTTATATTATGTCCGGAGTTTAAATAAAAAAGTGATTGATACCCGGACACCGTCATACTGTTACAATCTGTGCAATTTGGCACGGCATTAAATCCAATAATATTAGATGCAAATGGGTTTGTCAATTGAGAGGCAATATTGTTTGTACCAACTATTATTGATGAATTAATTTTTGCATTGCCATATGTTAAATTTTGTAATTTTGGAGAAAGCATTAATGTATGTTCGCCCCTTTGGAATCTCAAACCGATTCCTAAATCTCCATTTGCATTACTTGTTTCTATAATTGTATTTTCCGCTGTAATGACTCCGGTTTTGACATGGACTCCGGTTGTGTCTCCATTTGTCATGTCAATATTTAATACTCCATCTGTCATGATAGTATTTCCAATTGTAACACTCCCCGTTTGTCGATATACATTGCCGGCATTTTCGCCCCATTGATTTGGGCTTGTTTCGTTCATGACAACCTCCCAAAAACTCCCATTATAAACATAAAACAAATCCAAACCCTTTACATAAGTTGATAACCCCTCATACTCCCATGTGATCGAGGTTGTATCGCTCAAATTATCAATTACCGTCCGATTATCAATTGGTTGATTGGAGAGTATATCAAAATTTGTATTAAGGTCAATTTGTGCCGACAATCGACACATAAAAAGCAAACTAATTATTATTAAATATATTCGTTTCATGTTATTATTGATTAAATTGGTAATCGAAATTTGTGGCGGTCGTGGTGGTGGTTAATTTGTAAAGTTTGTATGCTACCGTACTATAATCATTTGTCAAGCCGGAGGAACTTATATTAATATCATGCACCGTAAATGAGCCGGTGACATTAAATCCATTGTGGTCAAAAATTGCACTCAAAGCATTATCCGACCAACTTGCCGGAAAAGCATAAAATATAAAACCTGATCCGTTGATCGTGACGGTTTTATTGCCTTCATCCTCAACTAATTTTGTCAAGGTGGTATATACATTGCCTGTTGCGGAGAGATCCGTCGCGCTCATTCCGTAAAAAATTGGATATACGCCCTTGATCGTTCGGGTTGAACTTGTTGCCGTTCCGCTTTCAGCACCTTTTACCCAATCTTGACTCGCTTGGAAACGATACTCCGCCTCTGTATAATCGCCGGAGGGCGTTTGTAATGGTGCGAATGTGATTCCTTGTGAGTATGAAGTGCCCGCACCAAATGAGTTGATTGTTGCGGTGCTTGGATAGGTTTTTTCTAATACTCCGGCGGAAAGTGTCGCGGCTCCTGGATTTGTAGTTGCACCCGAAATGGTGTAAGCCTGTGACGTTCCGATCTCAATCACGGAGGGTAATAAACTGGCAATGCTTAATGTAGGCGGTGAAAAATACCAATAGTCCAAAAACTCGCCAAGTGTGCCTCCTCCTATATTTTGACCGACTGCCGGTACTCTTAAAATATTTCTATCCGAATCAAAAACGGTACTTGCCGTTATTTCTCCACGGATCGCCGCCGAACTGGTATCGCGTTGGTAATCTGTTGAAATCAAACTCGAATCAACTCCCGCCTCAATTACTACCGAATTTCCACCACTCAAACTCAAAGTATCATTTGAATAGGTGAGTGATTGAATTTCATTCGTGAGGCTTGTGTCTTGTGCATAATTGTCGATCATCCAATCAACAAAAGACGAAAACAAAACTTTTTTGAGTGTTCCGTCCTCTTGTGTATATATTGCGTCGGTGAGTGCCGGCGTTTTGCTTGTCTGTTGATCTGGCCGGACTTGACCGACCGCCGAACCGACAAAAACAAAAAGGAGTAAAAGAATAAATATTTGTTTCATCATGATATTGTTATTGAATCCGTTATTGCGCCGGAGATCGCCCAAAATGGAGTCGGTTTGAGTGTGGATAATTTTCCACTCATTGTATGTCCATTAAAATCTCCTCTTGCGGTTTTGGTGTCTAATTGAAAATTGAATTGCATTCCTTTGGAGGCATCACCCACCACTTTCACTAATCCATTATTATCTCGGATCAATGCAACATATCTCCGCCCTCTCATTTTGTATTTCAAAAATGTCACCTCCGGTCGATCTTTGGGTATGTCGAGTTTTATTCCCGCCTCAAACCAAAATCCTCTTTTGTCCTCTCTGTTGCTTTCCGTGAATCCTCCGGTTTCAGGAGAAAACCGAATCCGATATATTTCCGAATCGGCGGCGAGAGTGATATTTGTATTTGGTAGTTGAAATTTTCCGGTATCATCCCAATTGGGATTGTATGAAGGAAAGGCGGTGATATTTTCGGGCAATATGAATAATAACTCATTCAATCCTCCTTGATTGAGTTGATCAAATCCCGCATCCACAACGGCGAGATTATCCGGTAATGCCTTGAAAATTGTGAGTTCAAATGCCATAATGCCTCAAAATTGAGGCGAGATGAGGCATTATAATAGTACCTTATACGTTGAGATTACGTTCTATTTCTGTGATTTCTTGTTGCAATGACTCGTATAAAATGACTTGATCTCGGATTTGAGCAATACCATATGCGATTGTTCTATATGATTGGGGAAATAATTCTGCAATCTGGCGGGTGTTAAAATTGCAATGCTCATGAATTAAATAATACATGACATGCCGAGCATGGGCATATATAGCAACTTGCAAAGGATTGAATTTTTTCTCAAATACTCCGAAAGGTGTTTCAATCTGTTGATCTGCCAAAAATAAATTTTCGCGACCGCAATGGTAAAAGCCATTTATTGCACTTACAATCTCCGTCCATAATATTTGCTTTTTGGCGGTTGCACAAACATTACTTTTTTGTAGGACTGTACTCCAATTTTCCGTGCAATGATTTTTATTTTTTTTACCATATTTTTTTATTTGGTATCGCTGCCAATTTTTATACGACGAATCCAATCCGAAATCATCCTCCCCTATATCGTGCTTTTTTCGGAATATTTTTAACGCCCCCATGTTCGATTCTCCGAGGTCCCCGAGCGCATCAATAAATTGATTCATTTCCTCCAAAAAGATTTTGTGCAAATAAAGTCCGATCCTAATATGCCGTTTTTTTTTGCTCAAGTATCGGTGAACCTCTGGCGAGATATTTAATGCGATTCTTTCAGTCAATAATTTTTTAGTTTTTGCAAAATTAATTTTTCGTTCATTCATGACTCTAAAATGGAGATGGTGATAAAGGAGGTCGGATCGCTTGAGAGGGAGTGGAGTTTCTTTGCCGTATCTGCTTTGGATCATTCGCAAAGTCGGTCGGCTAATATGAATATGAATCACGGGCATAAAAACAAGGCATAAAAAAAGCGAACAATGTACGTGGTGTGCATTGTCCGCCTTTGAGTTTGAAACACTATTTTCTAAACATCGCCGAGATGTGAGAAATAGAAATCAAAAATATATAAAAATATATTAATTGATTGCATTTTTATATACTTTTTTATTCAATGCAACTTTCAAATACTTTTTGATAAGAGGCATCTACTTTTTTTCTCCATGTGCTTTTTACGTTTTGCACCATTTCCTCGCCTTTCTTAAATTCATCAATTACAAATCTTTTACTCTTATTGAGATAGAGTGCAATATCAAACGGATTATGATCCTCCATTCTGGATATATAGCAAATTGCTATTCTTGCCATTTTGAGTTCCGGATAATGTCTCCGACTTTGTAACTCTGTTTTTTTGACCATGAAAACCTCGCAAACTCTATCTACAATTGTCTCAATAGGTACTTTGTAGGATTCCTCAAATTCATATAGTTGGTTGTATATTTTGGTAATCTTTTCGTTAAATTCTTGATTTGTATCAAACAACTCTTTTGCTGCTCTTATTAGGCAAATAACCGTTGTTCTATCCCGTTGTAAAAATTCCCCGATTTGCTCATGTTTATATCCCTCCTCCCATGCAAAAAGCCCAAAACATTTCCTTGCATCTGTCCATCCTAATTTTCTATATCTTTTTGAGGAGATAAGATTCTCAACATTCATTTGATAGGTGTCACATACTAATTTTGCGATCCTTTTTAATGGGGTTTTGTTGTTGACAACCAATTGTCGATTTGAATTATAAAACAGTTTTTCAATTTCGTAATTATTCATTTTTTTTATGTATTTATTGAAATTATAAAATCAGGGTTTTCAATACATTTTTTAAAAATCATCAATTGTCCGGCAATATTTTGGCGGAGGCTTTTTGCATCAACATCGCGAACCAAATCAAATCTTTTAATCGCCTGGTTGACTCTGTTTTCACCTTGAATGATTTTTGTATATTTTTCGGCGAGTTCGCCGGCTTCGTCGTATGCTTCGAGAGCTTCATCCCTTGTAAAAGGAATCCACTTTCTTTTTTTCATTGTGCCCCACCACCAACTCGGAACATCTTTCCATTCTTTTATCTCTCCTCTTTTTTTTTCGAAATTCTTCACAAAATCAGTTTCAAAACAGTCCTTTAATTTTTCGTTTTTGGCGGCTCTCTCGGCTTGTATTCGATTTTCTCCTTGTTCGTGTATCAATACAGCTATTATTTTTTTTCGTCGCTTAGAATAAGCCGAGAGGATTTTCCCCAATTGCGAAACATTGAAAATGCCGTGATACATATCCGCATTTTTCACCTCCAATTTCCCTCCGCTCCAAAGTTCATACGCTGTTTCAATCTCCTCCACACTCAATTCCTTGAACTGGTTTAATATGAGTTCTTGACAACCTTCCAGAATGTCAAATCCTATATTCGAATTGGCTCCGTATCGTTTTGCCAATTTTGGGAGGAGTGCGCCGATCTGCAATGCGGCTTGCTCCAATTGCTCCGGGTTCATGTCTCTCATTTTGCGATTGTACCCGTGCATCACATTTTCAATTTCAACTAACGCGACGTTCTCTTTTTTCGCGCATTCTCTTAATGACGTTGGCGGTAGCTCTAGCCGCATCCTCGGCACTAATGAGGTGCCCGTTTGGATCATTGTTTTTTGCTGCTTTTGTATTTCCATTTTTTTGCATTATGATTTCGTCGTAAGTATCGGCAAACCTATTCGCCATGATACCAATTGAAAAAATTGAATTAAACCAGATGTGAGAAATTGCCGCCGCCTCAAAAAACGGCGCGAGATATTTTTGGGTGAAATCTTTGTCATGCTCCCAGGTGCGACCATTCACTCTCATTTTTTCTTTGAGTCGAACGGTAACTTTTTCGAGTTCGGAGAGGGTTTTCGGTTCCCATGAAAAGATGTCCGGTTGCAATCCTTTGTCTTTTTGAAAATTCTCGCGAGCTTTCTCATATGCTTTTTGTGCCATCATGATCGCGGAAAATTCTCGCTCCGGTTTTGGAGGATTTGGTGGGAATTGATTTTGGTTTTTTTCTTTTCTCAAATACTCATTATCAGTTGTTTTATTTTTGTCTGAATAATCATTATTAACTCTCTCTAACTCTTTACTAACTCTATATATAGTGTGGGGTGAACTATGTTCACTAGCACTAGTGAACTTTGTTCCCTCCTCTTGGTGAACTATGTTCACTAGTAAAGGTGAACTTTGTTCACTAGTAGGTGAACTTTGTTCACCAAGTTTTTCGCCTATTCTTAGCTTATCTTGCTCATTATATACATGCGCTTTTTGCCATTTTGTGGTAACTCTTTTCTGGCTTTTATTTTTTGGGTTCACTTCAATAATTCCAAATCTTTTAAGCCTTTGAACTGCCTTAATTATGCCTCTCCTTGTGATGTCGTGATCCTCTGCCATGTCTTGGTAGGAATATTCACCAAACCCATTCCCTCTCCTGTATTTATAGGAATTTGTACCCCTCCACTCTATCGCCGCCGCGAGTGCATATTCCAGGTAAGAAATACCAAAATATTTTTTTACGGCGGTCTTTGTTGTTATGTAATCCAACATAATAAACCCGTTATTTAAAGGTGAAAAATTATTATCTCATCAAAACAATTTTGTTTTGTGAATTTCAAAAATACCTTAGCCCTTCTTTTTTAAATAGGATAAAAAGGAGTGCCCGGAGGCACTCGGTGAGTTTTCTTTTTGTATGTTTAATTGAAGTGTTGCGCGAACTTTTACGCCGCCGCGAGTAGCGAAGTGCTTGTAAATAGTTTGATTGCCTTTTGCGTCAATTTCCAATACTGTCCATCTGTTATCTCCCTTGTGGAGAGATATTCTAATTTTGTCAAATCATCTAAATTATAGAAAAGATCATCTCCGTCTAATCCGTAAAACTGTTGAAATACAATCGCCTCCATATCGCAAAACTCATCTCCATTCGACCAATCAAAAATCACCTTTAAAAGAAAATTTTGTGCGGTCGTTAATTTGTTTTTTTTTGCTGTTTTTTCAATAATTTTTTTCATGATATGGGTGTTTTAAAAGGGCATAAAGGAGGCTAATTTGCTTTTGGCAAATCAACCTCTTTAACCCATAAAACCAAATGAAAACTTCAACTATATTTTAATCGCTCATTCACTATTTGCCTATAAATGGCGAATAAATCCTCATTATGATAATTTCTCATTTCCCCATCAATAAACCTTGAGCCTCTTATTGTATCGACGCATGTTTGATAAGAATAATCAATAGGTTCCCGACCGTTCATGAAAGTTTGGAGCCTTTTCCCCTTCTGTCTCTCAAATAATTCTTTCGCATCCCCTCTAAGAGATAATGCGCGAAAATCATCATTTGTAAGTTTTGTTTGTCGCTGCTTTTGTGCTTGCATACATGTATATTTGCTGATATATAGTAATTATATACAAATGTATTTTTTTATTGTGATATAATCAACATTTGAAAGGTAAATTTTACAAATACGAATGAAATTATCTAAGTTTTCGGAAAGATTGGTTGCATTGCAACAATTTTACAAGATAAAATGGGAGGATCTGGCAAAAGATTTTGACACATCCGGGAGTACATTAAGTTCATGGAGGAGCGGTCGAACAAATCCAACATTTGGGCTTGTTTCATTTTTTGCAAAAAAACATCCTGAAATAAATGCTAAATGGTTGTTAACTGGTGACGGGGAAATGTTGGAGACTTCTCAAGAAATAATCAAAGAATTAAACGAAACTAAATTAATAGACGAAACCGAACTCAAAAAAGAAATCCAAAAAATATGGGGAAAATTACAACAAATAGAGAATCAAGTCGAGAGTATAAAAGAGCGGCAAGAGGAACCATCCACCACCGACTCCCCGACTCTATCCAGGAGCAATACCAACAAATTTTGAAAAACATTGAAAAAATAAGGTTGGATAAGCGAATGACAAAGAAGAGACTTTCGGAGCTTTCCGGTGTCAACTCTAATCATTACGGTCATTATTTGAATTTGCGCAATGAGCCAAAATTCGGTCAAATTCTCCTTTTGTGCGAGGCTCTTGGCGTGACCTTATCGGAGGCAATCAAATATCATGTGCCGGAGGTTGATCAAACCGATAAAGAGAAAATTGAGGAGATTTTAAACGGCGTAACCAAATTGTTATCCTTGTCACAAAATGAATAAATTTTCTTTTTTAAAAAGTTTCAAAGATGGGGTTGTAAAGTATTGATTTTCAGTTGCGAGGTCGCGTGGCAATTGGACGTAATATAAATTATGTAACACATTTGTATTTATTTTTTTATAACTTTGTTGCATAAATGTAGTTTTTGCCTCGTCACGAAAAATAATAAAAATAATGG
>Ga0208427_1000687_pt1 | contig 14469 bp, 9 predicted proteins | sample DEB08_DNA_FD_184532 | JGI IMG/M metagenome (GOLD analysis project Ga0208427, IMG submission 184532) | Aqueous microbial communities from the Delaware River and Bay under freshwater to marine salinity gradient to study organic matter... | ecosystem: Environmental > Aquatic > Marine > Coastal ...
TCATTAGAAAGACCGTCAGGACCTAGATAACGTTCTAGTTCCTGAACGGCTTTTAATTGATGAGGTAACCCTTTGTAATGTTTGATAACGTCAAAAAGGTTAATAGTCATTGCAGCACACCATCAAGAGTCATCACTCACCTCCGGGGAAAGGGCGCTCATACGCAGTGATTTCAGCAGGTCGTTCAGCGCCAAGCAACCCACGGCTTACCAGCAGCTGGAGGCCATCAGTAACACGTTGGTCATCAAGGGCTACACGTTCTGCAGCGGTGAGTTCATCAAGAAGTGCTTTGATTTCATTAGCCTCGGCATTCTGTGCTTCGGCTGCATCAATCTCAGCTTTGTTTTCAGGTGTACTGGCTGCTTCGTAGCTAGCCACCATCGCTTCATACAAAGCGGTATCTTCAGCAGTAGGATTCTCCAGTAGTGCATATGCAGCTACTGCGTCGTCATACATTTGTTGTTCTTCAGCGGTAGGTACACCACCGATTGGTTCAGGTACTACGACTGTATCGACAGAAGCAGCAAGAACATCTGCATATTCGGTTGGAGTAAAGCGTGCAAAGAAGCCAGCACTTGTGACGATGCCGTAGGAGTTGGAATCAGCAAAGCGGTGACCGTCTTTGGTCAGGAGCCATTCAGCGTAAGCTTCGGGAGAAAGCTTGGCGGAATTGGCGGCAAAGATAAGCCCGTCAATAACGCGGGTGTTGGTCAGTGTGAGAGAAAGAGTGTCCATGATCGTTATGCAAGGATGCCAAGGTTTTGCAGAGCTTGCACAACCTGTGCAAGTGTATATCCGTTAAATGTGGTTGCGTCATCAACCGCAGTGCCACCGCCTCCTGCAACAGTTGCAGAGCCTACCGCTGTAGTGGGTTGGACTACTGGTGTTGCACCAAACAATGCGACTGGTTCTGTGGCAGCGGAGCCAAGCTGGATACCTCTAACAGTGCCAGTACCTCCTGCTTCTGATGTGATTTTGAATACGTCTGTATCCCAGTTAAAACTTAAACGCTCGTAGTTAGAAGCGTCGGTGTAGGTGTTGTAAAGGCGGTAGGTTTGGGCGTTGGTGCCACGGCGCTGGGCGAGGGTGTCATTGGCGTCTCGTTCTAGAAATACAGTACTAGTGCCTGATAAGGTAGATAGAGATAGATTGTTTCCTAGATAGACCGTACTGGAAAAATACCAACCGTTTACTCCTGCAACTTGTAGTTGTCCACCGCCACTATTGATAATTGTTCCAGAATTATTGACTCTGAACTTACTCGTCCCACCACTCTGCAGATCCAGCAGGTTGCTACCAGCAGCACCTACAGGTGAACCACCAGCGCCATCCGTTACATTCAGCTTCAACCCAGTAAAGGTGACAGCTGCATCATTCCAATCCGGGTCAACAGTAAAATCACTACTAGCAGCAAGACCACCAGCACCATCATTATATTGAATTTCGTTTGCAGAACCAGCAGCAGTAGCGCCACCGGCACCTACTTCATCAAGTTTACCAGTGAATGGATTAAACTTATATGCCATTATGCAGTCCTCGTAACAGTACTAAGGCGATTGCTAGCGTCATAACCAAGTGTCAATTCACCAACGGTAATACCACTTACACCGCCAGTCTTGTAAGTAACAGTCTCAATCTCCCCCACACCATTACCAGCGGCTACATAGGTGAGAGCGATATAGTCATATTTAGGAATACTAAGACCTTCAGCAATTTGAGTTACTGAATATGTACCAGCATCCAGATTAGTAGTTTGAGAAAAACCAGTAGTCAAGCCTGGTCGAAATTCATTAGTAGAAACAGGCATTAGTCTTTAAAGATTTGTTTGATTTTGTTGATTTGATCGTCTTCACGACGCAAAGGCTTGAGAGCATTGATACCACTCAAGATGAGCTGTACAACACTGTTGTCCTTAAGTTTTGATGCACCAATGAGTTCTGAACCAAGAAAGAGACCCAAGAAAATAAGGGTCTCATAGGTTACTTTGATGCCTAGAATGGTAAGCATGGTTGGTTGTTAAAATTAAGAAATTGATTGAATTTTATTCTCTAAAACTTCGATACGACTTACAGCTTCTTGCAAAGCAGCAGTCAATAGAGGCACTAATTTAGAGTGGTCAATGACTTGGTACACGGGAGTACCTTCATCATCAACGGCATCTTTCTCACCTGTAACTGATTCAGGAACGGCTAATTGTGCTTCATGAGCAAGGAATCCATCAACAGTTTTGTTTGGTTCAGAAATAAAATTGAATTTAGAAGGTTTGAGTAGCTTTAATCGTGTAATACCATCAACTACTGGAGTTACATTTTCTTTAAGGCGATAGTCAGAAGTTGTGTTGTAAGTAGTATTAGTAGTAGTTACATTGATGGTTCCAACTTGGGTTGTATCACGATAGAATGCGGCCAAAGCACCATCAGTTGTCCTACGTCGTACCCATAGAGAAACCGCACTATCTCTGGAAAGATGGGCAGCTCCTGTAGAATTTATAGTACACCCGTCTTCCGTTCCAGATGTAACAGCAACGGGAGTTACATTTCCAATTTGTACGTTACCAGCAAAATACGACGCAGCTGTTCCGTTACAGTAAACATTCCAACGACCAGCAGCAGCAGTAATATTGGAATAATAACCGTAGTTGTTTGTGGCTCCAGTCAGGGTACCATCTACAAAGAAGCCGTACTGATTGGTTACTGTTGCAGCACCAAAAGAATTACTAGAAGCTGTAAAATGCTTAAGAGTCGGCAGTGTAAATGCGGCATTTTTTACATTAACGTCAGTGGAATACAGTAGAGCTTTGTCTGTTACAGTATCATCTATAGTACCGCCTAACACATACCCAAAGGTTTCTCCAAGAGAAGATCCGTAAAGCGTTCCAGCTGCATCAAATTTCGTAAAAGATGCTCCAGTATGCCGAAAAGCGTATCCTACATTAGCACCAATAGTGCATCCAGTAATCCACTCAGTATTTATACCTGGAAATGCAGTAGAGTTTCTTCCTACATAGATGGCATCAGTGCCTCTAGCATTAGTTACAGTAGCACCGTTTTGTACAATAACACCTGCAGCATCATCAATGCCGATATTATCTCTAGTTATTCTGGGAGTGACTACAAACGATCCTCCATATAAACATCCTTTAGTACTTGCATTTACATCTACTGAATCTGCTGCCAAAAAGAACCCTGCGCCAACGCCTTTAACAGTGGTGTTGTCGCCTTTTCCAGTAACAATTGACTTAAGTGAGGATTCAATTCCGGTAGGATTAAGATTAATATGATTAATCTGTAGAACTGTTTCGTCGCTTTGGTCCCAATTAACTCTAGTACATTCCTTAATTGCGCCACCTACAAAGGTAGCTCCTGGCATAAATTGCACAGTTTGATTGTTTAAACCAGTTACATCGGAATTTAATTTGTATGTACCAGTTGGAAAAATAAGCATAGAAGACTGAGAAGCGGCAATAGCCGCTTGAATATTCGCTGTATCATCAGTTACACCGTCTCCAACCGCTCCGAAGTCTTTAACACTCACCACATCCTGCAGCTTTGATTCAACGGTGCGCTGCTCAGCACCAGTACCAGCCTGGATGAAACCTCCACCCAGGTTGGCTAAGTCTCGTGTTTTTGTCATCTGTGTTTAAGGCAGGGTGTATGTGAACGAATAGCTTAAATTTTGAGTGCCAGTTCCTGTGGAAACAAAGTCGATAAAAATTTTGGTTCCGCTAGCATATACATTTCCAATAATTGATCCGTCAGTATTGATAGCAAAGCCAATCACGTCATATGAACTAGCAAAAGTAGAGCTACTAGGATTATCTAATGTGATTCTGACCAGATTTGTAGCTGGTGCAGTCACGTTAATCCTTACTGCACCTTCACACTGATAACGCTTGTCGCTGCGGACGAAGCGTGACGCTCTTAAGTTAACAGGAGTGTTACCACCAAAAGAAATAACAGGGTTTGAAATCCAAGTTGTTCCGGCGGGATAGATATTGGTAGTGTTTAAGGCTGAACTAGCCGATACGGTGCCTGTTGTGCCAGGTGTATAACACTCATTGCTGATGCTAATGTTTGACGGAGACTGGACACAAGTAATGGCGTAAATGTGGTTTGTGCCGTCTACAGTGTTGCCAGTTACACTGATATTTTGGCTAAGACCAGCTATAGTAATTGCACTGCCAGCATAGCCGGACGGATCATTGGCCAGATTTGCATTAATGCAAACGTTATTGGAGATAACCCCATTCCTTGCGCTGTAGTTAGTTGCTGTGCCTATCTCATCATACGCGCGGATTGAGTTCCAATATGTATTTTTAATTACGTTCCCACTTACGACAAAGCTGTCGGACTCTGTAATAGCAATGCCCTCTCTTTCCAGTACGTTTTCTACGATGTTGTTTACTATTTGGAATCGTGTGCAGAGGCCAGCGCGTCCCATAGCCCAGATTCCCGGGTATTTACAATCTCTAGTGTAGTTTTCAGATATTACGAAATCGTATATTTCAGTACCGATTGTGCCGTCAGAGTTGGTGCCTGTGGCAAGAATTGGCCACAATGCAATGCTATTACCGTAGATTCTGTTGCCACGAATAACAAAGTGATGAGAACCATTCCACTGATCAAAAACCCCATCATGGTGGGCTATGCCATCAGTTGAGCTATAGTCCACTTCATTGTCTAGGATGTAGTAATCAGAGCACGCCAAAGAAGCGGTCGCAGCACCGGATTCCTTAAAGTAGTTGTTTTGCACCACATAATTGGAGCAACCACTAAAATAGAAGCTACGAGTTGCGGAGGTAAACGATGAGATTTCACTGTTGTCAAATCCCAAGTTTACTACATTAAAGTCAGACTTACCGATAGCGTAAAACTGAGTTTGCCCTCCACGTGCTAGGTTGGTCATCGAAGTGGATTTTATTAGGCTTTGGCGTCCATCGCCTTGCAGTGTAGTCTTTGATTTGATTTCAATATTGGATGAGGTTTTATAAGTACCGGCTGGGAAATAGACGGTGCCGCCTGTTACTTCACCTAAAGAGTCAATCGCAGCTTGAATAGCAGCCGTATCATCCGTTACACCATCTCCAGCTGCTCCAAAGTCTTTAACAGAGACAACATCCCGAAGGCGTGATTCAACAGTTCTTTGTACAGCTCCAGTACCAGCTGGAGTATATTGAACATCGCTAGCCAGATTACTAACACCACTAAGAAGGCTATTAACACAGGTGACATCAACTACATCGTTAAGCGTTAGACCAACTGTAAAGGTAATAGAAGTGCCTGCAGTATTAGTAGTATAATCAATGTCTCGTGTTTGAAGAGCTCCATTTACAAAGACACTTTCTCTACCCTGTTGAAAGGATAGTGTCTGACTGTTAGAATCAGTTCCAGTAAATACAGTTTGACCACTTGTAGCTGGTTTGATCCAGCGAGTAAAGCTAGGGATAGTACCAACACCATCACTAAATCTAACATCTACATAGTTACGATTAACAGCATCAGTGTTAGAGGCAGGGCTACCAAGATTGATAATCCGGTTACCATCCATGTTAAGGTTACCCTCAAATGCATTACTGCCATTAATAAGTACTGCATTATTAGAAATCTCTTCTGTTACATAGAGATTCTGGGTAAAGTTAGAGTTTAGGTCTTTTGCACGAATGGCAGAACCTGTATTAAAAGTAGCTGCAGTTTCAAGAGTAGTGTTACGAACTACCCTAACAGCACCGCTGGTAGGAATTGGAGCATTGAATTGAATCTGAGCACCACTTAGAAAACCTACACCTGCAGCTGTGTTACTGGTTTTATTAATAACCGTGTAGTCAGTAGTAAGTGTTTTAACAACACCATCCAAAGTTACTACCAGGTTATCCTCATCAATAAAAGGAAAGTTTAGAGTAAATGGATGAGCATCTACTCCAAATGTAAAGTTGTTTGTTGTTGCCATTTTTTACTTGTTCATATCTAGTAGTTTTTGGACTTGTTGTTGCGTCTGACTAGCAGCAGTTACAGCACCAGATTGAAGACGACGATCACGCAGATTCTTCAGAGCACCAATGTTTGCAGCCTGAGCATTTTGTTGTTCATAAGCTGCCCATGCATATTTAAATGCATCGTTGTGGAGACGGTCAAGTTCCTTATGGACAATACTTTGTTTAATTGGAAACTGACTTTGTGTTTGAAGACCACGACGTTTGGTGTACAGTTTCATCTGCTTATCCCAATAACTATCGGGTTGATTCATCATCTTTTCAATAGAACCCTTCAGGTCAACATTACTTGCAATCCAGTTGTTAACAAACTGACGTTCTTTAGGATTAAGAGGTTCTGAAGTAATTGGGTTAGTTCGAACTGTTTGCAGGTTATCCCATCCAGTAGACAGCAACCATTGGCGCCAAGGTTCCATACCACCGTTTACTTTAAAGAACGGAAGAACAGCATTGATACCAGCAGTCAACGGTTCAAAATACTTAATAGGTTCACCAGTATAAAGGTCTACCATATCCTCAAGACCATCACCAACACCTGGCAAGAACTTGTTACGATTGGCAAGATAACCAAAGAAATCACGTTCTACATCTTTTAGTTGAGGAGTGATAGCTTTTGAGAAGATACTACGAGTACCAGCATAAGGCAGAAGAGTATCAGCAGTATTAGCCAAGAACCTGTTAAAGTTACCTTCATCACCAGACAACATACCTACCAATGGCTCAAAGCCACTGAGGAAGGATTTGTTAGTAATATTCATAGTAACAGAAGCTAGAATCTTTTGGAAGATCTCTTCAGTCCAAGCTTCATCAGCACGACCACCTTGGTAAACGACATCACCAATGAGACCAAGCAAGGTATCAAAAGGTTCTAGACCTTTGTAACTTACCCATCGGTCAGTACCGGGTACTTTCATTGACAGTGGTTGCCAACCCATAGCAATCATACGGTTACGTTCACCAGCATCTTGTGGTCCGTTACCTGTAAGACTACCGTTAAGTGCCCACAAAGCAGCACCAGTAATGACGGTACTACCCATCAACTGGCGACCAATATACTCAGACTTAAGAGCTTGGAAAGCTTCCATACTGTACTCCATGCCATGTTCAGCCAGAGCTTCAGTAATCTCTTCAGTTGTCTTAGCTCCAAGAACACGGCGTGCTTTAGTAACAGCAGGACCAAGGTTACTCATTGGATTGAATGACCAACCAAACTCCAGTGCATTAACACCAGTTCGTGGGAACATGAACATAGATTTAGCAATTGGGAACTTTTTAAGCATCCCTTCAAGCGAATCAACAACCTTACTGTCAAGGTTAAGAGCAATCTCACCAGCTGCATGTTTAGCTGCTTCATTAGTCAAAAGACCTGTTTTATCAAAAGACTTGCTATAAAGCTCTTGCTGTTTTGCTTCAAACAGTTTCATGAAGTTATCATCAATAACTCCACCAGTTTGTTCAAAGATCTCATCGTATGCTTGAGAACGTGCAATAACACTGGCTTGGAAGGAGTTATTCATGCCATCCATAGCATACATGGCGTTAACACCAAGACGGCTAAACCAAGTATTATTGTACCAGCTAAGCCCTTTAGCCATATTCCAAAGAGCAACTTTGCCGTTTTTACCTTCTTTTTTCCAGACTTCAGCCATGGCATCCATGGATTCAAAGTCATTCAACTTGGACTGGTAAAGATCAGCACGACCACGAAGAGCAGCACCTTCAGGGTTACTAACAGCATAGCGCCATTCATCAGCCATCATCTTAAGACCACGTTGGAAGGTCTCAGCAACACCACCAAACGTAAACATAGCACGTTTGAATGTAGCATCATCACCCACAAACTTACTACCAGCCATTACAGAGATAGGTTTAACAGTAGAGGAGATGAGGTTACCAAACAATGCACGTACAGGTGCAAGACCATTCAGAACACTGTTGTAACGAATACCATCTAGACCTTGGAGAACATAGCTAGGGATTGAAGGATTTTGATCAATCAAGCCTTTCTTAATAACACCAATGTGCTCTTCAGCCCAACGGTTCAACTTATAAATAGTATCTACTTGACCGTTGGTAGTATCATATGCTTTGATCAGAGGCTTGAGATACTCAGGGTTTTCCTTGGAAATATCTTTCAAGGTTTGAATAACAGTAGTACTCTTTTCCTTAGCCTTTTGAAGATTCTCAGTAAAGTTAGCAGCTTGATCTGCCATCCATTCTGATACTTGTGCAGGATTAGCATTCTTAACAAGCTTCTTATACTCCAAGCTACGACCAGCAATGTACTGGTTAGCACGGATCTCTTGAGCAATGATGTTAAGTTTATCAAAGATAATCTCTTGCTGACGAGTAGTGTCTGCAGTATCACCAATCAACGACACAGCTCTTGCAGCATCAGCAACATTATCACCAGCTTGCTGGGTAATCATTGCAGAAGCACGCATGTTATCAGCGTTAAACATTTCATCAAATGCACGCCTAAAAGACTGTGAAGCAATAACCCATTCCTCTTCACCAAAGAACTTCTCACCTTCATACAAGGTTTTCTTCATGTCTTCAATAGTCTTTGTGAAGTCTTGAAGATCAGCGTTAAAGATAGAGTTAGTAAGGTTATCTACTGCTGCATCAATTTGAGCGGCAGAGAGCTTGGTCTTACCAATGATAGCATCAACACCAGGACGCATACCTTGGAATACTTCGTCCAAGTTTTCAGCCCGTTCTGTGCCATCAGCAGCTTGCATGAACTTCTTTTGGAAAGACTCAGTAACAACAGGAGTCATCCTACCATTGGTAGTACCTACGTTGTTCTGAATACGAGCTTGGTCAACCTTAGCTGCGATAGGATTAGCATCAGTGTTAATAACAGCACGTGCTTGAGGTTCAGCAGGTTCATTAATAAAAGCGTCATAGTTCTGACCCTCAGGATCAGCCAACATACGAGCTTCTGCTTCATCAGTTTGAGCAAGGATTTGACGTTGCTGTACAGCCTCTACAGAGTCTGCAACAGTGTCGTCAGTAACCTTCAATGCTTCTGCAGCTTCTGCAAGCTTTGCAGCTTCAGGGTCAGTAGGGACGATCTTAGCAGCCTTACGGAGAGCAAAGTATGCTTGAAGAACACTAAGACCAGCACCCATCCCTGCATTCTCAAGGATGTTCTTCTGACGCCTTACATCAGGACTATCTTCATCACGAGTAGCCCAAGGAATATCAGTACCCAACCATTCATTCAATGCTTGGGCAATGTTCTCATCTTCAGTAGATGTAGAAGCTATAGCCGTAACTGCAGTATCTACACCCAATTCAGCAGCAAGACCACCAAGGATACGACTCCTTTTACTGATGTTCATAGCTTGGGTAGCTTTACCAATAGCACCAACTGTAGTACCACCAGCAATCAAGCTAGGGATAATAACTGAGGAAGCTTTCCTAACAGCATCATTCAGTGGGTTTTCATACTTAGGTTTACGATCATCCCACCACTTATCAACAGGCTTAAGCCAAGGCAAGAGACCAACAGCATCAAAGACAGTATCAAGTGTACCCGTAAGTACTGACTCTTTACGCCTAAGACCGCTGGTTTCTTCTTCCAATCCAGGAACGTACTTATCAAACAAAGAGGCACTCTCTTCATCTTCCAAAGCTTTCATTTCCTGTTGTGCAGCTTGAGCTTCAGCAGCTTGCTGCTCCATACCTTGAGTAAGCCTTTCTTCTTCTAGCTCTTGAGCAGCAATTCGTTTCTGCTCTTCTTCAGGGTCGTAGTTAACGACTTGAAGATCTTCAGGAATATCAAAATAATCAGCCATATTAATTACCGCCAGTCAGACGGCTTACAAGATTAGGATTCATGTTAGAAGTTTGTCGCCAAACAGAAGGACCAAAGCTGATAGGTTGTGTACGAGCACGTTCAATCATAGCACGTTCTTCAGGAGTAGCGTAATCTGAAGGACCAACCCAAGGACCAATACCTGCAGTCTTCATGTAAGCAAGAGCAAGTGCATCTTGAACCTCTGGAGAGAATCTAGTCTCTGGAGGGATACCAAGACGTTGAACCCAAGCAGCAAGCGTAGGACCAATGAATTGATATTTACCAACTGCATGGAGACGACCTGAAGCAATCCACTCATCATTGCTCATATTGTTATCAGCTTGAAGAGCCATCACTTCTCCAACAGTCATGTCAGTCAAAGATTTACCACCGTGTTGACGCATCTTACGGAAGTCACCGCTAAAGCCAAGAACACCACGACCACCAGCCACACCAATCTGATTGACTGCATTATAACCTGCAGCACCTGATTCATACTTAGCGAGTACATTCAAAGCTGAACGTTGTTCGTTGGTAATCTGTGGGTTGTTGTAGATACTAGGCATCCCACTACCAAGCAGAGATATGTCAGTACGAATCTGATTTGGTTGATAGTTGATGAATCGTTGGAACTCAGGATCAACAGACTTCTGTGCCTTCTCTAGTGCATCAAGAGGGATTTGATCGTATCCAGAACGCTTTGCTTGTGCATTAAAGACATCCAAAGCAGTCACCCTACCACCATATTGATTGGCAATGTCTTGTGCTCGTTGAGGTAGAGACACACGTCCAGTAGCTTTATAACGCTTGGAGGTGTTTTCAATAATTGCTGGTTCAATCAACTGCATCTCAGTCAGTGCATTGTCGTTGCTACTGAGATCTCGACGTAGAGTATCAATAGAAGGTACTACTGATTTAACATCAAAGTTTTTAAAGTAAGTACGTGCAACTTGATCAGGTTTACCTGTGGTATCAGTAACAGAATACCTGCCATTAGGGTTGTCAAAGTTCTCTCGAACAACACCAAGTGCATATTCTTGAGCTTTTGCTGAATCTTCATACATACTCATGCCACGCACATACTCACGTTGGAACAGTGCTTCAGCATCAGCAGTCACAAGCGGAACAGTCGGATCACCTTTACGATTTAGGAAGTCATAATCAACTTTACCTTTAATCGTAGCTTTGATGAAATCACTAGCTGTGTCCATAACTGTCTTAGGAACAGCAGCAGCTTGAGAACTCTTAGCTAGTTCAAGACCTTTACGAAGAACATCGTTAGACACCTTACCAATAGAAGAAGTTACTTCCTCAGTAGTAAGTACACCTTTGATAGCCTTTTCTTCCCACAGCTCAGCATATAACTCATCTTGCTTGTTTTCATTAGTAAACTCAGCGTAGGTAGAGAGCATTCGAAGACCAGCTTCATTGCCCATCATCTTGAACTTCTCAGCCAAGGGTTCCAGATCACTGTTATCCCATTCACCAGAGTCAATCTTATCGACAATGATTTGACGGACTTCATCATTCATCTGTGCAAACTCTCGTTGCTTGGTAGCTTCAGTTTGACGATACTGTTGATTAGCTATATTACGAGCCTCATCACGAAGCTCAGCAATCTGAGTGCTGTATTGATCACCAATGGTTTTATCTTGACCCGGGAATGTTTGATCAAGTATCTTCTGACGTTCTACATCACTGAACAAAGGATTACCGTTATCATCCTTTGCTTTGAACATCAGCTCTAGGATTTGAGTTCTAGCAGCACCACGGTCACCACCGTTAGCACTGGTTAGTGTGTTGAAATACTTGAAGAAGAACTCAGGACTTCGCGTGTCAGCAAAGTTATCCCGGTCTTCATCAACACGTTTCTGTTGACTGGCTTTAATTTCAGCCTGTGCAGCTTCACCAACAATCTGCTCATTACCACGAGCAATGCCTTCAATAGCCTTACCAATGGCTACTACAGGCTCTCCCCACAGCCCGTATCCTTTAAGGTACTCCTCACTAAGGGCAGTTAGTACAGCGTACTTCTCGGAGCTTGTAGATGCCTGTACGGGTGTTATAGCGACACGTTCTCCGTTATCACGTTCGACAACAACTTGAAGTGTACTATTAGTTTGGAGTTGACCCTGAGCCCAAGTCAACCAATTACGACCAGCACTAATTGCTGTTGCTTCACGACGACCTGCTTCATATGCTGGATTACCCATTTTACGGATATTCTCAACAGCTTGGGCAGGAGCACCCATTGCAGCCAATTGATCAGCTTTAGTATTAATAGCTACTGCAGCTTGATCTAGTTGGTTACGTTGACTATCATTTTCCATGACAGCCATCGGGTTAATGCCATTAGCTAGAGCATCGTAATAACCTTTGGAGTAGTCACGTTTGTACTTCTCTTCTTGAATATCACTAGCCAGTTTAAATGCACTAGTGCTTAGGCTAGAGATACTGTTGTAAAGATTCTGTTGATTAGTATAATTAGCTTGAATCTCTCGTTCAATGTTAGCAAACTTCTGTTCTTGAATGTCTGCAACATTACCACGACGCAGTTGCTCATTGCGATCACGAGCACCAGCTTCTAACTGATTCTTGTACTTTAAACCTCGAAGGTACTCTGTTCTGTTCTGAATATCAGCCTTACGCTGCTCTTCCATACCACGTATGATACGTTGACCTTCTTGGCCAATACGAGCAACGTTAGCATCTGATACTTGAATAGGACGGAACCCTTCAGCTTGGGCGTACCCTTGATAACTGATTTGTTCTGCCATTGTTAGTTAATTACTTTTTAATTAAACCGCTAATACCACCTGCAACATCACCAAGTGAACCAAAGATGTCAGCAGTTGGGTTATAACCAGGAGTAAAGGCTTTGGGACCAATCTTAAGTTTATAAGGTTTGATCTCCTTAGCACGAGGCACTGCAAGCGGTTCAGGAATCTCTGGTAGACGTTCAGGCTTCAGCATGCGTGCTGCTTCTGCATTCATATCAGCACCATACTTCTGCAGTGAAATGCTTTGTAGATTCTGATTGTACTGCTTGTAAGCACTCTTCATGCTTTCTTCCATGATTGCTAGGTTACGACCAATGCCTGCCAATTCAGCTTGCACTGCTTTACCAGCTGACCTACCAGCTTGACCACGTGCCAACACCTCACCAACAGCTTCTGCTTCTCTAACAAAAACATCTTGCTTGGCAAATGCATCACCAATCTCAATCTCTTGCATCCTGCGGTTCTCAGACTCGTAAGCCCTAGCAGCAGCAAGGTTATTGAAAGCTAGTTGTTTCTTGTAGTTTTCCTCAGATTTTTGATACTGTCGTTCAGCAAGGTTCTGTTCATACTCACGAATCTTTACATTGTATTGATAGTTAAGTTGATTCGTGGCATCTTGGTAATCGTACTCCTTACGGCGATTACGCTTGTCCCGTCTCCAAGACCTTTTGTTATATTTATTCCGTCGTCTGGTTTCTGATTTTTGAAACTCGAACATTTCCTCAGCAAGTTCTGCTTCCTCTGAAGCTCGCCTTGCTTCTGAAGACATGCCAAGGATAGAGCTACCCAACCCAAATGCTAGGCTAATTCCTCCAGAAATTGGATCCATACTTTATTGCCTCGAATAATAACGTGGAGAATACCTACCTTCCCAACTCATAGAAGTTACAGAAAGTGGAAATGGTGAATTACTAAAGATTTTCAAATTAAAATTATCATTACGTTGATGAATAGGAACTGTGTAAACAGCCAACTCTTTGAGTGGCACATCACTAGCTAGATAGAAGTCAGCAAGTTGAACACTCTGAACTTCATGCCAATCAGGTCTACCTTGTGTCTGCAATTTAAACTCAATACTACTGGATTGTTTAACAGAGAATTTAATTCTAGCAACAGTCAAAGATGCAGTATAATCTACAGCATTCTCAGACTTACGATAATAGAACCTAGGTAATTCTACTTCCATGTCATACCTAAATCCAACATAGATTCGATTGGCAGTAAAGAGAGATACTAGATTTTGACCTGCAACTTCCCAAACATTTGGTACTGCAGATCTGACAGCATTGATGATATAACCAGACTCTGTACTACCACCAGCAGGTAGGTCAGCAACAAGAGCAATAGCATCTCTACCACTTACATCAGTGTAAGGTAAAGTAATCTCTGTTTTGTCAGTAACATCGTTGTAGATAACATTACTAGGTAACGCATACATATCTACACACGTCTGAACAACCTGACCATCAGCAGTAGTGAGGATTCGATCTTCAGGAGCTTGGGTAAGGTTAGCTTTGATAATCGTGTACTTACCTTCCTGCTTAGTAACAGCAAAAAAGTCATCACTATCTACCAGACAATACTGAACATTGCCAGCCATCTTCCACCGGAACCAAGCTTGCATGTATGTTTGCTCAGCATCACCATAAGTACGATAGAAGTAGACAAACTCATCACTGGAACTACTCATCAATACAAAGGAGTTCTGTGGTGAAGCTTGTAGGTTATCAATAGTGTCAGGAACATATTCCGACACAACTTTACCTACATCTAACACATCAGGGTTCTCTTCAAAGCCTCGTGTCTTCATTGCATAAGTCCTAGAGTAACCAGGAGTCTTACTCATAAAGACTAGGTTAGTACCAACATCAACTGGGTCAATCAAAGTATCACAC